>Ga0210064_1000036_pt1 | contig 59182 bp, 54 predicted proteins | sample Muzzi_CordC_D2_FD_185531 | JGI IMG/M metagenome (GOLD analysis project Ga0210064, IMG submission 185531) | Wetland microbial communities from San Francisco Bay, California, USA, that impact long-term carbon sequestration - Muzzi_CordC_D2 (SPAdes) | ecosystem: Environmental > Aquatic > Marine >... | reverse complement strand
GTCAGGCGCGAGGGTGCCAGGTCCGGGCTGAGCATGGAACGCGACAGGTCCAGTACGATGACACGGGCTTCCTGACTGCGATATACCGGCTGCGGTTGTTTTTCCCACACCGGGTCCGCCAGTGCGATCACGGTGATCAGCCAGCCGGCGGCCAGCAGCCACGCCGGCAAGCGGTTGCGGGTGCCGGGTTTGACCAGTAGCCAGGGCAGCAACCGGGCATCGCACACCCGTCGCCAGGCAGTGTTATCGCTGCCGGGTTTGAGGGTGTGCCACACCAGCAGTCCCAGCGGCAGCAGGGCCCAGAACCACAGCGGCTGGAGGAAATGAAACGATTCAACCATGTGTCTGCACCTCGCGAGCCGGCAAACCGGGTAGCCATCCGGCCAGGACCAGCGCGAGCAACATGCTGATGAGCAGGGCGGCGGCCAGCGGCCACTGGTAGAGTTCCGCTGCGGGGCGCAGCAGCTCGACGTCCTCGCTGGCCGGTTCCAGCTGATCCAGCAGCTGGTAAATCTCGTCCAGGGCAGCGATGTCGCGCGCGCGAAAATAGCGCCCGCCGGTTTTTGCCGCGATGGCGGTCAGGGTTGGCTCGTCCAGTTCACCGGATGGAACGACCTGGGCGCCGAACAATCCCGGCAGGGTGATTTCGTTCGCGCCGACCCCGATGGTGTAGATGCGCACTCCCTCCTGGGCGGCCAGGTCGGCTGCCTTCAGGGGGTCGACGCTGCCCGCGGTGTTGGCCCCGTCGGTCAGCAGGATCAACACCCGGTTTTCCTGCGGCTGGTCGCGCAGGCGCTTCACCGCGAGCCCGATGGCATCACCGAGTGCGGTACTTTTCCCCGCCAGTCCGATGGCCGCCTCATCCAGCTGGGTGTGTACGGTGGCCCGGTCGAAGGTCAGCGGTGTCAGCAGGTAGGCCTGGTCGCCGAACAGGATCAGCCCGAGGCGGTCGCCTGTGCGGCGCTCTATGAATTTGCCGGCGACCGCCTTGACGGCAGTCAGGCGCGCGGCGACCCGGTTGCCGAGAACCATGTCTTCGGTCTGCATGCTGCCGGAGATGTCCACCGCGAGCAGCAGGTCACGGCCGCTGACCGGCAGTTGCACCGGTTCCCCGGGAAGTTGGGGACGGGCGGCGGCGGCTACCAGCAGCAGCCAGCAGAGCACGGCCAGTACCAGTCTCGGGCGCGAACGTCCGGTACGGGCCGAGCCCACCGTGGTATGCAAGGCAGCGTAAAATGGCAAGCGCAATGCCGCAGCGCGTATTTCCGGTGCCCGCGGCAACAGCAGTCCCGCCAGCAACGGCAGGGGCAGGGCGGCGAATACCCAGGGCCAGGCGAACTCGATGCTCATGGCGCGGCTCCCAGGTTCCGGGTGATCCAGTCCCGTGCCAGTGCCAGCAGGGGCTCGGAAGGAATCTCCTGCAGGCAGGGGACATAAGGGCCGTCGCCCAGCAGCTTTCCCACCCCCGTGGTGAATTGCCCGTTGCCGCCGGTTTCATCGAGGAATTGCAGCCAGGCAGCACCGCTGAGCGGCGCCACGCGCTCGCGTGCATGGTGCTGCAGTGCGACGCGGCGCAGCAGGGTCGAAACCGCGGTAACGAATTCCGGAGCCGTGACACGGGTGCAGGTCATGCCCAGCTGATCCAGTTCCTGCAGGATTCGCCGGCGCTGCCGGTGCCGGCGATAACGCCGGTAGAGCCAGAGCGCGAGGAACGCCAGTGCGGCTCCGGCCAGCAGCGCCAGCAACCACCAGCCGGGTGCCGGTGGCCAGAATTGTGCTGCCGGCGCCAGATGGATATCGCGCAGGTCGAGAGTGGTGCCAGGGTTCATGCGGCGTTCTCGCTGCGCAGCGGCGTCCCGATGACGCTGTTCGCCAGGGCATCGCGCATACGCTGCTCGACGTCATCGGTGGTCGCCAGTCGCAGCAGGGGAATGACACAGTGCTGCATCAATTCGCGTACCCGCCGGTGGTGCCCTGTGAAGTAGCGGGTGTAGGCCTGGCGGCGCGCCGCAGTGCGGGTATCGAATATGCCAGAATGCATGCCATCCGTGATGGCGTAGCGCCCGGGCGGAGGCGGTTCGCTCTCCAGGGCATCCACGATCTGGCAGGCTACCACGTCGTTGTGCTGGCGCAGACGCTGCAGGTGGCGCTGTGTGTCTTCATCGATAGCGTAAAAGTCACTCAGGATGAAGACCAGACTGCCCGGGCGGGCCACGCGGCGCAGACGCAGCAGCGCCTCGTTCAGGTGATTTTCATTGGCGGGCGCCGTCATGCCCTGGACCGGGTCGGTGACCGTGACCAGTTCGCGGATCAGGCGCAGCACGCCGCGTTGGCCGCCCAGCGGGCGCAGTTCGCGGTGATTGCCGTTGAACAGCAGGGCGCCGACGCGATCACCGTTGGCTACGGCCGCCCAGCCCAGCAGGGCGGCGGCGCGTGCAGCGATGACGGACTTGAACGCCCCGCGGGTCGCGAAAAACATGCCGGGCCCCAGATCGATCATGAGCACGACGGGACGTTCGCGCTCTTCCTGGTAGAGCTTGACGTGTGCCTGGCCGGAGCGCGCGGTCACACGCCAGTCCATGCTGCGAACGTCATCGCCCGGCTGGTAATTACGGGATTCCTGGTAGTCCATGCCACGTCCGCGGAAGCGCGAGGCGTGCGCCCCGGCAATCACGCTGCGCGCGGGCTGGCGCCTGTCCAGCGGCAGGTTGCAGACCTTGAGCCGCAACCGGATCAGTTCATCGCTGCTGATGTGGACCCCGTCAGGATCGCCTCCGGCCGGCGGGTTTTCCGGCGCGGTGGCCGCCTGTCTGCGCGGCAGAAACCGGTCGAGCCAGCGCATCAGGATACCGGTACGCGCTGAATCAATTCGGCGATGACCTGGTCCGCGGTGATGCCTTCCGCTTCGGCCTCGAACGACAGCAGGATGCGATGCCGCAGGGTGTCGAAGGCCATGGCCTGCACGTCTTCGGGGGATACATAGTCACGGCCCTGGAGCCAGGCGTGGGCCCGGGCGCAACGGTCCAGCGCGATGGTGCCGCGGGGACTGGCGCCATAGTTGACCCAGCGCACCAGATCCGCGCTGTAGGCCGCGGGCTGTCGCGAAGCCAGCAGCAATTGCACCAGGTATTCCTCCACGGGCGGTGCCATGTGCAGGTCCAGTACTTCCTGCCGGGCGCTGAAGATCTGTTGCTGACTCAGTAACACCATTCCGGCGGTTTCCTCGCTGGCCTCCGGGCGTGCCTGGCGGCGGGCGAGTTCCAGGATTTGCCGTTCCGTACCGGCATTCGGGTAGCCGATGCGCACGTGCATCAGGAACCGGTCGAGTTGCGCCTCCGGCAACGGATAGGTGCCTTCATGTTCGATGGGATTCTGGGTGGCCATCACCAGGAACAGGTGTGGCAGCGTGTAGGTCCGCTGTCCGACGGTAATCTGGCGCTCGCCCATGGCTTCCAGCAGCGCCGATTGCACCTTGGCGGGGGCACGGTTGATTTCATCCGCCAGTACCAGGTTGTGGAAGATCGGTCCCTGCTGAAATTCGAAACTGCCGGTTTGCGGCCGGTAGATGTCGGTACCGGTCAGGTCACCGGGCAACAGGTCCGGGGTGAACTGCAGGCGGTGGAAATCCCCCTCGATGCGGCGTGCCAGTTCCTTGATGGCGGTCGTCTTGGCCAGGCCGGGTGCGCCTTCCACCAGCAGGTGACCATCGGCTAGCAGGGCGACCAGCAGGTGCTCGACCAGCGTCGGCTGTCCGATAATGCACTGCTCCAGTTCCTGCCGTAGCCGTTCAAACGCGGCCTGGGCGGTGTTGTCGGTAAGCGTGTCCTGCGGTAAGGCACTCGGTATGTTCATTCCTTCACCTCGCTGGTCCTGCCGGTCGATGGGTTGCGTCCGTTGTGTCAATTCTCGGGAGTTACTTTACTGGCAACGCCCTTACAGGAGCCTTTCCGGAATATTAAATATTTTTAATCTTCCAGCAGGGGGAGCCCGATGATTACCCGCAGACCGGGGCGGTTGTCCTCGAGGCGGATGGTCATGCGGTGCAGCCGGACGACGGCAGCCACCAGGCTCATACCGAGTCCGTTTCCCGGTGTGGTGCGGCTCTGTTCCAGGCGAAAAAACCGCTGGAAGACCTTTTCCCGTGCCGACTCCGGGATACCCGGTCCGCTGTCGGCGATCACCAGCCGGCCGTTGCCGTTCGCGTTATCCAGGACGAGCCGGATCGTGCCATGCGCGGGCGTGTGCTTGATTGCATTGTCCAGCAGGTTGGAGATCGCCTGAAACAGCAGGTCACGGTCACCGGATAGCCGCAGGCCGGGCGCCAGCTGTGTGTCCAGATGCTGTTCCTTCTGTTCAGCCAGGGGTTCGTAGAGTTCCGCGACATCCGCTATCAGGGCGCCAATCTCCACAGGAACGAAGTTTCCCCGGGACTCCTGCGCTTCCACATGCGCGATGCGCAGCAGTGCATTGAAAGTGCTCAACAGGCCATCGGCCGCAGCGACGGCCTGTTCGATTGCTTCACGGGCTTCATCCGAATGGTTCACGGCGAGATAGAGCTCCTCCAGACGGTTGCGCAAACGGGCCAGCGGTGTCCGGAGGTCGTGCGCGATATTGTCCGACACCTGCCGCACACTTTCCATCAGTGATTCGATCTGGTCGAGCATGATGTTGAGGTTGTCCGCCAGCCGGTCAAAATCATCTCCGGTAGCGCGGCTCGGGATGCGGCGGGACAGGTCGCCCGACATGATTTCGCGGCTGGCTTCATTGATCGCTTCGATGCGACGCATGGTCGAGCGGCCCATCATGACGCTGCCGAAGCCGCCCAGGATCAGCGTAATGGCCAATCCCCACAGCAAGGTCAGGACGATGCGCTGTTTGGCGATCTCGAGTTCGTGAATATCCCGGCCGACCAGCAGAAGATACCCGCCAGCCAGGCGGAACACCCGGGCTCTGGCATGATGGGTGCTGCTGCGGGTTTCGCTGGCATCCTCGAGCTCGAAATTCAGCCAGGCCTGGTCGAGGGTGGCATTCACCGGCCAGCGATCGAGGTTGCCGAGCAGTGGCTTGAGATCCCTGTCGGTCAGCAGGTAGATCGAGGAGCCGCCCGGCTTGCGTGACAGGCGCTCCGTCATCAGTTCGGTGAGCCCGGTCAGCCCGTCGCTCCGGTAGCGCTCGGTCAGGTCGCCGATCTCGACGTTGATCGTGAAATCGGTTTGCGTGCTCATATAGGAAGCCGTCGACCAGTAGATGAAACCCAGCAGCAGCAGGACCGAAGTGCCGAACAGCGCCATATAAACCAGTGCCAGCCGGAAGGTTGAGCTCTGCAGGAACCGGGTATCCATCAGGTTACGGTGCTCTCAGGCAGTAGCCGGCGCCGCGCACGGTGTGCAGCAGCGGGACGTCGAACCCCTTGTCGATCTTGCTGCGCAGGCGGCTGATGTGCACATCGATGATGTTGGTCTGGGGATCGAAGTGATAGTCCCAGACATATTCCAGCAGCATGGTTCGGGTCACCACCTGGCCGGAATGGCGCATCAGGTATTCCAGCAGGCGGAATTCACGCGGTTGCAGATCGAGGGTACGGTCGGCGCGTTTCACACTGCGGGATAGCAGGTCCAGCTCCAGGTCCGCTACCCGCAGGACCGTCTCCGCCGTCCCGCCGGCACCGCGCCGCAGCAGTGCCTCGAGTCGGGCCAGCAGTTCGGAAAAGGCAAACGGTTTGACCAGGTAGTCATCCCCGCCGGCCTGCAGTCCAAGCACCCGGTCATCCACCTCGGCCAGTGCACTGAGAATGAGTGCCGGGGTCCGGTTACCCGCACCGCGCAGGGTACGGATAATCGTCAGGCCGTCGAGTGACGGCAGCATGCGGTCGATGATCATGACCTCGTAGCGCCCATCGGTCGCCAGGAACAGACCGTCCCTGCCATCGCCGGCGTGGTCGACCGAGTGGCCGCTCTCCTTCAGGCCCTTGGTGATGTAGCGGGCAGTATCCGCATCATCTTCTACGAGTAGTATGCGCATGGCAGACAGGCATCCTTACGGGACACGGTAAGCGAACGGGTAATAACCGGTTTCAGTATACGCAACAACCATCGGTGCGATCCGATTTGCGCATTACAATTTTTTAATATTCTGCCGGTGCTGTAAGCTTCACCAAAAGACGGACATTGCATCTGCCGGGTTTCCGGCAGGATAACGTAGTGAGGTTTCGATGAAGAAATATATACCGTTTCGTGACTGGGCATGTTGCGTTGCCGAGCCAGCCCGATGCCGGTAACCGGACTTGAACCCGCGGTGCTCTGCCGGCACTGCGATCCGCAGTCGCTGGATTTCGCAACGACCGCCGACGTCGAGACCAGCGCCGAATTCATCGGCCAGGAACGCGCGGTGGATGCAGTGAAGTTCGGTATCGGTATCCAGCAACACGGCTACAACCTGTTCGCTCTGGGCCCTGCGGGTACCGGAAAACAATCCTTTATCCGGCATTTTGCAGCAACCCGTGCGGCGACCGAAACCGTGCCTTCGGACTGGTGCTATGTCAACAACTTCGCGGACAACCGCAAGCCGCGTGCCCTCGAGTTGCCACCCGGCAAGGCGGCGGAACTCGAAGTCGACATGACCCTGCTGGTGGAAGAACTTGGCAGTACCATACCCGGCGCCTTTCAGAGCGACGAGTACCGTACCCGTTCCGAGACCATAGAACAGGAACTGAACGAGCGTCAGGAAGCGGCAATCGAACAGCTCAGCAAGAAGGCCGAGGCCAGAAAGATCACGCTGATGCGCACGCCGACCGGTTTTACCCTGGCGCCGGTACGCGCTGGCAAAACGGTCTCGGCCAAGGAATTCCGCAAATTACCGGAAAAAGAGCGCAGCCGGATCGAAGCGGACACGGAAGCGCTGCAGGAAGAATTGCGCGACATGCTGCACCAGGTGCCGCAGTGGCAGGAGGAAACCCGGCAAAAGTTTGCCGATCTGAACCGCGAAATGGCGGCCGGTGCGGTCAGCCACCGGATTGACCGCGTGCGTGAAAAGTACCGCCAGCTGGCCGGCGTGGTGGAATACCTGAATGCGGTGGAAACGGATATCATCGGCAATTTCCGCAAATTTCTGCCCGAGGAACAGCGCCATGCTTCATTGTTCGGCATGGAACTGCCGGGACAGGGGGAGGAGGCGCACTGGTTCAATCGTTACCGGGTGAACGTGCTGCTGGCACACGACCTGAAGGACGGCGCTCCGGTGGTCTACGAGCCACTGCCCAGTTACAACAACCTGCTCGGCCGTGTCGAACACCAGTCGGTGCAGGGTGCACTGGTGACCGATTTCACCATGATTTGTCCGGGTGCGCTGCACCGTGCGAACGGCGGTTACCTGATTCTCGATGCCCTCAAGGTGCTGACCCAGCCGTTCGCCTGGGATGCCCTCAAGCGGGCACTCAATTCGCGCCAGCTAAACGTCGAGTCCCTCGCGCAGATTATCAGCCTGATCAGCACGGTATCCCTGGAACCGGAACCGATCCCGCTGGACGTGAAAGTCATCCTCATCGGCGAGCCGATCATTTACTACCTGCTGTCCTACTACGATCCCGAGTTTGCGGACCTGTTCAAGGTGCAGGTGGATTTCGACAGTCGCATGGACCGCTCGGCCGACAGCCAGCAGCAATATGCACGACTGGTCGCCACCCTCGCGCGCCAGGAACAGCTGCTGCCGTTCGACCGCGAGGCCGTGGCACGCATCATTGACCAGGGGGCGCGGCTGGTTGCGGACAGCGAAAAGCTCGCAACTCATGTGCGTTCCCTCAAGGACCTGCTGCAGGAGAGTGACTACTGGGCGCGTGAACGACAGGCACCCGTGGTCGAGTCGGTTGACGTGCAGCGCACGATCGATGCACAGACGCAGCGCGCCGACCGCTTGCGGGCGCGGGTGCAGGAGGAGATCGGGCGTGGCACCATCCTGATCGATACCGGGGGCCGCAAGGTCGGCCAGATCAACGGCCTGTCGGTATGGATGCTGGGCGGATTCAGTTTCGGCAGCCCCAGCCGCATTACGGCACGCGTGCGCCTCGGCAAGGGGCGGGTGATCGATATCGAGCGCGAGGTCGAGATGGGCGGTCCGATCCACTCCAAGGGAGTGCTCATCCTGTCCCATTTTCTCGGTGCGCGCTATGCCCTGGATTATCCGTTGTCCCTGTCCGCCAGTCTGGTGTTCGAGCAGTCCTACGGCGGTGTGGAGGGCGACAGCGCCTCCTCTGCGGAACTCTATGCCCTGTTGTCGGCACTGGCGGAGGTGCCGCTCGGCCAGTCGCTGGCCGTCACGGGTTCCGTCAACCAGCACGGTGAAATCCAGGCCATCGGCGGTGTCAACGAGAAGATCGAGGGTTTTTTCGATATTTGTGCCGGCCGTGGCCCGAGCGGCGAGCAGGGCGTGCTGATTCCGGCAGCGAATGTCAAGCACCTGATGCTGCGTCACGACGTGGTGGCGGCGGTGGCGGCCGGGGAATTCGCCATTTATCCGGTCAGTCACGTCGATGAAGGTATCGAGTTACTGGCCGGGATGGCCGCCGGAACCCGCGACGCGCAGGGCGTGTTTCCCGCCGGCAGCATTAACCGGCGGGTGGAGGACCGGCTGATTTATTTTTCCGAGCAGATACGGCGGTTCGGCGCCGGCGGGAATGATGCCCGCGGCATGGTAGACGAGCCGTGATCAGTGCCCGTGACGGGGCGGTGATGCGGCGCATTGCCGTCATGCTGGATGCGTTTCAGGTCAATGCAACGGTGCTGGATCAGGCTGCGCGGCTGGCGCAGCGCATGGGCGCGCAACTCGAGGGCATCTTCGTCGAGGACATTGAACTCCTCCAGCTTGCCGAGCTGCCGTTTCTGCGCGAGGTGCGCGCCGTTTCACGCTCCGTGGAAGCCATGGACCTTTCCCGTATGGAACAGGAATTCCGGGTACTGGCGCACCGGGCGGAACGGTTGCTGGGTGAACAGGCAGCGCGCCACAACGTGGCCTGGTCGTTCCGAATCTGGCGCGGTTCAATCGACAGCGACCTGCTGGCAGCGGCGCTGGAGGCGGATGTGCTGGCTCTGACCCGTCTGGGCGCGGCGCTGGTGCCTTGCCCACTGGCGCCTCGCGGACGCAGCGCGCTGGCAGTACTGTTCACCGGTAGCGGGGCGTCACTGCGCGCCCTGGATGCCGCTGCGAAACTGGTGGTCGACCCGCAGACCGAACTCAATATCCTGCTGCCCGGAAGCGGCGGGACAGACACGGAACAGCTGCAGCAACGGGCCACCGTGCACCTTGGCGGGCAATTACCCGGGATTCATTTCATTGGCCTGCCCGATACCTCGCTGCCAGGCCTGCTGGAAATTCTGGCGGACACCAGCAGCGCCGCGCTGATTATCGAGCGGGATCACGCACTGTTGCGAACACCCTCCCTGCGGCAGTGTCTCAACCGCCTCGACTGCCCTCTACTGGTGGTGCGCTAGTACTCCTTCAAGGTGATATCGACGGTATCAATAAACCAGAATACCCCCTTATTTCCTTATTTCGCTGTATCATGGCGTCTTATTAGCGGTGGCGAAGGTCGATAGGCAATTTTCAGGAAAAGGGTATTAACTCATGTCGGATGAACCATATACGGTACGAAACCGGATGCTGTGCTGCGGCGGGCTGGTATGCGCCGTATTGCTTCCGCCCGGCACGGCCTGTGCCGGCGATGCCGACGACACGTTGGGTCCTTCCACGTGGCAGGGCAGCTATACGGGAAGTGAGTATTACGATCATCCCGGTTACCGTTCATTCGGATATCTCGATCCCGGTTACGCTTTCACCCTTGCGACAATGCCCGGTAATCAGGGCTACGACATTGGCGGTTATGGCATGCGCGGCTATGGGTGGGGTGGTTACGGGTATCCGGGGTTTGGAATGTCCGATTACGGGTACTCCGGCTACGGTTACGGCCTGGGTGCCAGCGACTATTACGCACCTTCCTGCAACGATTCGGGTGCCGCCCGGGCCGCGGACCAGCGGTACATCAGACAGCTTGAGGAGCGCATCAGGGAACTGGAAAAAGCGAATCAACGGTCCCTGCCATCCTGTGGCGAGCGCTCCGGTTACTCGGCATTTTCACCCTATCCGGACAATCAACCGGCCCACAAGACGCCGTGGTCGTGGTATGCCGGACAGCCAGCCAACCAGAGCCCATGGTCCCAGCCTGAAGGTTATAGCGAATATCCGACGTACCAGCCGAGCTACGGTGTTCAACCCACCTACCGGTTCAGTCAGTAAACGCGGGATTCCCGCTCACCTGTCAGTGGGAAATGGGGACATTCTGGTTTAACGCTCGTGTTGCCTGAGGAGCGGTTGGGATAAATAAACCAGAATGTCCCCTTTTCCCCTAACAGGCTGTTGAAAAACTCTCATGCGGCACCATACGGCGTTACCAATCGGCTCAAAATGCTCATGTACTGGCGTGTACACTGCGCTTTTTCTCCGCTTTGCGCCTTGTCTTGTACTCGACTGAAACTTTTTTCCACAGCCTGTTAAGCCCCCGTTCTGGTTTAAGGCTCGGGTTGACTGGGAAGCCCGTTGGTTAACCATAAACCGGTTTGTTCCCTTGCTTCACCGGAAACAGGTAGCGGTGTGCTGCAATCCGGAACACCAGGGCATTTGCGATACGCTTGAGAATTTGGAAAACTAAGGAATCATGGTGCCGAGGAGAGGACTTGAACCTCCACGGGGTTACCCCCACTAGCACCTGAAGCTAGCGCGTCTACCAATTCCGCCACCTCGGCCGTGCAATTCCTGCTCGGGATGCGAACGAATCCCGGGAGCCGCGAACTGTACCCGCTGATATAATCCTTGTCAATTTGCATCCATCTGCCCACTATTAACTTGCGTTATTTACCGGAATACGGAATCAAATGAAGAAAAAACGGAAACCCAGAAGCATTGGACTGCGGCGCCGTGACCCCCATGAGAAGCGCGAGGCACGGCGCTACGCAAAGCCGATTGCCAGTCGTGAATATCTCCTCGAACTCATTGCCGCGGCGGAAAGCCCGGTCAACCGGGAGACCCTGGTCGAGCTGCTGGGCATCGACACGGAGGAGGATCTCGAGGCCCTGCGGCGGCGCGTGAACGCTATGATCCGGGATGGCCAGGTGGTGCGCAACCGCCGTGGCTGCTATGCCCTCGCCGACCAGTTCGATCTGTTGCCCGGGCGGGTGATCGCGCACCCGGATGGATTCGGTTTCCTGGTACCTGACCGCGGTGGCGAGGATGTGTTTTTGTCAGCGCGCCAGATGCATGCCCTGTTCCATAACGACCGCGTTATGGTGCGCATTACCGGCAAAGACCGCCGCGGGCGTCTCGAAGGGGGCGTGGTCGAGGTCCTGGAGCGCAATACCCGGCGGGTCGTCGGGCGCTTCTACCGCGAAAACGGCATCAATTTCGTGGTGCCCGACAACAAGCGAATCACCCATGATATTTCCGTGCCCGATGCCGAGACCGGCGGTGCGGACCAGGGTCAGATTGTCACGGTCGAGATCGTGGAACAACCCGGGAAGCGCAACCGGCCGGTGGGACATGTCATTGAGGTGCTGGGCGAGCATATGGCACCGGGCATGGAAATCGATATCGCCATCCGCAGTCACAACCTGCCGGAGGAATGGCCGGAGGCGGTCCTTGCGGAAACCGCCACCCTGGGCGAGCGCATCCCGAAGGCCGCCACCGGCGGGCGCACGGACCTGCGATCCCTGCCGCTGGTAACCATCGACGGCAAGGACGCGCGAGACTTCGACGATGCCGTTTTCTGTGAGCGTAAGACGGGTGGCTGGCGCCTGATCGTGGCCATCGCCGACGTCTCCCACTATGTGAAGCCGGAGACCGGGCTGGATGCGGAGGCCGTCAACCGGGGCAACTCGGTGTATTTCCCCGAACGTGTCATTCCCATGCTGCCGGAGGTGCTCTCCAACGGCCTGTGCTCGCTGAACCCCGATGTAGACCGTCTGTGCATGGCCTGCGAGTTGCACATCGATCCGGAGGGGAAGATAACCCGGTCACGGTTCCTGGAGGGTGTGATGCGCTCGCATGCGCGGTTGACCTACAGCCAGGCTGCGGTGCTGGTTGTGGACCGGGAACCGCGGTTGCGTCGGCAATACCAGGCACTGCTGCCATCGCTCGATGAGTTGTACCGGCTCTACAAGGTATTGCGCAAGGCGCGCACGCAGCGCGGTGCGATTGACTTCGAAACCACGGAAACCCGCATCGAATTCGGTCCCGACCGCAAGATCGAGCGTATTGTGCCACTGGAGCGCAATGATGCCCACAAGCTGATCGAGGAGTGCATGATCGCGGCCAACGTGGCAGCGGCGCGGTTTCTGATCCGCCACCGCATGCCGACCCTGTTCCGGGTGCATGCGCGCCCGGACGGTGACAAGCTGGAAAGCCTGCAGGAGTTCCTGCGGGAACTGGGGCTTTCCCTGCATGGCGGTGTGCGGCCTGCCGCGAAGGACTATGCCACCCTGCTGGCCGCGGTCCGCGGGCGGCCGGATGAACACCTGATCAATACCGTGTTGCTGCGTTCCATGCCGCGGGCCGAATACCAGCCGGACAATATCGGGCATTTTGGCCTGGCGCATGAGAAGTATGTGCACTTTACCTCGCCGATACGCCGTTACCCGGATCTGCTCGTGCACCGTGCCATTCGCCATATCCTGGCAGGTGGAAAGGCACAGGACTTCGACTACGGCCACGCCCACATGCAGGCCATGGGCGAACACTGTTCGATGTCGGAACGGCGTGCCGACGATGCCACCCGCGATGCCGTGGACTGGCTCAAATGCGAGTACATGCTCGACAAGATCGGCGAAATTTACGCGGGCATCATCACCAGCGTCACCTCGTTTGGCCTGTTTGTAGAATTGCAGCAGATCTACGTGGAAGGGCTGGTGCATGTCACGGCACTCGGTAACGATTACTACCATTACGATCCGGTCCGCCACCGGCTGATGGGGGAGCGCAGCAACCAGATTTTCCGGCTGGGCGATCCTGTCACGGTGAAGGTGGTGCAGGTCAACCTCGACGAGCGCAAGATCGATTTCGAACTGCAGATAAAGCAGTCGGTGCTGAACAAAAAACGCGCCCGTGGAAAGCGCAGGTCGGGTAAGCGGCGCAGCCGGGGATGAGGCATGCGGGCATTCGCCGGTAATCCATGGCGTCCGCTTGCCGGGAGTACCATGGAAGGCGCTCCGGGGGACACTGGCTGCGCGGCCAGGCCTACGTATGCCCGGCTGCGGCATTCCCGCCACCGGCCCTGCAACGCCACGTCGGACGACCTGCGACACGGTTACTGCCGGGTTGTGCATTGATGACGCAAACCGACTACGCCTGCGGGTTGCACAGCGTTGCCAGTCTCTTGCGGAGTCATCCCGGGACCATCCGTGAACTCACTGTGGCCGAGGGCCGGGAAGACCGGCGGCTTGCCGAGATTGTCTCCCTGGCGGTCACGAACGGCATAGCCGTGCAGCGACTGCCGCGCAGGATGCTCGACCGCATGCTGCCGGGGTCCCGGCATCAGGGGATCATCGCGACCCTCCACTCCACTGCCGGCGGCCACCGTGAGCAGGATCTGTTGCCACTGCTGGCCGACTGCCCCGATCCGCCGTTGCTGCTGGTGCTGGACGGGGTACAGGACCCGCACAACCTGGGTGCCTGTCTGAGGACCGCGGATGCGGCTGGTGTAAACGCGGTGATCGTGCCACGGGACCGGGCCGCGCGGGTAACCTCAATCGTGCGCAAGGTGGCGAGCGGTGCGGTTGAAAGTGTCCCGCTGTTCAGCGTAACCAATCTGGCACGTACCCTGCGTTCCCTGCGGGAAGCCGGAGTCTGGATCTATGGCGCCAGTGATGCGGCGGATCAGGAGTTGTACGGAGTGGATCTGACCGGTCCGGTTGCGCTGGTGCTGGGCGGGGAGGGCCGGGGATTACGGCGCCTGACACGCGATCTGTGTGACTATCTGGTGGCGATACCCATGGCCGGCCGGGTCGAGAGTCTCAACGTATCCGTGGCCGCCGGGGTGCTGCTGTACGAAGCCAGGCGGCAGCGCGCGAAAGAGTAGTCGTAATGCCGGCTGTTATTTAATTGCATATAAAACAGAAAGATAATAAATGCAGCTAACCAATGGCCAGTTTTTTCGTGGCGGCATGCGGGACTTCCGGTTCCAGAAGCCGCTGGATTGATGTCTCAGGGAAGGTGCCCGGTGATCGTGCACGGATGTCCACCGGCTGAATTGCATCCGCTATCCGCCTGACGTAGAATGCGCGGCCTCTAACAATTTGATTATTAACTCCTTGCCTTTTGCTTTGACAACTGGCTGCCAATCCACAAGGGGTCTTTGATGAGACATTACGAAATCGTGTTTCTGGTCCACCCTGACCAGAGTGAACAGGTGCCCGCCATGATCGAGCGCTACCGCTCCACCATCGAGTCCGGCGGAGGCGCGATCCACCGACTGGAAGACTGGGGCCGGCGCCAGTTGGCCTACCCCATCCAGAAACTGCACAAGGCGCATTACGTGCTGATGAACATCGAGTGCGACACGGATACCCTGGAAGAACTGGGCAGTGCCTTCCGGTTCAACGATGCCGTGCTGCGAAACATGGTCATCAATCGCAAGGAGGCCATTACGGACAACTCGCCACTGGAGAAAAAACCGGAAGAGTCACGGGAACGCCCCGTGCGTGAGCATACCGCCAGGAAGGAAAACGCTGCCGCTGACAACGGGGGAGGAGAACCGCAACCCGGGGAGTCAGCGGCCCCTGCCGATGACGCAGGCGAGGAAACGCCAGCCAGCTCCGGTTGATTCATGCAAATCAGAATTCCATAAAGGTAAATAATATGGCTCGTTATTTTCGTCGTCGCAAGTTCTGCAAATTCACGGCTGAAGGCATCGAAGAAATCGATTACAAGGACATCGCCCTGCTGAAACAGTTCATCACCGAGACCGGCAAGATCATTCCCAGCCGGGTTACAGGAACCAAGGCCAGGTATCAGCGGCAACTGTCGTCCGCGATCAAGCGGGCACGCTACCTGGCATTGCTGCCGTACTGCGACTCGCATTGATTATTTGCCCCGGCCACGGCGTTGCTGTTTGACGGTGTCCCGGCCAGGTTGCTGAGCTTATGAAAGCGCTGGCCGGTTTTATCGTCAGTGGACGTTATCAGGCGATATTGATTGCGTCATTAAGCGGGATTCTGGCTTTCCTGCTGCCACCCTACAGTACCTTGACGAATTACCTGGGTGCTGCCACGGTGGCACTGGTAACACTGCGCATCGGCATTGCACAGGGGCTGCTGGTGCTGGCTGCTGCCACGACGCTTACCGTGCTGTTTTATCAGGTGGCCGGCGAGCCCGCCGGGGGCATCGCCGTCACGGTACTGATGCTGTGGCTGCCCTGCTGGCTTGTCAGTGTGGTATTGCACAATACCGCGAGCCTCGCCATGGCCATGCTGGCCGCCGGCGTACTCGGGGTCGGCACCCTGGTGCTGATCTACCTGGTCCACGGTGATCCGGCACCCTGGTGGTACGGACAACTGCAGGAAGCCGAAGCGGTGCTGGAGGCGACCGGTCTGCTGCAGCAGGGTGCCTCGACCGATGAACTGGTGCAGCAACTGTCCCGCGTGATGACCGGGGTGGTGCTTGCATCGCTGGTGCTGGGTGCGGTATCCGGTTTGTTGCTGGCACGCTGGTGGCAGGCAATGCTGGTGAACCCCGGTGGCCTGCGCAGTGAGTTCGCTCGCCTGCGCTTCGGACAGTATGCCGGGCTCGCGACACTGGGCATGATGATTTTCAGCCGCCTTGTCGAGGGCCCGGCCGGTGACCTGGCGGCACAGGCCGCGATGGTGATACTGGTGCCATACCTGTTTGCCGGCCTGGCCGTGGCGCACGGGCTGGTGATGCAAAACGGACTGGGCAAGGGCTGGCTGGTTGCCCTGTATGTGCTGTTGCTGATTGTGCCGCAGGCCATGCTGCTGGTGGCCGGGTGGGGACTACTGGATACCTGGATTGATTTTCGCCGCCGGCTGAGCGGCGCCGGGCGCAAGCCGGACATTTGAAACTACGATGAGCATGAGGATGTAGCGATGGAAGTTATCCTGCTGGAAAAAATTGAAAACCTGGGCGCCATGGGTGAGCGGGTGAACGTGAAGGCCGGCTATGGCCGTAATTATCTGATCCCCCAGGGCAAGGCAGCCCCCGCCACTGCAGACAATATTGCCGCTTTCGAGGCACGTCGCGCGGAACTGGAGAAGATTGCCGCCGCTGACCTGACGGCTGCCGAAGCGCGTGGTGAGCAGCTGGCGGGTATGAGTGTCACGATAGTCGCCAAGGCAGGCGAGGAGGGCAAGCTGTTCGGCTCGATCGGTACCGCTGATATCGCGCATGCCATCAGCGAAGCGGGGGTAGCCATCGATCGCCACGAGGTCCGTTTGCCGGAAGGTGCCCTGCGACAGACGGGCGAACACGATGTGCAGCTGCATTTGCACACCGATGTGAATGTGACTGTGAAACTGGTAATTGAGGCTGAATAATAAAATCTCTATCCGGTGCGTTGTAACCGGCCGGTAGCGAATACGCCTGACCCGCTGTTTGCCTGTTTGTCAATAGAGGCGACGGCCGGTACGCATAAAGAAATAATTATTACAAGATGTTCATTGCCTGGGGTTTGTGATATCAAGTCACCTGCAGTAAGGGGATGGCAACAACCGGCCGTAAACAAATTAAATGATCCATGGCTGAGTCTTTACGTTCAACAAGCGTACTACCGACAGATACCGATGCACTGAAAGTGCCGCCGCATTCCACGCAGGCGGAGCAGGCTGTGCTGGGTGGTCTGATGCTGGACAATACCGCCTGGGACAAGGTGGCTGACCATGTGGTTGAAGAGGATTTCTATCGCCGCGATCACCGGTTGATTTTCAGGGCTATTTTCGAACTCGCGGAGCGCAGCAGTCCGTTTGATGCCGTGACTCTTTCGGAATGGCTGGAGAACCACCGGCTGCTGGATGACGCGGGCGGGCTGGCGTCCCTGAGTGGCCTGGTGCAGGGTACGCCGAGTGCGGCCAATATACAGGCCTATGCCGATATCGTCCGTGAACATTCCATTATCCGCCAGCTGGTTTCGGTCGGTAATGATATCGCCAGCAGCGCCTTTGTAACCGAAGGCCGCAGTTCCGGGGAACTGCTGGAGCAGGCCGAACAGAAGGTCTTCCAGATTGCGGAACGCGGCAAGCGCGGCCAGCGCGGTTTCAGAAATATCCGCACCCTGCTGAGCCTGGCCGTCGACCGCATCGACCAGTTGTCGCAACTGGACGATCCAATTACCGGTGTACCCACCGGTTTCAGTGACCTCGACATGAAGACCGCCGGCCTGCAGCCAGCGGACCTGATCATCGTCGCCGGCAGGCCTTCCATGGGCAAGACCACCCTGGCGATGAATTTCGCCGAAAACGCCGCCATCAAGCACCAGGTTCCGGTTGCGATATTCAGCATGGAAATGCCGGGAGAGCAACTGGCCCTGCGCATGATGTCCTCGCTGGGACATATCGACCAGCACAAGATCCGTACCGGCCGGCTCGAGGACGATGACTGGCCCCGGCTGACCTCCGCCGTCAGTCTGCTGGATACGGCACCGCTGTTTATCGACGATACCCCGGCGCTATCACCGAGCGAGCTGCGTGCCCGCGCCCGACGCCTCAAGCGGGAACATGATCTGGGGCTGATCATTATCGACTATCTGCAACTGATGCAGGTTCCGGGTACGCGGGAAAACCGTACCACGGAAATCACCGAAATCTCGCGCAACCTCAAAGCCCTTGCCAAGGAAATGAATGTGCCGGTGATCGCTCTTTCCCAGCTCAATCGCGGGCTCGAACAGCGCACCGATAAACGTCCGGTAATGTCCGATCTGCGCGAATCAGGCGCGATCGAACAGGATGCCGACGTTATCATGTTCATCTACCGTGATGAGGTCTATAACGAAGACAGTCCGCAGAAAGGCCTGGCCGAAGTGATTATCGGCAAACAGCGCAACGGTCCGATCGGTACCTGCCATTTGACGTTCCGCGGTCAATTCACCCGTTTCGAGAACTATGCAGAAGACGTCTACCAGGGCGGGGATTTTGGATGACGCGTCCGGCGCGGGCCGGGATTGACCTGTCGGCCCTTAGACACAACTACCAGCGCGCCAGGCAGGCAGCGCCGCACAGCCGGGTGATGGCCATTGTCAAGGCCAATGCCTACGGGCATGGCCTGGTCAGGGTGGCGCAGACCCTGGCGGATTGCGATGCCTTTGGTGTGGCCTGCGTCGAGGATGCGATTGCCCTGCGGGAGGCCGGCTGTAACCGGCGCATCGTGCTACTGGAAGGCATCTTCAGTGCAGACGAGCTGGATCAGGTCAGCACTCATGCACTGGATACGGTGATTCACCACGCGACCCAGATCGCGTTCCTGGAGCAGTGCCGGTTAACCCGACCGCTGGATGTCTGGGTCAAGGTGGATACCGGCATGCACCGTCTGGGTTTTGACGCGGCTGCCGTCCCCGCGGCCGTTGATCGTCTGCGGGGCATCGGGAATATTGCCACGATCCGGTTCCTGACGCATTTCGCCTGTGCTGACGACGTGCACAACGACTACACCCGACATCAGTCCGGACGATTCGGCCTGGCGACCGAACGACTGTCCGGCGAACGCTCGCTGGCCAACTCCGCCGCGGTGCTGGGCTGGCCGGAGATGCACCACGATTGGGTACGTCCGGGAATCATGCTGTATGGCGGGTCGCCATTGTCCGGGAGGTCGGCCGGCGAACTGGGGCTGCAGCCGGTAATGACGCTGGGGACGCGGCTGATTGCCATCAATACCCATCAGAAGGGTGCAGCCGTTGGTTATGGAGGGGACTGGATTTGCCCGGAGACGATGCCGGTCGGGGTTGCCGCCATCGGCTACGGCGACGGTTATCCGCGCCATGCACCCACCGGGACACCCGTGTTGCTCCATGGCAAACGCGCGGCACTCATCGGGCGTGTGTCCATGGATATGATCTGCATTGATCTGAGGACACATCCCGGTGTCAAGGTCGGCGACCCGGTCACCCTGTGGGGTGAAGGTATGCCGGTCGATGAAATCGCGGAGCGTTGCGGGACCATCTCCTATGAGCTTCTGTGTGGCGTCAACCGTCGCGTACAGTTCGATTACCTCGAGTAATGTCAAATTTTTGATTGGCTGATCCACAGTGCTCGGGGTCGGTGTGTTTGCGCTGCATCTGGCCCGGGTTCCGGTTGACTGGACCCGGCCCGGTGTGCACACCGGTGGCAAGCTTGCCAGCCCTGCGTATTACCCCTTATTGACAAGGCCGGGTTTACAGCTAGCTTTAATGTGCACCGCAACAATTCTGTTGCTCACGAGCTGGTTCCAGCAGCCGGGGCGAGGGTTCGTGTGATCCTGGTGTTCCAGCAAGCCTTACAACGCAGGAGGTAAGTCATGAGTGAGTTTGCTTACAATATGGAGACGGAAGCCGTGCCGGGACACACGGTAGAAATTGTCGTGCATGTGGAGGAAATCCTGGGAGAGGAACAGCGCGGCGAACTGGTGGCCGGACTGACTGGCGAAGCAGGCATCGCCGGTGCCGAATTCTGTCCCCTGCATTTCCACCTGATGGTCATCAAATACAACCGGGATTTGATGAACTCACATGAGGTACTGGGCAAGGTCACCGCACAAAGTGTCCATGCCAAGCTGGTCGGCCCGGTATAAGTCAGCGGGTTGACGGCTCCCGGGGGCTGCCCCGGGATCGATGCGCCTCAGGAAGCAATGCCGTCGGCTGGATGCAATGCACTGCCGGGTGCGCTGCCAGGCGGCAGCGAGACCGGTACACACCCCACCCCGGCCTTGGTATTCCTGCAGCAAGCCGTTTACTATCACGGCAACGCAATTGACGGTGTCGATAATGGCCAAAACCCGAACGCTGTACACGTGCAGTGCCTGCGGCGGGCAGTCCCCGCAGTGGGCTGGCCGATGCGGGGACTGCGGGGCCTGGAATACCCTTGCCGAAGTGGTGGCGGTACCCGCGCCGGCGAAGGGGCGCTTCGCCGGGTATGCCGGCGATGCCGGGGTCGCTACCACTCGCCTGGCGGCGGTCAAACCGGACGCGAAAGTCCGCTCATCGGTCGGTCTTGCGGAACTGGACCGGGTGCTCGGCGGTGGCCTGGTGGCCGGTTCCGTGGTGCTCATCGGCGGTGACCCCGGGATTGGAAAATCCACCCTGCTGCTGCAAGTGCTGGCCACGTTGTCGGACGCGCTGCCCGCACTCTACGTCACCGGGGAAGAATCACCGGAACAGATTTCTTTGCGCGCCGCTCGCCTCGGTATCGAGGGCCGCGAGGTTCGGCTGCTCGCGGAGACCTCGGTGGAACGCATTCTGGAATCGGCCTGTCGGGAGCAGCCGCGGGTCATGGTGCTGGATTCCATTCAGACCCTGTATACCGAGGCCCTGCAGTCGGCCCCGGGATCCGTGGCGCAGGTCCGGGAGAGTGCCGCGCAACTGGTGCGTTTTGCCAAACAGTCCGGTACCGCGATGTTCCTGGTTGGCCATGTGACCAAGGAAGGCACCCTGGCTGGGCCCCGGGTACTGGAGCACATGGTGGACACGGTATTGTATTTCGAGGGTGACCCGGGTGAGCGCTACCGGATGCTGCGCGCGGTCAAGAACCGCTTCGGTGCCGTCAACGAACTGGGGGTCTTCGCCATGACAGAGGCGGGGTTGAGAGAGGTGCGCAATCCCTCCGCGATCTTCCTGTCACGCCATGAAACCACGGTTCCTGGCAGCGTCGTCATGGTGACCTGGGAAGGAACCCGCCCGTTGCTGGTGGAAGTTCAGGCGCTGGTGGACCAGAGTCAGTTATCCAACCCGCGCCGGGTAACCCTTGGTCTGGAGCAAAACCGGCTCTCCATGTTGCTGGCCGTACTACATCGCCACGGCGGGTTGGTGGTGGGCGACCAGGATGTGTTCGTGAATGTGGTTGGCGGTGTACGGGTCAGCGAAACGGCCGCCGATCTGGCGGTCCTGCTGGCGGTTATATCCAGCTTCCGCAACCAGCCCCTGCCGGGCGATCTGGTGGTGTTCGGCGAGTTCGGGCTCTCGGGGGAACTCCGGCCGGTACCCAATGGCCAGGAGCGGCTTAATGAAGCGGCCAAGCATGGATTCCATCGTGCCATCATTCCGGCGGCGAACCAGCCACGACAGGAGATCGAGGGGCTGGCGGTGACGGCCGTTGCCCGGCTTGACGATGTGCTGTCCGTCATTGGCGGCGATTGAGCAGGGTTCCTGTTCACTGCAGGAGTAATCGTGCCGGGCATAAACGGCCTCTTTATCCCCGCTTTTCGGGTGCCTGCCGCGATGCGGATGGTTGGGCAACTGCGCCGCTGGCCGGCGCGTTCAGTTGAGTTCGAGGATTTCGCGATGCAGCAGGGCCGGGTCTCCCAGGTTGGCTTCTACCAGCCTGCGAACCTGTTCGCTGCCAGCCTCGTCCAGGTTGATGAAGGCAACACCGATCCGGTCCTGCTTCACCTGGCGTACCTCCACATGGATACCGGAGTGTGAAGGGACGGTATTCAACAGTTTAAGCGTAAGGCGACCGCCAGTGCGACCCGACCAGCCGGCTGGATGCTCCAGCAGGGCCCCGCTCAGGGAAAGGTCGATCAGCCGGGTATCCCAGTGACTGGCAGCGGATGCGATGGTGGCCGGTACCTGCAGCGCCACCCGGGTAAAGTGGCGTTGCTGGTCAGTGGTATCGCCCGATGAGGGACTCGCCGCTACCGGCATCTGGCGCGCTCCCTGTAAAAATTCGAACTCGAGTTCCCCGATCCATACCCGATCACCATCCTGCAGCAGGCAGGCTTTATCATCGATGGTTGTCCGGTTGATCCGTGGAAATTCGTCTCCTTCGAGATGTGCCAGGTAATAGCCATCGGAACGGCAACTGATCATGGCTGCCATGGAGCCGGTCTTGCCAAACCGGGTAACCGGGTTGTCAAGCCGGATAACTCTCCCATGGTGGTGGCTGCCCAGTATGCGAAGATTGCCTGTCCGGTGTGTGGCCGGATTGCCAAGGAGCGTTGCATCGCCCGCACCGTCGGTAAACACCAGCTTGCAGCTGCCGAGATTGATGATATCGCCATCTTGCAGGATATGCTCATGTGACAGGAGGTGGTTGACTTGCAGTTCATCACCGGCCCGGGTGGCTGTCAGCAGATACCTGCTCCCGCAGGGCCGGATGGAGGCATGGTCGGGCTGCAGGTATACATTGTCGATGTGAATATCGCAGGCCGGGTCTGTGCCAATACGCAGTTCCTCACCGGTCAGTAACCAGGCTTGTGGTGACCTGCTGTCAATCGTGAGCGTGAGTTTTGCCATGCTGCCTACCCCCGTACTATCCCGACCGTTGCCGCCGTACGGCAGCGTGCCTGCCGCAAACCCCGACAATGATCATGTTTCATCCTCGTCCAGCTGCAACGCGACAGAATTGATACAGTATCGCTGCCCGCCTGGGGCCGGACCGTCCTCGAATACATGACCCAGATGTGCTCCACAGTTACGGCAGCATACTTCAACCCGTCTCATACCGTAGCTCTGGTCTGCTTCCGTGTGGATATTCTCAGGGCTAACCGGGCTTGTAAAGCTCGGCCAGCCGGTTCCGGAATCAAATTTATTAACGGAGTGAAACAGCGGGTTACCGCAGCAGGTGCACAGGTAGGTGCCGGGACGCTTGCAATCATGATATTCCCCGGTAAACGCACGTTCGGTACCCTTGCGACGCGTCACTTCGAATTGCTCTGCTGTCAAATGCCTGCGCCAGTGATCATCGGCTTTATCGCGGTCGTGAGTCATGATGTACTCCTGTTGCCGCGGGGTGTCTGCGGCTCGGCGAGCGGTGGATGGATGCATACAGTCTTGATCCGGTTTTCCCTGATCTGGACGACGTCAACCGGGTGGCCGTCCAGCAGCAGGCTGGTATTGGCGTCAGGTATCATTTCCAGGTATTCCATAATCAGTCCGTTCAGGGTGCGCGGGCCATCGGTGTCGAGTTTCATATTGAGGGCCGTGTTCAGCGTACGAACATTGATCGAGCCGTCGACCAGCCAGGTACCGTCTTCCTGCGGGATGATGTCTTCAAGGAGCGCGGCGGGGTCCGTAGTGAATTCGCCGACAACTTCTTCCAGGATATCTTCCAGCGCAATGAGTCCCTGCATGTCGCCGTATTCATCCACTACAAAGCCCAGGCGACGCCGTTTATGCTGGAAATTGAGCAGTTGGCGGTTCAGGGAGGTGTTCTCGGGAATGAAGTAGGGCGCGCGCGCGATACGCTGCATGGCGGAACGATCGAGTTCGCCGCGGTACAGCATTGGCAGCACATCCCGCATGTGCAGTACCCCGATGACATGATCGATGCTCACCCTGAACAGCGGCAGGCGCGTGTACTGGCTGTCGGCAAGCTGCTTGGTTATGGTGTCCCAGTCAGCGTCGATATCGATGCCCGTGACCTCGTTGCGCGGTACCATGATGTCCTCGACCGTGACATTTTCCAGGTCTATCAGGTTCAGCAGCATTTCCTGGTGGAGTTCCGGGATCATTGCACCGGCCTCCTTGACGACGGTGCGCAGTTCCTCGGAGGACAGGGAATGTGCGGTATGCCCCACCGTGGATACACCCAGCAGCTTTAACAGGTTGTTGGTTATGCTGTTGACCAGCCATACGAACGGGTATAGCAGTTTCAGCAGTGGCACATAAATACGGGCGGACGCGAAGGCGATGCGTTCCGGGTGTAGCGCCGCCAGCGTCTTCGGAGTGACTTCGGCAAAGATCAGGATCACCAGGGTCAATATGCCGGCGGCAATGGCAATTCCTGCTTCACCCATTAGCCGCAGGGCGATCAGGGTGGTCAGCATGGAAGCTACCACATTGACGAAATTGTTACCCAGCAGGATCAGGCCGATCAGGCGGTCCGGGCGCCTCAGCAGATGCTGGGCGCGAACGGCACCAGGATGGTTGTTTTCCGCCAGATGACGTAACCGGTAGCGATTCAGCGTCATCAGGCCGGTTTCGGAGCCGGAGAAAAAGGCGGACAGCAGGATCAGGATAAACAGCGCAACCAGCAACAGGCTTACGGGGATTTCTTCCAAACAGGGAACGCCTCTCGGTGGAGCCAGCTGCTATAGTACGTCAATTGCAGCGAACTGTCAGTGTTCTCGCCGTTAGCGGTTGATAACCAGTTCCAGTACGAATTTGCTGCCGAAGTAGGCCAACATCAGGAACGCAAACCCGCCCACGGTCCAGCGGATGGCCACCCGGCCACGCCAGCCAAACCGCCAGCGTCCCCACAGCAGCACGGCAAACACAGTCCAGGCGGCAATGGAGAGGACGGTTTTGTGTACCAGATGCTGGGAAAAGATGTCCTCGAGGAACAGGATGCCGGTCAGCAGCGCCAGCGTCAGCAGGGAAAAACCGATTCCGATCATCTGGAACATCAGCGTTTCCATGGTTTGCAGGGGAGGCAACGCGCGGATAAATCCGCCCGGGCGCCGGTTGTGCAGATGGTAGTCCTGGATGGCCAGCAGCAACGCCTGCAGAGCTGCCAGGCCGAGGATGCTGTAGGCCAGCAGCGACAGCATGATGTGGATATCGAGTTGCCAGGAACCCGATTCCCTGACGAGTACCGGGTCGGTGGGGAATACCAGCAACAGACCGATGCTGAGGGCGGCGATGGAAAACACCGGGATTCCCAGGCTTTCCACCGGCTCCTGGAAACAGGCGAGTAACAACAGGCAGGCAATGAGCAGGGCGATCAGGGAAACGGCGTTGAAGAATCCGAGGTTGATTCCTCCTGCGGTAAGTACCGACGGATAGAGCAGTCCTCCGTGAATCAGGACAGCGGCAAACCCGATCAGCAATATCCGGTTTCTCTGGCTTTCGATATCGGCAGGGCCCCGGGTCAGACGCACAACCAGCAGGCCGGTGGCCAGCAGGTACAGCAGGATGGAGAGCAATCCGGGAAGCAGGAAGGTCATGGCCAGAGGAAGCAATCCGTTCGCATGCGATAATCATCGCATAACTTGACAGGGCATTGAAGCACTCGCCGGGCGGGTGTCCGGCGGTCGTTCCCGCACCTGGCCCAGGCGTGTCTCTCGACCGCTACGCGGTTTCGCCTTCTACCTGTGCTCCACGACACTTGGACATCCTGTCCGGCGGTCGTTCTCGCACCTCCCTGTGCTCCACGACACTTGGACATCCTGTCCGGCGAACGAATTTGTCCCGGGAGTTGATATTCCAGTTATAATCTCTCCCCGAATCCCGCAAACCAGCCGGAAATACATGCCCCATGTTTGACAATCTGACGGAACGCCTCACCAGGACGATTCGCAGCCTGCGTGGTCAGGGCCGGCTGAGTGAAGACAACATACGGGAAACCCTGCGGGAAGTCCGCATGGCCCTGCTGGAGGCCGATGTCGCACTGCCGGTGGTGAAGGATTTCATCGAGCGGGTGCGCGAGCGGGCAACCGGTCAGGAGGTGCTGAAAAGCCTCACGCCGGGCCAGGTGCTGGTGAAGGTGGTCAACGCCGAACTGGTCCGGGTCATGGGCGAGGCCAATGATGCGCTGAATCTGAATGTCCCGCCGCCCGCGGTGATCCTGATGGCCGGGTTGCAGGGTTCGGGCAAGACCACGAGCAGCGCCAAACTGGCACGCTTTCTGAAGGAACGCAGCAAAAAATCGGTATTACTGGCCAGCTGTGATATCTACCGTCCGGCAGCCATTGACCAGCTCCAGACCCTGGCGACAGAAGTGGGCGTGGAATTTTTCCCGAGCCACCCTGACCAGAATCCGGTCACTATTGCCCGGGACGCGGTGAACCAGGCGCGCAGGAAGCATATCGATGTGGTCATTATCGATACGGCCGGCCGCCTCCATATCGATGCCGGGATGATGGAAGAGATCCGCGAACTGCACACGGTATTGCAGCCCGTCGAGACCTTGTTTGTTGTCGATAGCATGACGGGTCAGGATGCTGCCAATACGGCCCGGACCTTCAACGAGGCCCTGCCGCTGACCGGCGTCATTCTCACCAAGACCGACGGCGATGCCCGGGGGGGTGCGGCCCTGTCGATTCGCTCCATTACCGGGAAACCGATCAAGTTTATCGGTGTTGGCGAGAAAACGGATGCACTGGAGCCCTTTTATCCGGAACGCGTCGCGTCACGCATTCTCGGTATGGGCGATGTGCTCAGCCTGGTCGAGGACGCCGAGCACAAGGTTGACAAGGAAAAGGTCGCCAAACTTGCCGGCAAGCTGTCCAGGGGGCAGCGTTTCGATATGGAGGATTTTCGTGAGCAACTGGTACAGATGCTGAATATGGGAGGTTTGTCTGGCCTGATGGACAAGCTGCCGGGGATGGGACAGCTGCCGAAGAATGCCGGTGCCATGGCCAATGACCGTGAAATTCATCGCATGCTGGCAATCATCAATTCCATGACGCCCCAGGAACGCCGTTTTCCCGACGTCATCAAGGGATCCCGGCGGCGCCGGATTGCGAACGGTTCCGGCACACAGATCCAGGATGTGAACCGGCTGCTCAAGCAACATCTGCAGATGCGAAAAATGATGAAGAAGATGTCAAAGGGCGGCATGGGCAAGATGCTGCGCGGCCTCAAGGGCAGGTCGCCCCAGGGATTTCCGTTTCAGGGTACCTGAACCGTAATGATCGCTTTCACGTAAGTCGTGCCTCCCGCGACATACATTACATCCCTGTAAATAAAAACGGTGGCCAAGGGCCACCGCTGAATACTGCGCTGTATCGGCCTGCGTTATACTTATTATTCTTCTTTTGTCACTCTCTTTTTAGCAGTTTGCCGTGCGCGAACCCGGGTATGGTCTTGTGCATGAGGCGTTGTTATCCAGTGCCGGGTTGATTCTCCACCGCCTGTTGTTGTGTTTCTGGCAATACCGGTTTCTCTAACCGTAGAGTTATATGAGCAACCATCGTGCCAATATAGAAAACCTATTATATTCAGGCAGGTTATCGACAGATATTGGTTGTATACCCAGCCATTGGACGGTTCTGCAGTAAATAAAACCGACAGAATTTTTCAGCATGAAATTGCGCGGTTATTTATAATAAATATATATAACAATAAGATAGAGATCCTTTGTGAATTAGTGTCAAGAATGCCAGACAATGTAATAATTTTCGACATGAGTGTAATGGCATTTTAATGGATGTTTTTTCAGTTGGTGCGCAACCTGTAGTTGCCTGCTCTCCAATTTAGCCTTTTACATTTACCGCCAATGGCGTAATATTGCCCGTTTTTCAGCGGTTGCGGCTGTTAACCGGTCGCAACGTATAACCATGCAGTGAGGATACGAGTGCTATGGTGACGATCAGGATGTCACGTGGTGGCGCCAAGAAGCGTCCCTTTTACCATATTGTGGTGTCAGACAGCCGAAACAAGCGGGATGGCAGGTACATCGAGCGCATCGGGATTTTCAATCCGATTGCGACCGGCGGGGAAGAAAAACTGCGGATCGACACGGAACGTGCGGATTACTGGTGTTCCAAAGGCGCCCAGGTTTCCGATCGTGTCGCCAGCCTGCTGAAAGAATACCGGCAGGCATAAGTATCCGTCTGCCGGGTACCGGATCCGGTGACAGGCAGGTGGCTGATCACGATACGCAGGCTATACCGGGTATGGATACCCCGTTGGTCATGGGACAGGTAATCGGCCCCTACGGCGTAAAAGGGTGGGTGAGGGTACGGTCCTATACCGAACTGGCGGGTGAGCTACTTGACTATTCACCCTGGTACCTTCGGGAGTCGGGAACATGGCGGACCACGGAGGTGCTGGAGGCAAAACCTCACGGGAAAGGCCTGGTCGTCCACTTTCCCGGATGCCAGGATCGTGACCAGGCAGAGAGACTGACCGGTATTGATATCGGACTTTACCGGAGCCAGCTGCCCGCGACCGGCAAGGATGAATATTACTGGTGTGATTTGCCCGGATTACGGGTCGTAACGCTGGACGGCATATCACTGGGAATCGTGGATCATCTGATCGAAACGGGTTCCAATGATGTGCTGGTACTCAGGGGCGAGCGCGAACGCCTGGTTCCTTTTATTATGGGGCAGGTGATTGCGGGGGTTGATCTGGATGCCGGTGAAATACGTGTCGACTGGGATCCTGATTTCTGACGGGCGGTGCCATGCGCTTTGATGTTGTAACCCTGTTCCCCGAAATGATACAGGAGCAGGCCGGCTATGGAATTCAGGGCCGGGCTATCCGGCAGGGGCTGGTGGAACTGGCGACCTGGAATCCCAGAGACCATACTCTGGATAAAAACGGGTCGGTTGACGACCGACCCTATGGCGGTGGTCCGGGTATGGTGATGCAGTTCCAGCCACTGGTGGCTGCCATCGAGGCGGCACGTGCGGCAGGAACATCGGCAGGACCGGTGATCTATCTGTCACCCCAGGGAACGCCGTTCACCCAGGACAAGGCGCGTTACCTTGCCGGGCTGGAGCGGATCATCCTGGTCGCCGGGCGCTACGAAGGGGTCGATGAACGCATCATCGATATCCACGTGGATGAAGAGGTTTCGATCGGGGACTATGTCCTCAGCGGTGGTGAATTGCCGGTGCTGGTCGTCATGGATGCCGTTACGCGCCTGTTGCCCGGCGCCCTGGGCGATGCGGATTCCGCCGTCGAGGATTCTTTCATGGACGGTTTGCTCGACTATCCGCACTATACACGCCCGGAAGAAATCGGCGGACATCGGGTGCCGGAAGTATTACTCGGTGGCAATCACGCGGAGATCCGGCGCTGGCGCCGGAAACAGGCACTGGGGAGGACCTGGCAACGACGCAGGGATCTGCTGGCAGTGCTGACACTGGATGCGGAGCAGCAGGAATTGCTGAACGAGTTTATAGCGGAACACCGGGCGGCGGCACGAATCGGCACGCCCTGATGTTATCAACACAGAGTTGGATGCCGGGTCAGTCAGTGGCCGGTACGGGACGTAATACAGAGGACGGGGTCATGAGCAACATCATTGAGCAACTTGAACAGGAACAGCTGAAAAAGGATCTTCCGGTATTCAGTTCCGGCGATACCGTGGTGGTACAGGTCAAGGTGAAGGAAGGCAACCGCGAGCGACTGCAGGCTTTCGAGGGTGTGGTCATTGCCATACGCAACCGGGGTCTGAACTCGGCATTCACTGTGCGCAAAATCTCGCATGGCGAGGGCGTGGAACGGGTTTTCCAGACACACAGTCCGTCCATTGACTCTATCAAGGTCAAGCGTCGTGGCGATGTGCGTCGTGCCAAACTGTACTATCTCCGGGAACGTTCCGGCAAGTCGGCGCGCATCAAGGAGAAACTTTCCTGACGATGGTCGGGACGGTGTCGCAGTCGGTACCCGGGGGTACCCTGTTTCAGGGTGCTCCTTTCCTGGTCAGTAAACTCTGAAATATTGATGCGCCCGGTAGATACCGCTTTTGACCTGGTCCTGGATTCCCCTCTGGGACCTGTCGGTGTGCGAATGGCCGGGAATTGTGTTGTGCGGGTTGATTTCCTGCCGGAAAGCGTGGCCCTGAAACTGGCAGGTTCGGCTGCCGGCAAACGGGTTGCGCGTGAATTCGAGCGTTATTTCGCCGACGCCGGACAGCAGTTTAGCGTACCGGTGGCCTTCACGGGCACGACTTTCCAGCAGCGGGTCTGGCGGGCGCTGCTGGAGATCCCCGCGGGCGAGACCCGGACCTACGGGGAACTGGCGCACCGCCTTCACAGCGGTGCGCGTGCCGTCGGCAACGCCTGTCGCCAGAATCCCGTCACGATCATTGTGCCTTGTCACCGTGTTATCGGCGTGACCGGCATCGGGGGGTACGGCGGACAGATCTGCGGTAATGTGCTTGAGCGCAAGCGCTGGCTGCTCGGACATGAGCATGCCGTCCTGCCCGCCTTGAAATCGGCATGACTTGACCCCATAGCTACGTCTGGCCGGTGAAAACCGGTATGCACCGGCATGTTACCAGGAAGGCATGGCGTGGACGCATGCTATAGCACGACATGGCGTAGCGGTACCCATGCAGGACCACGACGGCATTGCCGCCGATATGGTCGTGAATGACGCTGCCAGCCCATGCTGCCGGTTTCCTGGTCATTGCATGCAGCTAACTCGTTACCCGGGATCCCGGGTATACATTGAAAAATCAGCAACGGAATGAGGTACTCATGAGCGTAGATACCCAGCGAGAAACCCTGGAATTCCAGACCGAGGTCAAGCAGTTGCTTAACCTCATGATTCATTCACTGTATTCCAACAAGGAGATCTTTCTGCGCGAACTGATTTCCAATGGCTCGGACGCCTGCGACAAGCTGCGTTTCGAGGCCCTGGGGAATGACAGTCTCTACGAGGGCGACTCCAGCCTGCGCATCCGTATCGATTGCGACAAGGAGGCGAAGACCATCACCGTGACCGATAACGGCATCGGCATGACGCGTGATGAAGTGGTGGATAATATCGGCACCATCGCCAAATCCGGCACCCGCCAGTTTTTCGAGTCCCTGACCGGGGATCAGGCAATGGATACGCAGCTGATAGGCCAGTTCGGGGTGGGATTCTATTCCGCTTTTATCGTGGCCGACAAGGTGACGCTGACCACACGCCGGGCCGGTCTGGCAGCAGATCAGGGGGCACGCTGGATTTCCAGCGGTGACGGCAGCTACACGCTGGAGACCGTGGAAAAGGATTCGCATGGCACCGAGGTGGTGTTGCACCTGGCCGGGGACAACGAGGAATTCCTCGATGGTTTCCGGTTGCGCAGCATCATCCACAAGTACTCGGATCATATTCCCCTGCCGATCGAGATGCGCCGCGAAGGGGAGGAAGACAAGGAAGGCAAGGAAGACAAGCCGGATGAATACGAGGCGGTAAACAAGGCTTCGGCACTATGGGCACGGCCGCGCAAGGACATCACCGACGAGGAATACCGGGAATTCTACAAACACGTCGCCCATGACTTCGAGAACCCGATGAAGTGGGTGCATACCAGTGTCGAGGGCTCACAGGCCTACAAGACACTGTTTTATATTCCCGCCCGGGCCCCCTTTGACCTGTATGACCGTGACAGCCGTCATGGCATCAAGCTGTACGTGCGGCGGGTGTTCATCATGGACGATGCCGAACAACTCATGCCTTCCTATCTGCGCTTCATCCGCGGTCTGGTCGATTCGGATGACCTGCCATTGAATGTGTCGCGTGAAATACTGCAGCATAACAAGCTGATCGATACCATCCGGGCCGGGTCGGTGAAGAAGGTACTGGGCCTGCTCGAAGGCATGGCGAAGGATGAACCCGAGTCCTATGCCGAATTCTGGAAACAGTTCGGCAATGTCCTGAAGGAAGGGCCGGGCGAGGATTATGCCAATCGCGAACGCATCGCCGGATTACTGCGCTTCGCCACCACCCACACCGATAACGAGGCCCAGACAGTTTCCCTGGAGGATTATAGCGGTCGCATGCAGGATGGCCAGGAAAAGATCTACTACATCACGGCGGACAGTTTTGCCGCCGCCCGTAACAGTCCGCACCTGCAGATCTTCCGCCGCAAGGGTATCGAGGTGTTACTGCTCTCCGATCGTGTGGACGAATGGCTGGTCTCGCATCTGAACGAGTTTGACGGCAAACCGCTTGCCTCGATTGCCAAGGGTGAACTGGATCTCGACAAGCTGGCCGACGCGGCGGAGAAAGAGGCCGCGAAAAAGACAGAGGATGAATATGCCGGTCTGGTCAAGCAGATACAGGAGGTGCTTGGCGAGCGGGTCAAGGAAGTACGTGTCAGCAGGCGCCTGACGGATTCACCCTCCTGTGTGGTGATGGACGAGCATGACATGGCGGCACACCTGCAACGATTGCTCAAACAGGCCGGTCAGCAGGTGCCGGTATCCAGGCCAATACTCGAGATAAATCCGGAACACCGTCTGGTCAGCCGGTTGCGGGACGAGCAGGACGAGGCGCGCTTTGCAAACTGGTGCAACATCCTGCTGGATCAGGCACTACTCAGTGAGGCCGGACAGCTGGACGATCCGGTGAGTTTCGTAAATCGACTGAACGATCTGCTGCAGGAAGTGACGAAATAACAGGGCAGCCGTGACGGGCTGTGCGGTGGGTTGCGACGGAGGCGGGTATGACCCGTTCGGACAAGCCGGTATTGCTGGCTACGGTATTCACGGACTACATCTGTCCCTTCTGCTACGTTGCTGATGTGCGCCTGGAGCGCCTGCGGGCGGACTACGATCTCAGAATCAACTGGTGTTTCCTCGAAATCCACCCCGAGACGCCGGCCGTGGGCATGAGCACCACCCGGCTGGGCTATTCCGATCCACTCTGGAAGACGCTGCAGGAGAATCTGGCTGCACTGGCAACGGAGGAGGGCATCCAGTTTCGGCCGCATGATTTTACCACCAATTCACGCAAGGCCCTGCTGCTGGCCGAGGCCGCCAAGGAAGCGGGTGCCGAGGTGTTCTACCGCCTGCACCGGAGTCTGTTCTCGGCTTTTTTCACGGCCGGGCGGAATATCGGCGACAGTGAGGTATTGCGGGAAATTGCGCATGACAGCGGTGTCGCAGCCGATCTCGTTTCCCGTGCCTGGGAGGATGTACGCTATCCCCGGCGCCTGCAACAGTACCTTGCCGCGGCACAGGAACTCGGAGTCCGGGCCACTCCAACCGTTTATTTTGGCGAGCAGCGGCGCATCGACGGTGCCCAGCCGTTTTCCGTTTTCCAGGATGCGGCCCGTACCGGGGCCGGGGAGCAACACCCGGAGCAGCCCTGACTGTGTTGAACTGGTATCCTTGGTGCCGTGCGTGGTTTGCGCAAGAATATCCGGAACATGAAACCACGAGCGGAAGTCGCCGATGCATTGCGTGCCGACAAATGGCTGTGGGCCGCGCGCTTTTACAAGACCCGCTCCCTGGCGGTGCAGGCGATCAGCGGTGGCAAGGTGCACGTCAACGGGGAGCGCATCAAACCGGCGCGCAAACTGTGCCGGGGAGACCGGCTGACGATCCAGAAGGGTCCCTACCGGTTTTCCATCACGGTCGAGCGGTTGTCTGACCGGCGCGGGCCAGCGGTGGAGGCGCGAATACTCTATAGCGAGTCGGAACAAAGCATGAACGCACGGCAGGAACTCTATGCGGAGCGTAAACTACAGGGGCATGACCCGAGAATCCGTGAACGGCGTCCGGACAAGCGAGCACGCCGCCAGTTACGACAGATGAAACGCTGAATACCGTATGGACATGCCGCAGACCCCGCTGCTGACTGTAGATCTCGTGATCGAAATGGTCGACCGGCCGGGAAACCCGGTCGTGCTGATCGAACGCCGCAACCCGCCCCATGGATGGGCCCTGCCGGGGGGGTTCGTGGATGTAGGTGAAACCCTCGAGTTGGCGGCGGTACGCGAGGCCCGGGAGGAGACGCTGCTGGATGTGAAGCTGAAATTCCTGCTGGGCAATTATTCGGACCCGTCGCGCGATGCCCGAGGTCATACGGTCAGTGCCGTGTATGTTGCGGAGGCGACAGGCAATCCGCTGGCGGCGGATGATGCTGCGAACCTGATGGTGTGTGATCCGGAGCAGTGCCCCGTGCTGGCTTTCGATCATGCCCGTATTATTGCGGATTACCTGAACTACCGGGATACCGGTGTGCCGGCGGCGCTGCGCTGAATCCCGGTCGTGACAGCCCGGGCCGCAGCCGCACGGAGTAGTGTACTGATACGTTCCGCATTTTCCTCACGGTGACAGTGGACCAGACAATGACAGACGAACCGTTACTCACCGAGCGCTTTCCGGTGGAAACTGCAAGACTGCGTATACTGCTGGTGGTTGCCGGCGTGCTGCTGGGCATCGGCCTGCTGTCCCCGGTCATTACTCTGGAAAAGTTTGTGGTCGTCAGTAATACCTTTTCCGTGCTTTCGGGGGTGGTCCAGTTGTTCCAGGAGGGGCAGATTTTCCTGGGAATGGTTGTGGCAGGCTTCAGCGTCATACTGCCGGTGATCAAACTGGCTATACTGTTCAGGCTGCTCAGCCCGGCCATGATGGACCGGCAGCACTTGCATAAATATCTGGAACTGATGCATGACTATGGTCGCTGGTCAATGCTGGATGTCTTCGTGGTCGCCGTCATGGTGGTTGCCGTAAACCTTGGCGTGTTTGCGGATGTACAGATGCGCTATGGACTGTACGCATTTGCAGCGGCCGTGCTGCTGACCATGCTCGTAACCTCGCGTGTCGTTAGGCTGACCAATCTACCTGCAACCAACAGGGAGGGGGAAGGCTGCTGACGCCAGTGGCGGCACCTTGCAGGAAATGCTGAAGCAGATCTGGTTGACAGTTTTTTTTGTGGTGCTGGTGTGGTCGGGTGTCGATCCGCATGATTATTTTACCTGGTTCCTGGAGGTATCGCCGGCGGTGATCGGGCTGATCGTGCTGGCGGTCACCCGCCAGACTTTTCCGCTAACCGGCCTGACCTACGGCCTGATCCTGATTCACTGCATTATCCTGATGGTCGGTGGACACTACACCTATGCCGAGGTGCCGTTTTTCGATACCCTTGGCGGTTTGCTGGACCCGGGAAGAAATAACTACGACAAGCTGGGCCACCTCGCCCAGGGCTTTGTCCCTGCCATCATCGCGCGCGAGATCCTCATCCGTAAAGCCATCGTGAACGGCAACGGCTGGCGCAACGTCATCATCGTATCCATCTGCCTGGCATTCAGCGCGCTCTATGAGCTGATCGAGTGGTGCGTGGCGCTGCTCGTCGGTATCTCCGCGGAGAGCTTTCTGGGGACCCAGGGTTATGTCTGGGATACCCAGTCCGACATGTTGATGGCCCTGCTGGGCGCGATCGCGGCGCTGGTGTCGCTGGGCGGGATTCACGATCGGCAACTGGAAAAGCTGCGGCCGGAGTCCGGCAACCGGGCACCCGGCGGCTGATTTTCAGGCTCAAAGCCAGTAAGATTCGGCTTGCGCGTACGGGCTGACAGTCAGCGGCCCGGACGGCAATCCACAGCAACCCACACAGCCGGGAAAAATCATGCGGCCAGCGCAGTTGTTAACCGTCCTTGAAAGAGAATTCCGGAGTACCCGGGAAGGGTACCATACCCCCGTGATGCTCTGGGGGCCGCCCGGTGTGGGCAAGTCCCAGATGGTTGCCCAGGTGGCCGAACGCCACGGCATGCCGGTCATCGATATTCGCCTCTCGCAAATGGAACCGAGTGATTTGCGGGGTATCCCGTTCCGCGTCGAAAACCGGGTGGAATGGGCCATACCGGCGATGCTGCCGGATGCCGGACGCCACGGTGAGCAGGGCATCCTGTTTCTCGACGAAATCACTTCGGTACCGCCCAGTGTGTCGGCGGCCGCCTACCAGTTGATCCTGGACCGGCGCCTGGGCGCCTATGTGGTGCCGGACGGCTGGGCCATCTTTGCTGCCGGTAACCGGCAGGGGGACCGTGGTGTTACGTATACCATGCCGGCGCCATTGGCAAACCGTTTCTCCCACTTCGAAGTCGACGTCAATCTGGATGACTGGGTTGCCTGGGCCTACGCCAGCGGGATCGATGAACGCGTGATAGCGTTTCTGCGCTTCCGGCCCGAATTGCTGTTCGAATTCGATCCGGCACACAATCCCGTGGCCTTTCCGTCGCCGCGATCCTGGGAGTTCAGTCACCGCGCCCTGCAGAAATTCGGTGATGTGACGGAATTGCTGACGGGTGCACTCCAGGCCTGCGTCGGTCCGGCCGCCGGAGTTGAACTGTCGGCCTTCGTCGAAAACCTGGACAAGCTGCCGGATATCGATGCCATTGTGCGCGGGGAGCCAGTGAAGGTTCCAAAGGAGACTGATCTGCAATATGCCGTGGCCGCCGCCCTGGTCGGGCGTGCCATCCGTGCGCAGCAGGCCGGTGATTCACCGGAAACCTTCGGTCATATCATCGAGTATGCCGGGAGTTTCCCGCAGCGCGAGATGGGGGTCATGCTGGTATCCGACATGTATCGTGCCATCGGTCAGGAGATCTTCAGTGTGCCCCAGTTTTCCCGGTGGGCGAATATCGTCGCGGACGTCATGCTCTATGATCACTAGCGTCATGCTCGGTTCATCTCGCGGGGGCTGCGTAACCTGGCCGCTGTGTGTGGGACAATTACCGCAATCCCGAAGGCCGCAATTGTTTGAGGCCCCATACCGGTGAGCAAGCCGGTTCAGGAGCACCGCGAGATCGACCATGCCGGATGAACTGGAAATAAAACTCAGCGCGGCACGTACCCGTTTGATACTGGATCGACCTTTTCTGGGTGCGCTGGTATTACGCATGCCGTTGAAAGCGGGTGATCCGCAGTGGTGCCGGACGATCGGGACCGATGCGCGTGCTTTCTACTACAATCCGGAGTATATCGAAAGCCTGAGTCTGGAGCAGACCCAGTTCGCACTGGCACACGAGGCCCTGCATTGCGCCCTGTCGCATTTCGCGCGGCGTGAACATCGCGTCAAGGAACGCTGGGACGTGGCCTGCGACCTGGCCATCAATCCCCTGTTGATCAAGGAAGGCATGACGCCGCCACCGGGTGCCCTGTATGACATCGGATTTGAAGGCATGATGGCGGAGGAGATCTATCCCTCGATCAAGGACAACACCGCGGAACAACCACACGACCAGCATCTCTATGGAAATGAGACAAGATCCACGGATGAACCGGATCAGCCACCGCAGTCCGGCGCAGACGATTCCGGGGGAGGTGGGTCGGGTGGAGCGGGAACCCGCCAGTCAGGTCCCCCCGAACCCCTGACCGAGACGGAAAAGGAGCAGTTATCGATCCAGTGGCGGCAGCGCCTTGCGGGGGCTGCCCAGCAGGCCATGCAGGCCGGTAAACTCGGGGCCTCGCTACGGCGGCTGGTCGATCATCTGCTGCAGCCACAACTTCCCTGGCGCATGCTGCTGGCACGCTATATGACGGCCTCCAGCCGGGACGACTACAGTTACATGCGGCCTTCACGGCGCGAGGGTGATGCCATTTTGCCTACGCTCCGCGGTTCGCAGATTGATGTCGTGGTTGCACTGGACACCAGCGGTTCCATCCGGGAGAACGAGATGCGTGAGTTCGTGTCCGAGATCGACGCCATCAAGGGACAGGTGCGTGCACGGATCCTGCTGCAAGCCTGCGATGCCGCGGTGTGTCAAGCGGGCCCCTGGATCTATGAACCGTGGGAGGTCTTTGAACTGCCGGCAGACCTGCGTGGTGGAGGCGGGACCCGGTTCACTCCGGTATTCGACTGGATTGCCACCGAGAGTCAAATCCCGGACCTGCTGGTCTACTTCACCGATGCGCAGGGGGAATTCCCGAAGCAGGAACCGGAATACCCGGTGATCTGGCTGGTAAAGGGCCGTGGCACAGTACCCTGGGGACAGCGTATCCAGTTGAATTGAGAGAACAAAGCACAAAGAACACCACAATTCAAACTGCTTGATGCCTGCCCGGAGGGCAGCCTGCAATCCGGAATAGCGCAAGCAAGCCGGGATACCGTGTGCGGCTGCGGCGAGTGATTTAGCCCGATCCTTCCATATAAATCCGCCGCATCCCCCCATATATTCTGCTGAGTGGTCAGCAGGCGGGCACAGGTGGATAATGACCAGTCTTTAAATCTGCCTCATTTGCACAAGGAGAATGACTATGCGGGTTATCTTGCTGGGTGGGCCGGGCGCCGGCAAAGGCACACAGGCCAATTATATTAAGGAAAAATACAACATTCCCCAGATATCGACCGGTGACATGCTGCGTGCCGCGGTCAAGGCAGGCACTCCCCTGGGAGTGGAAGCGAAGAAGGTCATGGATGCCGGCGGACTGGTCTCGGATGACATCATTCTGGGGCTGGTGGAAGAACGCATTCAGCAGCCTGACTGCGAAAACGGCTACCTGTTCGACGGTTTCCCGCGCACCCTGGCGCAGGCGGATGCCCTCAAGGACAAGGGCGTAAAGATCGACAGCGTCGTCGAAATTGATGTGGATGACGACGAGATCATCAAACGCATGGGCGGTCGCCGGGTACATCCGGCCTCGGGTCGTACCTACCATGTGGTCTTTAATCCCCCGCGGGAAGAGGGCAAGGACGATGAAACCGGCGAACCCCTGATGCAACGCGATGACGACCAGGAAGAAACCGTTCGGCAGCGCCTGAAGGTCTACCATGACCAGACCGAACCCCTGATTGCTTACTATTCCCAATGGGCTGATAAGGGTGACGACGCAGCCCCGCGCTATGTGAAGATCAACGGCATTGGCAAGGTGGAAGAAATCCGGGATGCGATCTTTGCAGGCCTGGATCAGTAGTCCTGACCATTGTATTCATCCCACCCGTTTCCACTGATTCATTACAGCAATAAGGCCAGTTTAAATGGCCTTATTGCCTGCAGGGATGGCCGCTAAGGACAGCCTCGGCAATTGCGTCCTGCTTGGCCCAGGCCAGTCTCTCGACCGGTTTCCGTTCTCACCTTCTCCATGCAGTCGTACCCTCTCGGACACTCGTACCTCCCTGTACTTCGCGACACTTGTACTTCCCCGTACTTCGCTGGCAGGGGGGTGAACGTCGGGAGCGACGCGCCTGTCCAGCCACCACGGGGTCTATTGACCTTTCGTACAACTTTCACCGGAGACAGGTTTACTGCTACACTCTACAAAACGTCAAATATGTGACGTTTGATGGCGGGTATGCCGCTCCCTTGCAAATGGCAAGGTACCGATTTACATAGAAAATCTGGAGGCAACACAGCCAAGCCGGTTGGTGTCGTGACGGATGACCGCCACTTGCCGTTGTTGCACGGTTCAGGTGACCGGGTGCACGAAAAAATCCTGCCGGAGCCCTGTTCCAGAATCGATCTGTTTTCGCTATGTTTCCTGATGCATGGCGGTCGTTTGTGGCGCATGGCCATTGCAGGAATGGCAACAACAATAAATTCGACGGGACAGGAAGACCCGGAATCAGGCACAGGGATGCGCGGGAGTATCTATGGTTGCGGGTTTAGACAGGCCGGAGGAAATTGATCCAGGTGGTGTGCGCAAGTTGCTGCACCTGCTCGATGCCCTGCGCGATACACCTGCCGGTAATATCATCTACCGGCAGGTGGAGTGCATGCTGGATGATTTTGCAACTGATCATCTCCGGGCGGAAATGGCCTATGCCGGTTTTGTCAGGACGCTGTTGAACGCGTTCGTGTCGCAGCTGACTCCCGGTTCACCCCATTACGTACAGGCCAGGCTATTGCAGGCCCGCCTGCATCCGCCACTGACGCCGAGCGAATTGAAAATCCTGGGCGAGTTTGTCGAACAATTCGCGGATCAGATCCAGGACGCTCGCGAGCTCGAACCGGCAACTCTCACCCAGGCGGTCAGCCCGCTGTTACGGGCATTCAGTATCGACATTCCCCCCTCAGACAGCCAGCCTGTCGAAACCGCCTTCGGCAGTCCGGAAATTCAGCCTGCCGATGCGGAACCGGCGATTGTGCTGCCGGAAGCGCCGGAGCCCGAATTCGAATCCGAACCCGAACCTGATTCGCAAGCGGGGCAATCCATCGCCGCGGATGATATCGAGATGACAACCGAGGAAGCGGATGCCGGTGATGAGGCCGATGACGAGTTCGAGGCAGAGGGTGAAGACGAGGAATGCCTGCCGCCAAATGCGGCACTGGATGAAGAATATCGCGTCGAGCTGGAAACCCGGCGCGAGGATATCAAGAAACTGCAATCGACCCTGGGTCAACAGGTTGTCGAGACCATTACCCAGAATGAGGAATTCGGCAATATCCTCGAAGTCGTGCTGGCCGAGTTGCGCCAGGCCGACGAAACGAGTGGTGTCGAAAATGTGCGCTGGAGTCTGGTACGCGAGATCGAGAAGCTCATGAAGGGACATAATGATCTCGCCGACAAGCTGGACAGTACCCATCATTACCTGCAGCTCATCGAATCCGACAGTCGTGAACTGACCGATGAACTGACCCGGGTACGACTGCTCAGCCTTACGGACGAACTCACTGATCTGCCCAACCGCCGCGCCTTCATGCGGCGCCTGGAGGACGAGGTGGCACGCGTGCAACGTTACGGTTTTCCCCTGTCCTTCGCGCTGATAGACCTTGACCACTTCAAGGAGGTCAATGACATGTACGGTCATGCCGCCGGTGACGAGGTGTTACGGGTATATTCAAAAAACATCCTTTCTGTTTTCCGCCACCATGACATGGTAGCCCGCTACGGGGGTGAGGAGTTCGCCGTGCTGCTACCCAACACCGATGCGGACGGGACCATCCGCGCGCTCAACAAGGTCAAGCGTCGGGCAGCGGAAACGCGCTGGCAAAGCAATGGTACGGTTTCGCAGGTCCCTACGTTCTCGGCGGGGGTTTCCCTTTTCAAACCGGGCGAATCAGCCTGTGCCTTCATTGAACGGGCTGACAAGGCACTGTACCGTGCAAAACGGCTTGGTCGTGACCGGATTGAACTGGACATCACTTACGAAACCGAAGAGCCTGGCAGGATACACCGCCGTCGCATCACCGATATCTGATCCGGGCTTGCTGTTCGCCGGAAACCTGTATATTTTACTGTTTCATCACTAACCGGTGAGACAATGGTTTTATGGCAACAATCGATCTGACCCGTGATACATTCGAGGCAGTCATTGGCGAAAATGATATCGTGCTGGCTGATTTCTGGGCACCATGGTGCGGACCCTGTCGTCAGTTTGCACCTGTGTACGAGTCACTCTCCGAAGAACACCAGGACATTGTCTTTGCGAAGGTGAATACCGAGGAAGAACGTGAACTGGCCGGACATTTCCAGATTCGTTCCATTCCGACACTGATGGTGTTCCGTGAACAGATTATCGTATTTTCCCAGCCGGGAGCGCTGCCGCCGGCGGCGCTGGCATCGGTGATCGGGAAAGTCCGGGAGCTGGATATGGATACCGTTCGCAAGGAGATTGCTGCAGCCCGGCCGGACTGACGGTATACCGGCATACGGGGCAGCAACCGGCGTTTGCTCGATGGGAGAGCGCCATCGCCATTCGACATGTCCCCCGGGGCCACTGATTAGGCGTTTCCCGGGCCGGGTTTTGCCGGGCCGGCACCGGGCCGCAGGAAAGTACCCGGCATCACACCAAACTATTTTTCCAGGTGACAAAGCATTATGAAAAAAGCAATCCGGACACTGCTCATTCTGCCGGCGGCATTGCTGGCCTTGCCTGCTGTGCAGGCTGACGCCAGCAAGACATACAATCAGGTCCACCTCCAGGTGGAACAGACTGAATCCGTCAGCAATGACACCATGCGGGTGTTACTGAATACCTACGGTGAGGCACAGGATCCTGCCCGGCTGGCCGCACAGATCAACACCGATATGGAATGGGCCCTGCAGGTTGCCGGGTCCGATAAGGAGGTGTCCGTCAGTACCGGTGGTTACCAGACATACCCGTATTATCGTGAAAATGTGCTCAAGGGTTGGCGTGGTCAGCAGGACCTGGAAGTCGAGGGCAGGGATACCAGACGTATCGGACAGCTGATTGGCCAGTTGCAGGAAAAACTGCAGGTAAAGACAATCCGTTTTTCAGTCTCCGAGGAGAAACGGCATGACGTGGAGAACCGTTTAATCGGACGGGCACTGGATGCCTTCAAGGCCAGAGCCGCCATTATCGGCGACAATCTGCAGGCGACGGGCTATCGTATCGTCGATATCAATATCAATACTTCGACCCAGCGGCCACCGGTTCCCTACCAGGCACGGCTGGCGACTGTGGCAAAGGCGTCTGATACCAGTGTTGCCGTCGAGGCCGGTGAGAGTGATATCCAGGTTTCGGTCAACGGAACCATCGAACTGCAATTGCCCTGAAAAGGCGGGTATACCCCGGCCCCTGCTCAGGCATTTTCCTGACCGCTTGCATCCGGTGGTCCCACGAGATCCGGTTCGCCGGAAAATCGGGTGATTTCCCTGCGTGCCGCATCACGCAGCTTCAGGGCCGCCTGCCAGCCTTCGCCTTGCGGAATGATAGGGTGGCACACCGTGACCTCGATCGAGCCGCGGTATGGGAACCAGACACTGCCGCGGACGATCTGGCGTGCGCCCTTGATGGCAACCGGCACGACAGGGACCTTGCTGTGAGCCGCGGTAACAAATGCGCCCATCCGGAACGGCTGCAGTCCCGGAAAGCTGGTGAAGGTACCTTCCGGAAAAAACACGATCGACTGGCCGTCTCTGGATTTCTCGGCGATGCGACGGACTGCATTGGCGCCGTGGTGGGCATTGAAGCGGTCCACGAACTCAACCCCGAAGCGCTGCAGCAGCAGGCGTGCTACCGGGTTACCGGCGAGTTCGGCCTTGACGATGAAATGGATCGGGATGTCCATTGCAGCCGTGAGGATAAAACCGTCGAGGTAGCTCGCGTGGTTGGCTGCCAGCACCTGCGGCTTGTCTTGGGTCAGGTATTCACGGCCAGAGACCCGGAACGGGGTAAGGGTGCAGAGGAAAAAAAACCGGGCTCCGAGGTGCGCGACCTTGCGTCGCCAACTACTGAACGGAGTGATGACGAGCAGCACCCAGATAACCGCAAACAGCAGCAGGAAGACTGCCCATGCATAACCCGCATACAACCATTCGCCGGGTGTGTGACGTGAATGACCGGTAGCGGAACCCTGGTCATCGAGCGCTCCGAAGTGGCCCATCAACAGGTCGCTTGCATTGTTCGCGCGGCTTGTCTCGTCCGGTCGAGTGGACGCCACGAAGCCGGTAGCACGTTTCCGGTGGATGATTGCCTGCAGCAAATCATCGGCAGTGGTTGCACGGATTGCCGCTTCTTCATCCAGTGCGATGCCAAGTGTGTCCTCAATCCGAAGACGCAGTTCCAGGCGTGCCATGCTGTCCAGGCCAAGCTCGCGCTCCAGGTGTGTATCCGGTTTGAAGCACAGGTTTTTCCACTGTGGATGCAGTTCACCAACCATGGCTCGGATCAGGGAAAGCAATGAACTGATATCCGGTACGGAGGGTTCAGCCGTGGACACAGGGGGGTGGTTGCTCATGGGATTCTGTTATCGAATACAGGTCGCCCGGTGACCAGATCGGTACGTATATGATGGTGGCCGGCCCGGCACTCCCGATATAGACATGCGATGGGGCTGGTTGCGGTATTCAATAGTACATTACCGGGCTGGTCTATCGTATATGGTCAGCGCGCTCTGCCTCCTGTGGCGTGCCGCAGGCCCGGACGCTGCCAGGAAACCTTATGTGAGGTATGGGTATGTTTCGGGTGACCCTGGAATGGCGAAATTGTTCAGGACTTGCTGATTACTATCCGCTTTACCGGAAGGATCCTGACTTCCTCAATGGGAATCCATTCCATCGAAATGCCGTTGAGTCGCCGGTCCGGTCTTTGCCGGCGATTATCGACAACGGCCAGTTCTCGCTGCAGCTCGTTGGATCGTCTGTCGGTTTCCTTTCTGCGCTCTGGCATGGTTTTATCCCGAATTTTCCGCGTTACCCTCCAGTCGGATATTTTTACACAACCGCCAGCGATCTTCTATTGAACCAAGGTCGCAGATCCGGCCCGGGTAACGGGTGCTCCCTGCTGTCTGCCGGGCCAGGTCTGCTGCACCGGCACCAGTGACATAAAGCCTGCGGTGGACCTGCCGATATGTCATGGGGATCTTCAGGAGACAATCACGATGGATGACAAGAGAATCCGGCCATATGATCGGCGCAGACGCATCGATACACCCGAAGTTCCCTTCCGGGACAGTCGCGGGGAAATCATCAAGCATGATCGCAGAAAGACACCTGACAGGCGGGTCAATAACATCGAGGTCGAATGGATCGACGATGAGGAAGACATTGCCTGATCACTGGTCGTACCTGGCACCGGTACCTGCGGGAACAAACGGGTGCAGCCGCATTTCCGAACAGACTCCGCTTGCAGGCTCGCGTGCCTGGGCGGGCAACCCGGTTTCTTCTCTCTTTTACACCGGCTTGTCCCGAAATACCGGGAGGCGTACGGTAGCGCCGGTTGGCGCGTGGGGATAACTGATTGTCATGCCTGATCAATCCCATCCTTCCGGTACTACCCTATACTTTCACACAACTGAATCCAGGTTCGGCATCGTGATTGTGATACTGGTACTTGTCTCGACTATGGCGGCGATTTATACGGGTTACCTGGGCCTGCCGCTTTACTGGGTTGCAATTATTGCAGCCGCATACTACCTGGCGCTGATACCCATTCAACGCGATCTGGTTATGGGCCACCAGGGCCGCAGCCGGTTGTTCAACAGGCCGGTTGTTTCTGTTATGACATACCTGGCCAGTAACCTGGTAATCGGACTGAATTACACGCTCGGATATCTGGCGGGCAGTCTGCTGGGCAATCTGTAAACCGCAAGCCGGGTGATCTCCTTGCCGCCTTTCGGGGCGGATTTTTTTCAGCGACGTCCTGTGCGGGTGGTCTGTGTGCCATAAAACCGGGCTGTCGGCTGGCTGCCAGAGACGCGTGCAGGCATTTCCTGGCATTCCGGAACTGCCAGTCATATAGTAGACTCAAGTCTTGCCGAGACTGATGGCAATGTGGAAACCGGCTACATAATTACCCCATGTTCCGTAACGTGCATTCACGAATCGTTATTTTGCTGTTTACGATTCTGGCGGTGGCGCCGGTCTGGTACCCGGGTGCGCAAGGCCGTATTGCAGTGGTGCTGGATGTGCAGGGTTCCATTGGGCCGGCAACTGCGGACTATATTCATCGTGGTATTGACAAGGCCCGTGATCGTAATGCCAGTCTGGTAATCCTGCGCATGGATACACCGGGAGGACTCGATACGGCCATGCGTGGCATCATTCAGGATATTCTGGTCTCGGAGTTGCCGATCGTGAGCTATGTCTCGCCGGGCGGTGCCCGGGCCGCAAGTGCGGGCACCTACATTCTGTATGCCAGTCATGTGGCAGCCATGGCGCCCGGCACGAATCTCGGTGCCGCAACCCCGGTTGAGATCGGGGGGGTACCGGATCCGAAAGATCTTACCAGCAAGGATAAGGATAAAGAGGACTCCGGTAACGGCACGGGGTCCGGCAAGGGCGACGCCATGGAGCGTAAGCGCGTGAATGATGCCGTCGCCTATATCCGCAGTCTGGCGCATATGCGTGACCGCAATAGCGAGTGGGCAGAACTCGCCGTGCGGGATGCCGCCAGTCTGCCGGCGCGCGAGGCACTGGAGAAGCGGGTAATCGACCTGGTGGCCACGGACATGAGCGACCTGCTGGCACAACTGCAGGGGCGAACGGTTGTGGTACTGGGAGAGTCTCGGGTGCTGGACACCACGGGCTTGCGCCTGGATATCATCGAACCGGACTGGCGCAACCGCTTGCTGGCCGTAATCACCGACCCGAATGTGGCCTATATATTGATGCTGATCGGTATCTACGGCCTGTTCTTCGAGTTTGCCAATCCCGGTTATGTGCTCCCGGGTGTGGCCGGGGCAATCAGCCTGGTGCTGGCCCTGTATGCCTTCCAGATACTGCCGGTCAATTATGCCGGACTGGCACTGGTAGCCCTGGGAATCATTTTCATGCTGGCAGAGGCCTTTATTCCCAGCTTCGGCGCACTGGGATTCGGCGGGGTGATCGGTTTCGTCATCGGGTCGATCATCCTGTTTGACCAGGAGGCCACCGGTTACGCCGTCTCCCTGCCATTGATCCTGGCCCTGTCGGTAATCAGTGCCGGGTTCTTCCTGTTTATTGTCGGGGCGGCCATCAAGGCACGCCGGCGCCCGGTGGTCAGCGGGCGGGAGGAAATGGTGCATGCCCGGGGTGAGGTTATTGATGATTTCGATGGCCGGGGACCTGTCCGGATTCATGGTGAAGTCTGGACGGCGGAGTCAGCGGTACCGCTAAAACGCGGTGACCGGGTACGCGTGACCGCCATCGATGGACTCGTGCTGCGGATCCAGCCGGAAACCAAGAAGGAGGATTGAAATGGCAATACCAGGCATCTTTGTCGGGCTGATCATTGTTGTCGCCCTGTTGCTGTATACCTTCCGTGTTCTCCGGGAATACGATCGCGGCGTTATTTTCACCCTCGGGCGTTTCTGGAAGGTCAAGGGGCCCGGCCTGATCATCGTCATCCCGATCATCCAGCAGATGGTCCGGGTTGACCTGCGCACCGTCGTGATGGACGTTCCCAGCCAGGACGTCATCTCGCGCGACAACGTATCGGTCAAGGTCAATGCCGTACTCTATTTCCGGGTCATCGATCCGGAACGGTCCATTATCCAGGTGGAAGATTATCTGGCGGCCACCAGCCAGTTGGCGCAGACCACGCTGCGCTCGGTACTGGGACAGCATGAACTCGACGATATGCTGGCGGAAAGGGAAAAACTGAATTCGGATATTCAGCGAATACTGGACCAGCAGACCGACGCCTGGGGAATCAAGGTTGCCAACGTGGAGATCAAGCATGTCGATATCGATGAAAGCATGGTGCGGGCCATTGCCCGCCAGGCGGAAGCCGAGCGGGAACGGCGTGCCAAGGTGATCCATGCCGAGGGTGAAATGCAGGCCGCGGAAAAACTGGTTCAGGCTGCCAAGACACTGAATGAGCAACCGCAGTCAATGCAACTGCGTTATCTGCAGACGCTGACGGAGATCGCCGGGGAAAAAAGTTCCACGATCGTATTCCCACTGCCGCTGGACACAATCGGTAAACTGCTGCAAAAATAAGTTCCGAAACCGGACCACAATAGAGATCGGTATTGGCACTCCCGCGCAAGGCACAAACAACCGGCAGGGCTGGTGACAGCACTGACGTAGCGGGGTGCCGGGAAATCGAGCAGTTTCTGGACAGTCTGTGGATGGAGCACGGGTTGAGTGTGAATACCCTGTCCGCCTACCGTAACGACCTGAGCGGGCTGGGGACCTGGTTGTCAGGCCGGGTACGTAATATCGCGGATGCGCGCCGGGAGGACTTGCTGGATTACCTGTCGGAACGGGTTTCCGCCGGCAACAAACCGAGGACGACTGCGCGTCTGCTGTCCTCCATGCGCCGGTTCTACCGCTACCTGATCAGGGAAGGCCGGTTGCAGGACGACCCCAGTGCCCGCATCGATTCACCACGTATCGGCAGGCTGCTGCCGGATTCGCTGAGTGAGGACGATGTAGAGGTGCTGCTGGCAACGCCGGATACAAACGCTGCACTGGGACTGCGTGACCGTGCCATGCTGGAACTACTCTATGCCTGCGGCTTGCGCGTTTCCGAACTGGTCAATCTAACCATGGAGCAGCTTGATCTCACCCAGGGTGTGGTTCGTCTGATGGGAAAGGGAAGCAAGGAGCGCCTGGTGCCCCTGGGTGAGGAAGCCGCCGACTGGCTGGAGCAGTACATCCACCGGTCCCGCCCGCAACTGGTCGGCGAAACCGGTGCCAAACCGCTGTTTGTCACCCGCCGGGGAGGGGGAATGACCCGACAGGCATTCTGGTACCGGTTGCGTCACTATGCCGTAAAATCAGGAATTAACAAACACTTGTCACCGCATACCCTGCGGCATGCCTTTGCCACGCATCTGCTCAATCACGGTGCCGACCTGCGTGTGGTGCAGATGTTGCTGGGGCATAGTGACCTGTCTACTACACAGATATATACTCACGTGGCACGTGAGCGCCTGAAAGACCTGCATGCCCGGCACCATCCCCGTGGTTGAGTTTGCCCTCGCTGTCCCGGGCGCCACGATTACCCATGCATCAATTGAAACTTTGCCCGGGATCGGGCTGTCAAACCTTGGCCAATAACTCAGGATTACATAATGAACAGACGATTAATCAGCGCTGCCCTGTTGCTGCTGTGCAACGCGGTTTGCATGACGGCTTTCGCCGCACCCGACACAGACGAGGCAATCAGGAAATCACTACACCGGGTACTTCCCGCTACCCCACCCGATAAAATCACTGCCTCACCGGTTGCCGGCTTGTCCGAGGTGCAAATCGGTCCGCGTCTCATCTATGTCACAAATGACGGCAAATATCTCTTTCAGGGCAGTCTGATCGACCTGGAAACCCGGGAGGATATCAGCGAAAACAGCCGCAAGGCGATCCGCATCGCCGCGATCAACGGGATCGGTGAAGAAAACATGATCGTGTTCCCGGCGAAGAACCCGCGCCATACCATTACCGTATTTACGGATGTCGACTGCGGTTATTGTCGCAAGCTGCACAGCGAGATGGACCAGTACAATGAGCAGGGTATCACGGTACGCTACCTGTTTTACCCGCGTTCGGGTATCAACACGCCTTCCTATTACACCGCGGTATCCGTCTGGTGTGAGGAGGATCGCAGAAAGGCAATTACCGACGCCAAACTGGGTAAAGCGGTTCCCCGGAAGGATTGCCCCAATCCCGTCAAGGATGAGTACGAACTGGGCCAGTCACTCGGCATCCGGGGGACGCCCGCGATCATACTCGATGACGGCGACCTGCTCCCCGGCTATATTCCGCCAGAGCAACTAGCCAGGGCGCTGGATGCGAGTACGTAAACCTGACGGTGATTTGCGGCAAACAATGGGTTTGTAACGGATAGCTGATCGATTCCGGTAACTGATCAGTGCAGGCTGTTAAACAGCCTGCGGCGATAGTCGTTCACCAGTTCCGTTTCGTTTTCCGCAAGGTCAAAGACCGCCAGCAAACCCTTGCGACCGGCATCATCGCGGAATTGCCGGTTGTGCTGAATGATCGCCAGCAGCTGGTCCATGGCCCCCTGCATCTGGCCGGACATGACGAGGTGCGCTGCGAGCTGGTAACGGGCCTCCAGGTCCGCTGGCTGTTCCAGTATACGCTGTTCCAGTTGCTCCCGTGCCGGTGCAGCCTGCGCAACGCCTGCAAAGTTGATCAGGGCCTGGAGCCGCATGGCCTCCACGGTTTCCAGAATCTCGCGTGGCAGTTCAGCCAGCGCGGACTGTGCCGTAGTCAGCTGGCCGGTTTTCAGGCATAGATCGACATAGGCAAGCTGGATACGGTGATTGGCGGGATCAGCTTCGCGTGCCGCGGCGAGCATGACCAACGCCTCATCCGCCTGTCCCTGGCGATACAGGGCGAGCGCATCGTCGAACACCTGGTCGGATGGTCGGGCAACATAGCGTTCCAGCAGGCTGCGCATGGTGGCCATGGTTTGTGCGCCGAGAATTTCCTCGACCACTGCACCGTCCTTGTAAAGCCGCATGGTCGGCAGGCTGCGTATCCCGTGCTCGCGCGCCAGCGTCTGTTCCTCGTCGGTGTTAACCTTGGCGAGCAGGAAACCGCCATCGAGTTCCTTGATCAGTTCGGCGAGCACCGGCATTTGCATCTGGCAGGGGCCACACCAGTCTGCCCAGTAATCCACGAGCACCGGCACCTGGCGCGAGCGCTCGATGACCTGCGCCTGAAAGGTCTCACTAGTTACATTCGAAATGTATTGCAACTCATTCATAAATAAAATATATTATAAAAAATAAAATCACCACTGCTTCAGATTTCCGGCCACATGGACGGTTGGTGGAATCATTCCACTTTAACGAGTTGATTGCACGCGGTAAAAAGCAGTAAAGACTCGACTCTGCAGCCGGGCCAGAGCAATGCAGCTCCCCTGGCGTAATGCTGAATCTGCTCCTGATAGTGGCCGGCAAGCCGGGATATGGTTGCCGGGGTTGCCGCGAGGTGGGTCTTGTAGTCAATTACCTGCACCGCATTCCGCCCGAGGACCAGCCGGTCGATAATGCCGTAGACCAACTTTTCACCCGCCAGGTATTGAACGGGCACCTCGTTCCAGGCCTTCCTGAACCCGGACGGATCAAAGATATTCGCCAGGCGCGGGTTGCCATAGACGGCCAGCGCCTCCTCCCACCAGGTTTGCAGTTCGGGTTCAGCCGGATCGCGATGCAGCAGTCCGGCAATCCCGGCAAGCAGTTGCCCGCGGGAGGGGGCATGCTCGTGCGACAAACGTTCCAGCATGAGGTGGATGGCGATTCCACGTTCGCGTCCATCCGGGCCGTCGCCGTTAGCGGCCGGCATGGCAGCCGTCCGGCTGGGCGCAATCTGCAGGCAGGCCGGCTCGATGGGTATCCGCTCCCTCAGCCGCGGGTCCGGGGTGACATCACCCGGTTTGGCTGGCCGCTCGCTGGCCGCTGTCGGTGGCACCCCGGTCTCGATTACGGCGTCATCTCCTGCACCTGTATAACCGCCGGCAGCGAGCGCGGCATGGATCATCGCATACCAGCTGATATCCGGATTACCCGCCGTGGCACTGCCCGAGATAAACAGGAACTGCCTGGCGCGGGTCAGGGCAACATACAGCAGATTGGCATCTTCCCGCATTTCGTCCTGTTCCTGGCGCTCCAGCAGACCCGTGATGATACGGTCCTGGCCAGCCCGGTTTCCGCTCAGCAGGAAATGCGCGGGCCTGTCAGCGTTTGCCGGCCATTCTATCAGCACCTCATAGGCCCCCGGCTTCCGGTGAGTGACAGCCGTATCCGCGAGAAACACAACCGGAGATTCGAGTCCCTTGGCCGCGTGGATGGTCATCAGACGGACCCGGCTGCTGTCGGCCTCTTCCGGCGCACCTGCATCGGGCTGGTCCTGTTCCTGCCGCCGCAGGCGTTGCAGTTGATCGAGAAAACGGGGCAGGCTGGGATAGCGACCGCTGTCGAGTTCGAGTGCCAGTTCGATAAAACGGGTCAGGTTGGCACGCACCCGTGGCTGCAACGCCGGCGGGAAGGCGGACTCGTAACGGGTCAACAGCTCCGCTTCGAAGTAGATCCGGTCAAGCAGATCGTGCACGGGTATCTGACCGGCCAGGTCACGCCAGCCCGACAACATGCCGTAGGCGCTCGCGAGTCCGGGGCTTTCCTCGCAGCTGGCTGCTGCGAGACGCTCATACCAGGTACCTTTCGGGCGGGCCGCGAGCCGCATCAACTCGTTATCCGCTACCCCGAACAGGGGGCAGCGCAACACCTGGGCCAGCGCCAGATTGTCGTAGGGCGATACCAGGACATTCAGCAAGGCCTCGAGGTCGCGGATTTCGATGTTCTCCAGCAGGGTGCCCCGGTCGGCGCCCAGATAGGGGATGCCCGCATTGCGCAGGGCCTGTTCATAGGCACTGGCATGGGTACGCTGGCGTACCAGGATCATGATGTCGCCGCAACTAATTCGCCGGGCCTCATTCGCTCCCCCGATGATGGTTTCCCTGTCGATGAGTGACCGGATGCGCTCCGCGATCGCCTGACCCTCACGGTAATGACGCAAGTCCTCCGCCACGACTCTGGGTTGTTGCAACGGGTTGCGCAGGCGCAATCCGTTGTCCGGTGGTTCAGCCGGTGGTTGCACCGGGCGCAGTGGCAGCACCTCGACACGTCCGTACAGGTTCTCGTGAAAGGTTTCATGGACCTGATAATGACTAATGCGTTCCTGCAGCAGGCCGCCGCCGAAAACGCGGTTCACACATTCGATGATGGCCCGCGCCGAGCGGCGTGACTTGTCCAGGGGATATTTTTCCGCGTGCAGGTTGTCCTTAAGCCAGGCGGATGCCGTTCCCAGCAAGGCAGGGTTCGCGCGTCGGAACCGGTAGATGGACTGCTTTTCGTCACCCACCAGAAACACCGAACGCCGGCGTCCGGCATCGCTGGCAGCCAGTTCCTCCAGCAGTGGCAGCAGCAGACGCCATTGCGTCGGATTGGTGTCCTGGAATTCGTCCACCAGCAGATGGTCGATGCGTCTGTCCAGCTTGTACTGGACCCAGTGGGCGTGCTCGCTGCGATTGAGCAATTGACAGGCCTGCCACTCGAGATCCGCGAAATCCAGCAGCCGCTGTTCCTGCTTGATGCGTTGATAGTGCTCCAGAAGGTGCGCCCCGGCGCGGTACCAGGCACTGCAGACCTGCAGGGTATTGCGCCGCGCCACCCGGTCAAGCTGCTCCAGCAGTCCGGTGACGAACCGTTCGTGCAGTTCCAGGTAGCGAGCCGCGCCCGCTTCACCCAGGCGCTTGCCGAGGGCGGCCGTGGCCTTCCGCGACCGCGGTTCATCCGCCTTCGTCAGGAAGACGGTCTTGATACGGGCAAAGGACTCCTCCGGCGGCAGCTCCGACGCCAGTGTATCGGTCAAGGTCTGCAGAAAACCGCGGTCGGTGCGGGTTGCGTTGTGTTCCAGCAGCTGCGCGAATTCCAGCAAGCGGGTGCGTTCCCCGCTATCCGGGAAACCGGCCAGCGGGTCATCCGTCGGGGTGACCCCGAGCAGGTGCTGCAGTTGCTGTTCCGCATACCGGATTGCGTCCGTCTGCCCGAGGGAATAGGCCCACCAGTCACTGCGGTGGGAAAGAAATGACAGCAGGGCATGGCGTGTATTCGCCAGGCCATTGCACCGCTCCATCAACTGTTCCAGCGCCTGCGCGACCGGACTGTCCGGTCGCAGGGTGGCTTCTGCAAACAGCGCCTCCCAGGCCGCCTGCTCGAGCCGGGCGGTGGTTTCACTGATTTCGAAACCCGGCGGAATGCCGGCCTCCAGCGGGAACCGGTGCAGCAGTTCCTGGCAAAAGGAATGGAAGGTGGTGGCCCGCAACGGGTAGGCACTGAACAGGTTCTGCTCGTACAGGCGGCGCGCCTGCTGGCGCATACCGGCATCCGCCTCGATGCCGCACTGCCGCAACAGCTCGCCGAGCCGCGTGTCATCCGCGCTCATCAATTCCTGCAGGCGCTCGCTCAGACGCTGCTGCATCTCGGCGGCCGCCTTGCGGGTGAAGGTAACGGCCAGAATACTGTCCGCAGCGACATCCTCCAGCAACAGCCGAATGATGCGCGTGACCAGCAGCCAGGTCTTGCCGGTGCCCGCCGAGGCGTGCACCGTGGCATTGCAGTCCGGACTCGCGGCACGCAGTGCATCCGGGCGGGTCGGGGTATTCATCTACTGTCACCGGTCCCGGGCGGGGAGTCATCCAGCCAGGACTGCTGGCGGCAGAGACCGTCCATTTCGCAATGCCGGCACACAGCGGCATCACCCCAGGCCGGTAGTGGCGCGCCGTGATGGATGGCATCGAGCACCGTGATCAGGCGTTCCCGGACGGCGCCGGCCAGTGCCTGGAGTTCCTCTCCTGCCAGGGAAATCCGATCGCTGATGTTCCTATCCAGCCCGAGATATCCGACCTGCTCCGGAAACGTTCCCGTCAACAGGGCATAGGAAGGCAGCTGGATGGCTTCACCGGCATCCACCGCATCCTGGCGGGGTACGCGGCCGGTCTTGTAATCGATAATGGACAGACCATCCGGACCCGCGTCGATGCGATCCAGGCGGCCGCGCAGGCAGTCTTCACCGCGGAGCCGGGTCTCTGCCTGCTGTTCTACCTGGGCAACCGCCCAGCGCTCCTGGCGGCGAATTTCCCAGTCGATATACTCCGGTATCAGGGCCACCCAGCGTTTCAGCCAGGCGCGGTGTTCGAAGTTGTCCTCGAGGTCACTGGAAAATACGGCGTGGCCGATCCGCTGCAGCAAGGCAATGGCTGCGGGGCGGTTTGCGGTGCTGACACGCTGGCCGAATGGACCCGGAAATTTCTCAACTCCACCGTGGAACGCCTCCAGGCAGCGATGGATGCGTTCACCGTAATCGGATTTTTCCAGCGCCTCGCTGACCGCTTCCCGGGGTTTGAGGCGCAGGCCGTCCGCTGCGAAGAAGCGATAGGGACAATCGATCAGCCGCTGATGGCTGCTGGCGGATAGTGTATGCGGCACCAGCGCCTGATCCAGTACCGGTGCCGGATGACCGGCGGGCAGTGGTGGTGGCAGCGGGTGGTTGCCGTGGACCTGTGCCGCCGGATGGTTGACCAGGTTTTCCAGGGCGCCGGCGGGCAGGGGATCGTTCCACGCCAGGAAATGAAACGTCTGCACGGCCTCCACCCAGGGGCTGGGAAGGCGGGGCTCGCCGGCCTCCTCGCGACACCAGGTCAGCAGTACGCGGGGCGCACTTTCCAGCAGACCGCGGAAGCGATGCAATCGCAACTGGTATTCCTCCGGCCAGGCCGGCAGTTCCAGTTCCTGACGCACGCCATCGTTGAAGAACGGTGAACCGGCAGCCGTGCCCGGCAGGTGTTCCCGGTTACAGGCGCCGATGACCAGGCCGGCGAAGCGGCCCAGCCAGGCCTGCTGCAGGGTCAGCAAAACCACCGGGCTGTCTCCGGTTGAGGGATGGAAATCCTGGCGCTCCAGGGCGGCACCCAGCCAGGCACGGAATTCAGTCCACTTCATGGAAAGACCACTGTGCTGCGCCGCCTGGTAGAGCCGGTCCCATTCATCGAGGAGTTGCCGTCCCGCCGGATCGGTCGCGAAGGTCTCCCACATACCGAGTGCCTGCAGGCTGTCACGCAGGCTGGCCAGCATCCGGGCCGGCGAGACGGATCCGCTGGCAAGGAATTCGCGCAGGGGTTCCGCCGCCTGGTCGAGCCGATTCAGCAAGACCTTGATGGCTTCGGCCGTGTGTCGGGTCCACGCCAGCGGCAGGCGCTTCAGCCGGTAAGCGACGTGCTTGCGGTAGCGTTCGAGGCCGCGAGCGATATTCTCGTGCAGAATGATGTCCTGCTCCAGACGATGCACCGTGTTGAGGTGTTGTTCGCGGTCCTCCTGGGGAAACAGGAAGGGCGACTTCAGGACGTCCAGCAGGGGCTGGTGGGCGAAATCCTCCTCGACCACCTCCAGCCAGCTTTCCAGGGCCGCCGCCGCGCTGGTGGTGGAGAGCGCCCAACCACCGCTGTCCTGCAGGTCGACGCCGGCACGTTCCAGCAGGGCGCGCACCCGGCGCGCCAGCCGGCGGTCCTCGGTGACAATCCCGATGGGCTGGTGTTCCGCAAGCAGCCATTGACGTACCTGGATATCGATGGCCCGGGCCTCCTGTTCGGCAGAACCGGCCGGAAATATGGCCATCCTGCCGGTCAGTGGTGATGCCGGAAACTGGGTGCTGAAATCCCGGGCACGTTGCGCCGGTGCTTCAGTGCCAATCTGGAAGGCCGCATCGAGACACTGCGAAGCGGCATCAGCAGGGGCGGCAGCCGGTGGGCTGATTCCGAGTCGATCCAGCAGCACCGCTACCGGCACCTCCGCGATGTCACCGGCAAGCCGGGGTTGGGCACGCAGGATGAGTTCGGCATGGTTGCCCTGCAGCCGCGAGGTTACCCACTCCAGTTCGGCCGTGGAAAAATCGCTGAAGCCAACCAGAAACAGGCGGTCTGCCTGGCTCGTGTTGCGGGTATCCGCAAGGCGTTGCAGGTGGGCCATGCCGGGATCGAGCAGGTTTTCCTGCGCCAGTTGCGCATGCCAGGCCTGCCATAGTCGATGCACGATGGCGGCCTCCATGCCCAGGGGTTCCGGTATCCGGCCGCTGATTCCATAGGCCTGTTGCAGGCGTGTGGTAAACGTCCCGAGGTCATCGGGAATAATGATGCGGTGGAATGTCAACTCGTCGAACAGGGCGATCAGGTCACTCGCGATATGCCACGGATCGATTCCGGGAAACACTGCCGGGTATTGTTGCAGCGCCTCGACCAGCATGAGCTCGCGTCGCGCCCGGTCGGGGATTTCCCGGGTGAGTGTGGCATGCTCGCCGAGCCACTGATCGAGGGTGCTGATGGTCGGTCCAAGCAGGGCGCTGAACCCCCGCTGGCCGGCTGCCTGCAGCAGATGCCGGCGCAGTCGTGGTGCGAACTGCAGAGCGGGGAGCAGCGCACTGCAGGCAGTGCAGTCAGGAAGCGAGGCGGCGCAACGGGTCAGGATGTGTTCTGCAGCAATGCGCAGAATATCATCGCGGTAGGGGACCAGGGTGACATTGTCAGCAGCGGCCATGAGCTGAGATGGCGGAGCGCAGGGGTGAATCCGGTGAAAGCCGGGTCCTGTGGCAGGTGTTCACCGGGCCGGCAGTTTTCATCGCTCCAGGTATTGCAACTTGTCCGGTTTGTCTTTCCACTCCTCCGCATCCGGTGGTGGGTCTTTCATCTGGGTGATCACCGGCCACACGCGGGACAGTTCGGCATTGAGTGCCAGGAACTGCTCCTGTCCCGCGGGCAGGTCGTCTTCCGCGTAGATGGCATTGATCGGGCACTCCGGTTCACACAGCGTGCAGTCGATGCATTCCTCGGGGTCGATGACCAGGAAATTGGGGCCCTCATGAAAGCAGTCGACCGGGCAGACCTCGACGCAGTCCGTGTATTTGCACTTGATACAATCTTCAACAACGACAAATGTCATGGGTTTCTCCTTGAATTCCAGCAACTATATAGACTAAGACATATTCTTAAGTATATATACCAACATTATGTATTTATTAAAAAATAAATCAGCATCAACTGCCCGGATCGTTTTGCGACAATTCCTTGAGCGTGTACAACACCTGATGTGCCTGTCGGGGTGTCAGGCTGTCCGGATCGATGTCACCGAGGGTCTCTAGCAGAGGATGATTGCACGGCACATCGAATAATCCCAGCTGCGGTCTGGCCGGCGATTCGGCGGGCGTACTGTTATCTTCCTGTTCCAGTTCCAGCAGGCGCTGGCGCGCCTGTTCAATCACCGCCTGCGGTAAACCGGCCAGTGCCGCGACATGCAGTCCATAACTTCGGTCTGCGGCGCCTTCCTTGACGGCGTGCAGGAACACAATCCGGTCATCGTGTTCTACGGCATCCAGGTGCACGTTGACAATGCCCTCGTGGTAATCGGGCAATGATGTCAGTTCAAAGTAGTGGGTTGCAAACAGGGTGAATGCCCGGATGCGGGATGCCAGGTCAAGCGCGCAGGCCCAGGCGAGCGACAGTCCATCATAGGTACTGGTGCCACGCCCGATCTCATCCATCAGGACCAGGCTGTGATCCGTCGCATGGTGCAGGATGTTGGCTGTTTCGGTCATCTCCACCATGAAGGTGGAGCGTCCACCGGCCAGGTCATCCGAAGCCCCAATGCGGGTGAAGATGCGGTCGATCGGCCCGATGACGGTCTGGTCGGCGGGCACATAACAGCCAATGTGCGCCAGCAGTACAATCAGGGCGGTTTGTCGCATGTAGGTGGATTTGCCGCCCATGTTGGGTCCGGTGATGATGAGCATGCGCTGCTCCGGATTCAGCAGCACATCATTGGCGATAAAGGGTTCATCCAGTAATTGCTCCACCACCGGGTGGCGGCCACCCCCGATGCGAATGCCGGGACGTCTGTCCAGTACCGGGCAGGACAGATTGAGGGCCAGGCTGCGCTCGGCAAAAGTATTCAGTACATCCAGCTCGGCAAGCGCCTCGGCGCATCGGCCCAGTGGCTCGAGAAAATCCGTGAGGCTTTCCAGCAGTTCATTGTAGAGCGCCTTTTCCCTGGACAGAGCGCGTTCCCGTGCACTCAGCACCTTGTCCTCGTGCTCCTTCAGTTCCGGAGTGATATAGCGCTCGACGGCCTTGAGTGTCTGGCGACGCTGGTAATCAGCCGGAAGACTCTCCGCATGCAGGCGGCTGACTTCAATATAGTAGCCATGAACGCGGTTATAGCGAATCTTGAGATTGGCAATGCCGGTGCGTTCCCGCTCCCGGCTTTCCATGTCGAGCAGGTACTGGTCGCCGTGCTCGCTCAGGTTACGCAGTGCATCGAGTTCCTCGTCAAACCCGGCAGCCAGTACGCCGCCGTCCCGGATCAGTGCCGGTGGTGATTCGATAATAGCCCGCTGCAGCAACGCCACCACCTCCGGGTGCTCCCCGATCCGCTGCGCCAGTGTCGTGAGCAGGGGGTCCACGACGCTGGCCAGACCTGCCTGGATGGCGGGCAGTTGCTGCAGACTGTCGCGCAGTCCACTCAGGTCACGCGGCCGTGCGGACAGCAGAGCGATGCGTGCCAGGATCCGCTCGATATCCACGATTCCGTGCAATAGCTCATGCAGGTCTGCATGGCGGTGATCTTCACCCAGGCGTGCGACTCCCTGGTGCCGCTGGCGCAGAACTTCGGGATTGCGCAATGGCCGGTGCAGCCAGCGTCGCAGCAGGCGGCTACCCATGCTGGTTGCCGTGTGATCGAGTACGGCCAGCAGGGTATGGGCAGTGTTGCCGCTGGCCGAATGTTCCAGCTCCAGGTTGCGTCGCGTGACGGCGTCCATGACCAGACCCTCCGCATGGTCCACGACCCGCAGGCTGCGCAGGTGCGGCAATGCGGTGCGCTGGGTGTTGCTGACGTACTCCAGCAGGCAGCCGGCAGCGCCGATGGCGCACTCCAGATCTTCACAGCCGAAACCGGTGAGGTCCCGGGTACCGAACTGCCGGTTCAGTTGCTGGCGTGCGCTGTCGGTATCGAACCACCAGGGTGGCTGGAGGCGCATCCCCGGCCGGTTGTGTAACGCCGCCGGGAGGGTGACCGCTTCATTGACGATCAGCTCGGTCGGCTGCAATCGCTCCAGCTCGCCCAGCAATACCTCGTCGGCACTGAATTGCTGAACGCTGAATCGGCCACCCGCCAGGTCCAGGATGGCAAGGCCCCAACCCTGCCTGCCTTTGTTCACGGCGACCAGCAGGTTGTCCCGGCGGTCATTCAGCAGCGCCTCGTCGGTAACGGTCCCCGGCGTCACGATACGCACCACCTGGCGTTCGACCGGCCCCTTGCTCGCCGCAACGCTACCGGTTTGTTCACAGATCGCGACCGACTCGCCCTGGCGAACCAGGCGACCCAGGTACTGCTCCGCTGCATGCACTGGCACGCCGGCCATCGGGATGGGCGCGCCGCCTGATTGCCCGCGTGAAGTCAGCGTTATATCCAGCAGCCGGGCGGCACGCCGGGCATCATCGAAGAACAGTTCGTAGAAGTCCCCCATGCGGTAGAACAGCAGGATATCCGGGTGTTCGGACTTGATGCCCAGATATTGCTGCATCATCGGGGTATGGAGTGGACTGGCACCTGTCATGGCGGGCAAGTCTACCGCATTGCCATGCCGTTGCGCATGTGCGCAGTCTGTGCAATTCCATTATTATGGCGGGAAAACCGGGCGTCGCGGTTGGCGGGCAAGTGTTACA
>Ga0210064_1000035_pt1 | contig 59327 bp, 50 predicted proteins | sample Muzzi_CordC_D2_FD_185531 | JGI IMG/M metagenome (GOLD analysis project Ga0210064, IMG submission 185531) | Wetland microbial communities from San Francisco Bay, California, USA, that impact long-term carbon sequestration - Muzzi_CordC_D2 (SPAdes) | ecosystem: Environmental > Aquatic > Marine >... | reverse complement strand
TTTGGGGCTGGTGTCGCTGCTCGATACTGCGCGCGGGCTCCAGTGTCTTTCTTGAACCGCCGGATGCGGAACCGCATGTCCGGTGGTGTGGGAGGACGGCGGGGGTAACCCCGCCTCCTACCCGATTTCTTCGATACCGAAAATATCTATTGAGTAGGCCGTCGCGCCAGCACAAAATGCTGACGCGGCCAACAACTCTCATCAACCGCTGTTAGTCAGTGATGGTCTTAATTGCAGGTGGTTCTTGTTCGAACGCGTCCATCTTGGACGTAAGGCCCTTAGCGCCGGTACCTGGCAGAATTTCAAAGCCCATATCGAATTGCACTAACATGCCTTTTAGCTCGTCGTAAGGCTTGCGGTCACCGACCAGCTTGGCTTTGCCATTCTTGATCTGATCATCAAAAGATGCCTTGCCCATCATCACTGTTTCCAGATCGGAACGGTTAATGGTAATGGTCAGGTCGGGATTCTTTGTCTGCTGTCCCTTGATGTTGGTGAGCGTACTGTTGCTCAGTTCCACGACGTACTGCTCACCATTGTCGGGCATAACGAGATTGATCACGAACTGTTTGCCTTTGGCTTTGTCGCTGTCCAACCGAATACCAAGGAAGTCGAGCCACAAATCTGTGGACATTGCGCGGATCATATCCGGGCCAGATGATTTGGGCGAGGCACCCTGCGGAATGCCATTACGTAGTTCGTAAGCGCCAGCCAGGAAGCTGTTACGAACGCTCGGACTTTCCTTCTGGTAGCCGATCTGCTCGTACACATCCGCCAATAGGTCCTTGGCGTCTTGGTTCTGCGGCTCGGCAAACACCAGTTTATTCAGAATCTCCACGGCATAGAGATATTTTCCTTGGTCGTATAGCTTCCTGCCCATGGTCATGATCTTGTCCGGGCCACCCATCATCTCGACATAGAGTGGGGCGGAATCACGCGGTGACAGCGGAATCAGCGTGGCCGGATTGGCATCCCAGTAGCCAAGGTAGCGATTGATCACCGCGCGACTGTTGTGCGCTTCTGAGCCATGGTAGCTGTGTGCCGCCCAGTTCTGCTCCAGGCTTTTCGGCAAGTGGTATACATTGTGGATCTCGTTAATGGTGACGCCCTGATTCGCCAGGTGCAGTACCTGATTGTTCAGGTGGGCATAGGTATCGCGCTGGGTACGCATGACTTCTTGAATCCGGTCATTGCCCCATCGCGGCCAGCTATGGGAAGCGAACATCACCTCCGCCTCTCCACCAAAACGATAGAGCGCCTCATTAATCTCCTTGGACCACTTGAGGGAATCACGCACCATGGCACCGCGCAAGGTGTAGATGTTATGGATGGTACCGGTGATATTCTCAGCCGCCCAGAATGCTTTCATCTGCGGGAACCAGGTGTTCATTTCGGCCGGCGCCTCGGTGCCCGGCGTGTTCTGGAAAACCATCTGCACGCCATCGACCGTCATTTCCTCGAAATCATCCTTGATTACAACATTCGGCGGAATCAGGCCGAGGTTGCCGGCGGCAGTATTCTTGCCTATAGACTGATCGACATGGCCGTAGGGATTACGCGGGAGCAATACGCCGTATTGATAAAACATGCGCCGTGTCATCGCATTGCCAGCATAGACATTCTCGGCGACTGCATGCTGCATAAAGCCCACTGGAGCAATGATCTTTACCTTGCCGCTGCGAACATCGGTCTCATCAACCACACCGCGCACGCCACCAAAGTGGTCGGCGTGGGAGTGCGAGTAAACTACGGCAACGACCGGACGTTCGCCCAGTTGCTCGTTGATGAATTTGAGCGCAGCGGCCGCCGTTTCCTTCGCTGTGAGTGGGTCGAACACGATCCAGCCGGTGTCACTCTTGATGAAGGTGATGTTGGCCAGGTCATAGCCACGGACCTGGTAGATCCTGTCAGGTATCACCTCGTACAAGCCATAGGCCATGTTCAGGATAGCCTGGCGCTGAAGGGAAGGATTAATGCTGTCGAAGTCCTGATCCTGCAGCAGCCACTCATAGCTTCCCATGTCCCAGGCAACATTGCCGGACTCGGCCATGATCTGTTTGTAGGACGGCGCTGCGATAAAACCTTTTTTGGCTTCTTCAAAATCGCGTTTGTCTTCAAACGGCAACGATTTGCGCAATCCATTTTGCAGTTCAAGGGTAAATTTGGATGGCATTTTGCCCTTGGGGTCAAAGTGCTTCGTCGGGTCAGCTGCAACAACATCGCCGCCTCCTGCAGCCATCACACTTCCGGACATCACAAGCAACGCGGCTGCGACCAGATTAGTTTTACAGCTAAAAAATCTTTTCATGCCATCCTCCAGTTTGAGTAAATGATATTTCAGTCAATGTCTTACAACGTGTTTTTTCAATCTGAAATAGGCCCATAAATCAGGCTGTATACTTCGCATAGGGCTTTTATTCGTACTAATCTCCGCCAATAAACTTGACTAGACGCGTTCCACGCCTATCTCTGGATACGCACAATATATATACATGCATTATACATTACAAGTGGAACAGTATGTATTACTTGTACAATACATGCACCTGCCATGCACAGGACGCATGCCGATCGCCGGTGCTCCAGACGCGATACAGAGAAGGTGGTTTTGTTTCGCGGCTTAGTATGAAATTGATGGATTCGGGCTCAAATCGCCCCGCGGTGCTTTGGCTGGTCGGTGCCAGTTCGGGGATAGACTATTGTCGGCTGGCGGCTGGCTGCCGCGGGCTGGGTAGTGGTCGCCGGACGTAATAGCAGCAACCCACAATCAGCATGCGGATCAGTACCTCGTGGTCCACCGAGAGTATCCGATACAACTGTAATAGATGGTGAGGTGCTTGCCGAGATCGCTCAGGTCGAGAAGTGGATCAATGCTGTCGGAATGGACGATCCTGGGGGACGTAGTTTCCCAGACAAAACTCATAAAACAGCGTGTTTTGACCAGGCGGTTACTGCCCCATCATAGGCAGAGTTACTTGTCATTGATAACCGCCTGGAATTATCTCACGCATCTGGGACTGCACTGGGTTTTCCTACAGAATAGGTCGTAGGTCGCCGATCAGTGCCCACGCCCGGGAACGGCAACAGTATATTCCTGCCGTCCCCAGGAATCTGAGGAAGGGCAAGTTAGGGTCCGTTTCCGGTCCTTTAGTATTTCCTGATATTAAAATCAGATTTGTCTGACAGACGCCGCCATTAGCGCGGCGCTATTGTTTACGGGCACCCGAGGCGACCGAGCGAATGCGGGAATTGTCAGCGATCCGTAATAACGGGAGAGGGTGCCGTCAAAAATAGACGGCCTCCGCAGGATGATACCGGAAGCCGCCTCTTCGGCGACCGTTAAGTCACCCAATGTGACACCCAGAGAGAGCCACAATCTCAGCATAGTCACTATCAGCGATCTGGCAAGCCCGGGGGAGGGTGCTTCCTCACGATCTCAGGTGTTTTCTCCCCGGGATCTGTTGATCTGGATCAATAACCGATCAACAACAAAGCGTTAAAAAATGTAGGAGCATAAAAATTATCTGATGGGGGGTGGAGCCATGAATCATATCAAGCCTAGACTGGGTGACAGGCGTTCATGCAGTGTAATGCCGAGGGTTCCTTTCAAGGACAGCCACGGGGCAACCATCAAGAAATGTCGCCGGAAAATCCCGGATAGGCGGTTATACATTTTCCGGCCTGAGATAAGAAACGAGATCGCTGTTTGCAGATGGTATTAGTCAGGATTTGCATAGAGGGTGCAGCCCCGTCTTTATGGCGGGGTTTTTTATTGGCTGCTGGCAATGCGAGGGATCACCTTTATATATACACACCATGCCTAACGTGACAACAGGTGTGACAATGAGGGGTTATTTTTTGGTCGGTAGAGCGGGAAATGTTTGTAACTTACTGTTTTATTTGGCTCCCCGGGACGGGCTCGAACCGCCGACCTAGTGATTAACAGTCACCCGCTCTACCGACTGAGCTACCGGGGATCAGAGAACCTGCAAGAGCGCGCATCATACTGGATTCGCGGGTTTTCGGTCAACGCAAGTCGCAGCCCCTGAATTTTTGGGCCTCACGGGCAGCTGACAGGGCCGCCGTCACAGCGCCGGTAGCTCAGGCGCGGGCGGCCGCTGTTCGACAGGCAGATCACCCTGGGCCTCGCCGCCTTGCGAACATCACAGAAGGTAAATGAGCTGTTCGAGCCGCCGCTGCTGCCGTCCGGCTGGTACATGATCCTCTTGCGGTAGTTGCTGGCTTGCAGGATGATCCCGGCACTCAGAGGATTTCCGGCGTGCAGCAGTGCTTCATCGGCTTCACGTTCCCGGTTGTCACTCGCAAACAGCATCCAGCCGTAGCTCCAGGCACTGCTGTTGCCACAGTTCACCTGGTCCTTACTTGGGCACAACACCACGCGGCGACCATGTTTGACGGCCTCGTTGCGTGCCAGTTGCAATGCCGTGACGAACAGGTTCACCTCGGCAACCATTCGGTTTTCCTGGATCAGGCCGTGGAGCAGGCTGACGGCCCCCGCAGTCAATGTCGCAACTATGGTCAGGCTCACCAGTAGTTCGGGCAGCGTCAGACCCTGTTGCTGATTACGTGATGCATACTGGTTGCGCGAAACATTGAGACATGACATGCCGGCTCCCTCCATCCATGGCAGGTATTCCCCGCGGGCAGTATTTTTTGCGGTTACTGCAGGGGTATACCGCCGTTAACCGAGGAATTCGGTATCGCTGCTCCTGCAGGTCAGGCGCTTCCGGCCAGTGGCCGGCATGCATGGAGAGTTTCAGCCGCGCGGGCGGGGAATTACATCAGGAAGGGACTACTGTCCGGGTAGGACAGGGGCATCTCAGGCTGTCAGTGCTGCCTTGAGGCGGGAGAGTGCTTCCTTGAGGACATCGAGGCCGATTGCAAAGGAGAAACGCACGTAGCCGGGTGCGCCAAAGGCGGAGCCGGGGACCAGCGCCACGCCGGCCTTGTCGATCAGGTATTCAGCCAGCCCGACGTCGTCATTGACGTTGTCCAGGCGATCGATGGCTTCCTGGACGTGGGGAAAGCAGTAAAAGGTGCCGTCTGCCGGCAGGCATACCACGCCGGGTATCTTGTTCAGGGCGTCGACCACGAAATCATGCCGCTCGTGAAATGCCTTGCGCATCGGCTGGATGCAGGACTGGTCACCTTCCAGCGCCGCCTGTGCGGCGACCTGGGAAATCGAGGTCGGGTTGGAGGTACTCTGCGACTGGATCTTCTTCATGGCCTTGATCAGTTCGGCCGGACCACCGGCATAACCAATGCGCCAGCCGGTCATGGCGTAGGCCTTCGATACACCGTTCAGGACGATGGTGCGCTCGTAAAGCTCCGGGCAGACATTGAGGATATTGCAGAAGGGTTCCTCGCCCCAGAGGATGTGCTCGTACATGTCGTCGGTCGCAACCAGCACGTGGGGGCTGTGCTTCAGCACCTCACAGAGTGCCGCCAGTTCCGCCCGGGTGTAGGCAACACCGGTGGGATTGGACGGGCTGTTGATGACGAAAATACGGGTTCTGGGCGTGATGGCCGCTTCCAGCTGCTGCGGTGTGATCTTGAAACGGGTGTCGACGCCGGCGCGGATGATGACCGGTTCCGCGTCGGCCAGGCGCACCATGTCGGGGTAGGACACCCAGTAGGGTGCCGGAATGATCACCTCGTCACCGGAATTGAGGAAGGCCTGTGCCAGGTTGAAAAAGCTGTGCTTGCCGCCGCAGGACACCAGGATCTGCTCGGGCTTGTATTCCAGTCCGTTGTCGCGCCTGAATTTCGCTATAATCGCCTGCTTCAGGGCGGGTGTCCCGTCCACGGCGGTGTAGCGGGTGAAGCCGTCCTTTATCGCCTGGATCGCGGCCGCTTTGATATGTTCGGGTGTGCCGAAGTCCGGCTCACCGGCGCCGAGACCGATGATGTCCTTGCCGGCCGCGCGCAGTTCGGCGACCCGCGCCGTGACCGCGAGTGTCGGGGAAGGTTTGACGCGTTGTACCCGCATCGAGAGCGTGAGCTTGTCCAAAACGTTATCCTTGCGGTCCAGTTGCTGTTGCAGCAGTCCCGTTATCATACGCAAAGACATGCAGTCGATCATAGCCCGTGAGTGAACAATTCCAGCTGAAATGCACCCTGCAGCCTGCCGGCGACCAGCCGCAGGCCATTGCGAGGCTGGTCGAGGGGCTGGAGGACGGGCTCAGCCACCAGACCCTGCTGGGTGTGACGGGCTCGGGCAAGACCTACACCGTTGCCAACGTGATTCAGGCAGTGCAGCGGCCGGCCCTGATACTCGCGCCCAACAAGACCCTGGCCGCCCAGCTGTACGGGGAGATGCGCGAGCTGTTCCCCGATAACGCGGTGGAATATTTCGTTTCCTACTACGACTACTACCAGCCCGAGGCCTACGTGCCGGCATCCGATACCTATATCGAGAAGGATGCTTCCATCAACGAGCACATCGAGCAGATGCGGCTGTCCGCGACCAAGGCCCTGCTGGAACGGCCCGACGCCATCATCGTGGCGACCGTATCCGCAATTTATGGCCTGGGTGATCCGCGCGCCTACCTGCGGATGGTGCTGCACCTGATACGTGGCGAGAGTGCCGACCAGCGCACGATCCTGCGGCGCCTCGCGGAGCTGCAGTACACGCGTAATGATGTCGAGCTGCATCGCGCCACCTACCGGGTGCGCGGCGAAATTATCGATATATTTCCCGCAGAATCTGACGGCGAGGCGGTGCGGGTGGAACTGTTCGATGACCAGATCGATTCACTGTCCTGGTTCGACCCACTGACCGGCGCCGTGCTGCGCCGCGTGCCGCGCCTGACGATCTACCCGAAGACTCACTACGCGACGCCGCGCGAGGTCATCCTCGGTGCGTTAGATGCGATCAAGGTCGAGCTGCGGGAACGGCTGGAACAGCTGCGGGACAACAACAAGCTGGTCGAGGCGCAGCGGCTGGAACAGCGCACCCTGTTTGACCTGGAGATGATGGCGGAACTCGGTTACTGCTCGGGCATCGAGAACTATTCCCGCTACCTGTCAGGGCGCGCGGCCGGCGAGCCGCCGCCCACACTGTTCGATTACCTGCCGCAGAATGCCCTGCTGGTGATTGACGAGTCGCACGTCACCATTCCCCAGCTGGGCGGGATGTACCGCGGCGACCGCTCGCGCAAGGAGAACCTGGTCGAATACGGCTTCCGCCTGCCCTCGGCCCTGGACAACCGGCCGCTGCGCTTCGACGAATTCGAGCGCCTGGCGCCGCAGGCCCTGTTTATCTCGGCCACGCCGGGTCCCTACGAAGCCGAGCATGCCGGCGCTGTGGTGGAGCAGGTGATTCGGCCAACGGGGCTTATCGATCCGGAAATCGAGGTGCGTCCGGCAGCCACCCAGGTCGATGACCTGCTGTCGCGGATACGCGAGCGGGTCGGCGCGGGGGACCGGGTGCTGGTGACGACACTGACCAAGCGCATGGCGGAGGACCTGACCGAGTATCTCGGCGAGCACGGTGTCAGGGTGCGCTACCTGCACTCGGACATCGACACCGTCGAGCGGGTGGAAATCATCCGTGACCTGCGCCTGGGGGAGTTCGACGTGCTGGTCGGGATCAACCTGCTGCGCGAGGGCCTGGACATGCCGGAGGTCTCGCTGGTGGCGATCCTGGATGCCGACAAGGAGGGCTTCCTGCGTTCCGAGCGATCCCTGATCCAGACCATCGGGCGGGCCGCGCGCAATCTGCGCGGCAAGGCCATCCTGTACGCAGATGAGATCACCGGCTCCATGCGCCGCGCCATGGATGAAACGGACCGCCGCCGGGAAAAACAGCTGGCCTACAACAAGGCGCACGGCATTACGCCGCGCAGTATCCAGAAGGCGGTCACCGATATTCTGGAAGGTGCGCTCGGCGCGGGTCCCTCGTCGGTGCGGGAGTTCGCGCAGGTGGCCGAGGAACTGCACACCTACGGACACCTGACGCCGAAGCAACTGACGCAACAAATCGAGCGGCTGGAGAAGGAGATGTACCGGCATGCCCGCGACCTGGAATTCGAGGAGGCCGCGCGGCTGCGCGACCAGATCCGGCACCTCAAGAAGGGCAGCCTCGGCCTGGCGGACTAGCGCAGGCGGGAACACGCGGCACGGCCGGTCGGCGACTCATTGCGAGGCGCTTGCTGCGGGAGCGCTGCCCCTGCCGGGATCCAGGTCATCCGGGCACTCTTATGGCACTGCCGGGCCCGCAAGGCTTGCGGCTGGGAGGGTCCCCGTGTGGCAGGCCAGTCGGCCGGCTTTCCTGCCTGCCGGGAAGGGATTGCGCTGCGGGTATTGCAACCGAAGGGGGGTACCGGTATTGTTGCCTGTCTCGCAGGCGCGTAGCTCAGTTGGTTAGAGCACCACCTTGACATGGTGGGGGTCGTTGGTTCAACTCCAATCGCGCCTACCAATTCTTTCCGAAAGCATCGCCTCGCGATGCTTTCTTTTTGCAAGACATGTGGCCCCTCGTATCGGTCACCACTGGAGCACGCTATGCCTACTGTGACGCTTCCCGACGGCAGCCGCCGCGAATTCGATCAGCCTGTTTCCGTTCATGCCGTTGCAGCCGACATTGGTCCCGGCCTGGCCAAGGCCGCGCTTGCCGGCAAGGTCAACGGCGAGCTGGTGGATACCTCGTTTGTCATCGAGGAGGACGCAGACCTGGCAATCATCACCGCGCGGGACGAGGAGGCGCTGGAGCTGATGCGTCACGATGCCGCGCATGTCATGGCCCAGGCCGTGCAGGAGCTCTATCCCGGCACCCAGGTGACTATCGGTCCGGCGATCGAGAACGGCTTTTATTACGACTTCGCGCGCGAGGAAGCCTTCACCCCGGAAGACCTGAAAGAGATCGAGGCGCGTATGGCCGAAATCGTCAAGCGCGACCTGCCGATCGTGCGCGAGGTCTGGGACCGGGAAGCGGCAATGCAGGCCTTTGCCGAACTGGGCGAGGACTACAAGGTCGAGATCATCAGGGACATTATTCCCGAGGGTGAAGAGGTGTCCGTGTACCGCCAGGGTGACTGGTTCGATGTCTGCCGCGGACCGCACCTGCCGGCGACCGGCAAGCTGGGCCAGGGATTCAAGCTGATGAAACTGGCGGGGGCCTACTGGCGCGGCGATTCCGATAATGAAATGCTGCAGCGCATCTACGGCACCGCCTGGCGCGACAAGAAGGAACTTAACGCCTACCTGAAGCTGCTGGAAGAGGCGGAGAAGCGCGACCACCGCAAGCTGGGAAAGGTCATGGACCTGTTTCACACCCAGGAAGAGGCCCCGGGGATGGTGTTCTGGCACGATCACGGCTGGCGCATCTACCTTGTCATCCAGGACTACATCCGCGGCATGCTGAAGCAGCACGGCTACCAGGAGATCCACACACCGCAGATCATCGACCGCTCCCTGTGGGAGCGCTCCGGCCACTGGGAGAAGTTCTCGGCCGACATGTTCACCACTGACTCCGAGAACCGCACCTACGCCATCAAGCCCATGAACTGTCCGGCGCACATCCAGGTCTTCAACCAGGGCCTGAAGAGCTACCGCGACCTGCCGCTGCGGCTGGCGGAGTTCGGCTCCTGCCACCGCAACGAGCCCTCGGGCACGCTGCACGGGCTGATGCGGGTCAGGAATTTCGTCCAGGACGATGCCCACATCTTCTGCGCGGAAGACCAGATCCTCGGCGAGGTGTCCGACTTCATCGACCTGCTGTTCAAGGTGTACGCGGACTTTGGCTTCACCGACGTCAGCGTAAAGTTTTCCACCCGTCCCGAGCAGCGGGTGGGTGAGGATGCACTGTGGGACCGCGCCGAGGCCGCGCTGCAGGCGGCGCTGGAACACAAGCGGCTGGAGTGGGAGCTGCAGCCGGGCGAGGGCGCCTTCTACGGGCCCAAGATCGAGTTCAACCTGAAGGACTGCCTCGGCCGGGTCTGGCAGCTGGGCACCATCCAGCTGGATTTCTCCATGCCGGGCCGGCTGGGTGCGCACTATATCGCCGAGGATGGCAGCAAGCAGGTGCCGGTGATGCTGCACCGCGCGATCCTCGGTTCGCTGGAGCGTTTCATCGGGATTCTGATCGAACACTACGCCGGCGCACTGCCGCTGTGGCTGGCCCCGGTGCAGGCCGTGATCCTCAATATCACCGATAGACAGGCCGGATTTGCCCGAAAAGTGGAAGAAACCTTGCAGAATCAGGGCCTGAGGGTTAAATCAGACTTGAGAAATGAGAAAATCGGCTTTAAAATCCGCGAGCACACAATCAGACGTGTCCCGTATCTCCTGGTAGTCGGGGATCGGGAAACGGAAGCAGGTACCGTGGCCGTGCGCACGCGAAACGGTGGCGACCTGGGCAGCATGTCGATCGAGCAGCTGGCCGAGGGTCTGAAAGCCGAATCCGCGAGCCACGGCCGTACTGTTTTGGAGGGTTAGAGAATCGCCGCAAAAAAACCGCAACATCGGATAAACGATAAAATTCTTGCGCCCGAAGTCAGGGTTATCAATTCGGAAGGTGAACAGGTAGGCATCGTTCCCATCGAGGAGGCCCGGCAGATAGCCGGCGAAGCCAGCCTCGATCTGGTGGAGATCTCGCCCAACGCGGAACCGCCGGTTTGCCGGATCATGGATTACGGCAAGTTCCGGTTCGAGGAAAGCAAGAAGCTGCAGACCGCCAGGAAGAAGCAGAAGCAGATCCAGGTCAAGGAAATCAAGTTCCGGCCCGGCACCGATATCGGCGACTACAAGATCAAGCTGCGCAAGCTGATCGAGTTCCTGGAAGAGGGTGACCGGGTCAAGGTTACCCTGAGGTTCCGGGGGCGCGAGATGGCGCACCAGGAACTGGGACTGGAATTGTTGCAGCGGGTGAAGGCCGACCTTGATCCACACGGTACGGTTGAACAGGAACCGAAAATGGAAGGGCGGCTGATGGTCATGGTGCTGGCCCCCAAAAAGCACAGGTGACGTAAACAGTGTTTATGTCATTGCGAGTACGATGTACATGGAGGTACAAGTGCCGCGAGAGGCAGTGAGAAGGTGAGATCGCGAAGCGGTCGAGAGACTGGCCTGGGCCATGCCGTGAGCGGCAAGCGAAGCGATCTCGTCGCGCACATGCAGTATTGTTGAAGATTGCTTCGTCACTGCGTACCCGCAATGACGCAAAGTATTCTAAATTATTGGGAAGGACGGAAATGCCTAAGATGAAAACGAATCGTGGAGCCGCCAAGCGCTTCAAGAAGACCGGCTCCGGTAGTTTCAAGCGCGGCCAGTCGCACCTGCGCCACATCCTGACGAAAAAGAGCAGCAAGCGGAAGCGCCAGCTGGGTTCGCCGTCGGAAGTACACGAGGCTGATGTTGCAGCCGTGCGCCGTATGTTGCCTTTCAGTTGAATTCATTCTTTCAGGGGTTTTAGCAATGCCAAGAGTAAAACGCGGTGTAACCGCACATGCCAGACACAAGAAGGTGCTGGACAAGGCCAAGGGTTATTACGGTGCACGCAGCAAGGTCTTCCGTGTTGCCAAGCAGGCTGTTACCAAGGCCGGCCAGTATGCCTATCGTGACCGCCGTCAGCGCAAGCGCCAGTTTCGCGCGCTGTGGATTGCGCGCATCAATGCCGCAGCCCGTGAAAACGGCATGTCCTACAGCCGCCTGATCGACGGCCTGGGCAAGGCGAACATTGAAGTCGACAGGAAGGTGCTGGCCGACCTCGCGGTGTTCGATGCAGCAGGCTTTAGTGCGCTGGCTGAAAAGGCCAAGGCCAGTCTATCGGTTTGACCCCTTTGCTGCTGGTGTATACGAAAAGGGGAAAGGTCATGGCCTTTCCCTTTTTTTGTTCCACTTCAATGCCGCGCATATCGTGGCGGCATGAAGGGCCATGGCCAACGGATATTCGCCTGTCGTGATCGGAATGTACCGACCATGGCGGTGGACAGAATAAAGGAACCTCTGATCAAGTGACATATACCGTCATTGCGATCGTAGCGAACCAATCTTTTGAATATGTGTTCAACTGGTTGGGGACTGCTGCGTCACTTCGTTTCTTGGTAACTGCTCCTGCGTTACCCTACCGCCTACATCCATGCAGGCATCGCAATGACCCGTTGCTCAGTGTTATGTAAAACCAATAAAGGGAGCGCTATCAGGTGAGCAGCCTGGAAGAACTCGAAAAGCAGGCGCTGGACGAGATTGCGGCGGCGATAGATCCGGCAGCCCTCGACGGCGTGCGGGTCGGCTACCTCGGCAAGAAGGGGCGGTTGACCCAGCAGCTGAAACAGCTTGGTGCGCTGCCGGCAGCGGAACGTCCGGCAGCGGGACAGGCGATCAACCGGATCAAGGAGCGGGTCCAGCAGGCGCTGGAAGTGCGCCGGGACGCACTGCAATCCTCGCAACTGGATGCGCGGCTTGCGAGCGAACGCGTCGATGTCACCCTCCCGGGGCGCGGCCAGCCGCAGGGCGGCCTGCATCCGGTGACCATCACCATGCGCCGTATCGAGCAGTTGTTCCGGCCGCTGGGGTTCAGCGTCGCGGAAGGCCCGGAGATCGAGGACGACCATCATAATTTCGAGGCCCTGAATATCCCGGCGCACCATCCGGCGCGTGCCATGCACGACACTTTCTACTTCGATGCGCATACCCTGCTGCGTACCCATACCTCGCCGGTGCAGGTGCGGGTGATGGAACAGCGGCAGCCGCCATTGCGCATCATTGCGCCCGGTCGCGTCTATCGCTGCGATTCCGACCTGACGCATACCCCGATGTTTCACCAGGTCGAAGGACTGCTGGTGGACGAGCAGGTCAGTTTCGCGAACCTGCGCGGACTGCTGGACGAGTTCCTGCGAGCGTTCTTCGAGCGCAGTGACCTGCCGGTGCGTTTCCGGCCGTCCTATTTTCCGTTTACCGAACCCTCGGCCGAGGTGGATATCCAGTGCGTGATGTGTGCCGGGGAAGGCTGTCGGGTCTGCGGCCAGACTGGCTGGCTGGAAATACTGGGTTGCGGCATGGTACACCCCAGGGTATTTGAGCAGGTCGGTATTGATAACGAGCGCTATACCGGGTTTGCCTTTGGCATGGGCGTGGAACGCCTTGCCATGCTGCGCTACGGAGTGAATGACCTGCGGCTGTTTTTCGAAAACGACATGAACTTTCTCAAGCAGTTTAACTAGGGGGGCTCTGATTAATCCATGTTCCCCGCTATTGCGGGCGCAGCGAGGCAGTCTTTTGATTTATGACCAGTCAGCAGGAGATTGCTTTGTCACTTCGTTCCTCGCAATGACGAATTAATCAGCGGCTCCCCGGGCATTACGGGCCGCAATATATTGACTGACAGTTTCTGGTTGCGCGGACCCGCAGCCATGCTGTCCGGGACAATAGCTGCAGGCGTAGAACAGTTTCCGAGGTCTTATGAAATTCAGTGAACAATGGTTGCGTGAATGGGTGAACCCGGCGGTCTCTACCGCGGAACTGGTGGAGCAGTTGACGATGGCCGGACTCGAGGTCGATTCGGTAGAACCGGTCGGTGCGGGCCTGCAGGACCTGCTGGTGGGGGAGGTGCTGAATGTTGCTCCGCATCCGGATGCCGACAAGCTGCGGGTGTGTCATGTCGCGATAGGCCAGGCAGAGCCGTTGCAGGTTGTCTGTGGTGCGCCGAATGTCCGCGCCGGCGGCAAGTACCCGCTGGCGCCGGTCGGTGCACGACTGCCGGGTGATTTCAAAATAAAGAAGAGCAAGCTGCGTGGTGTGGAATCTTACGGCATGTTGTGCTCTGCGCGGGAACTGGGTCTGAGCGAAGACCACCAGGGCCTGATGGAACTGCCGGCGGAAGCCATGGCGGGGCAGAGCCTGCAGCTGCTGCTTGGTCTGGATGACAATGTCATCGAGGTCGACCTGACGCCCAACCGGGGCGATTGCCTGGGGATAGAGGGGATTGCGCGTGAGGTCGGTACGCTGACCCGCAGCCCGGTGATGTCCGTGGATACCGCCCCCGTTCCGGCCATGGTTGCTGACCGTTTTGCCGTCGAGGTGCCGGCGCCCGAGGCCTGTCCGCGTTACCTCGGGCGGGTGGTGTCAGGTGTGGATGCCGCCGCGGAGACGCCCCTGTGGATGCAGGAACGGTTGCGGCGCAGCGGTATGCGCAGTCTCGGACCGGTCGTGGATATCACCAACTATGTCATGCTGGAACTCGGGCAGCCCATGCATGCCTTCGACCTGGACCGTTTGTCAAAGGGTATTCGCGTACGCTACGCCAGAGAAGGTGAACAATTGACCCTGCTGGACGAACGCACCATCACCCTGGACCCGGAAACGCTGGTGATTGCAGATCACGACAGGGCGCTGGCGATTGCCGGGGTCATGGGCGGTCTCGACTCCGGCGTGCAGCCGGATACCGCGGTCCTGTTTCTGGAGTGTGCCTGTTTTTCACCCGAGGCGATTGCAGGCTGTGCACGCAAGTACGCGATGCACACCGAATCCGCACATCGCTTCGAGCGTGGGGTCGATCCGGAACTGCAGGTGCGTGCGATCGAGCGGGCAACGCAGCTGCTGCTGGAAATCTGTGGCGGCCATCCGGGGCCGGTCATCGAGGTCAGTGATTCGAATTACCTGCCGGAAAGTACACCGATCGTATTGCGCCAGGCACGCCTGCAGCGTGTGCTGGGCATGTCGCCCGAACCCCATGAAGTGACCGACATCCTGACACGCCTGGGTATGACGGTAACAGCCAAGGGCGAGGACTGGCTGGTGCAGTCACCGACCTTCCGTTTCGATATACGGATCGAGGCGGACCTGATCGAGGAGGTGGGCAGGATTCATGGTTACAACCGCCTTCCCAGTATCGCCATGCATGGCGCGCTCGATGTGCTGCCACTGCCGGAGAACGAGCAGCCGCTGGAGCAGGCCTGCGATCTGCTGGTGGCGCGCGGTTACCAGGAAGCCGTGACCTACAGTTTTATCGATCCCGGGTTGCAGGCCCGCGTGAATCCATCCCTGCAGCCGGTGCGGCTTGCCAACCCCATCTCCTCGGAAATGTCGGATATGCGCACCAGCCTCTGGCCCGGTCTGATCAAGGCGGTGCAATACAACCTGAACCGCCAGAAATCACGCCTGCGCTTATTCGAGCATGGTCTAAGGTTTTATTCTCAAGGTAATGAAATAAAACAGGAAGTAATGCTTTCAGGGGTCATCACGGGGAGTCGTCTCCCGGAGCACTGGGGGGGCAAGTCCGAGGCCGTTGATTTCTACGACATCAAGCATGATGTGGAGATGCTGCTGCGCTTTACCGCGCGCCGGGGGGATGAAACGGTATTCGTGGCGGCCGAACACCCGGCGCTGCATCCCGGCCAGTCGGCGCGGATTGAGCGTGGTGACGAGACACTTGGATGGCTGGGTAAAATCCACCCGGCACTGGCAAACAGCCATGATCTGGATGTGAGTACCTGTCTGTTCGAATTGCGCTATGCGGCCATCAGGCAGGGCGCCCTGGAGCAGTTCCAGCCGATTTCCCGCTACCCCTCGATACGCCGCGACCTCGCAGTCGTCGTCGATATGGACACGGCTGCCGCCGATCTGCAACGTGTTGTTGCGGAAGCGGCAGGCGAGCTGCTGCAGGAACTGGTGTTTTTCGATGTGTACCAGGGCAAGGGTGTAGAAACAGGGCGAAAAAGCATCGCCTTTGGCTTGATTCTACAGGATTATTCACGCACACTTACCGAACAAGACATAGAATCCATCGTCGCCCGGGTAACCGGGCGACTCGGTGAAAAATTCGGGGCAACTTTAAGGGCGTAGAACTATGGCACTAACAAAAGCCGACATGGCAGAAAGGCTGTTTGAAGAACTGGGTTTGAACAAGCGCGAGGCCAAGGAACTGGTGGAGCTCTTCTTTGAGGAAATCCGTGTGGCGCTGGAGAACGGCCGCCAGGTCAAGCTCTCGGGTTTCGGCAATTTCGATCTGCGCGAGAAAAATGAAAGGCCCGGCCGTAACCCGAAAACCGGTGAGGAAATCCCGATCTCCGCGCGTCGTGTCGTAACGTTCCGTTCGGGTCAGAAACTCAAGGCGAGGGTAGAGGCATATGCTGGAAGCGAGTCATAATAACGAGCTTCCACCCATCCCCGGTAAACGCTATTTCACCATCGGTGAAGTCAGTGAGCTGTGCGGCGTGAAGCCGCACGTGTTGCGTTACTGGGAGCAGGAATTCCCGCAGCTCAAGCCGGTGAAGCGTCGCGGCAACCGCCGCTATTACCAGCGACAGGATGTGCTGATGATTCGGCAAATCCGTAGTCTGCTGTACGAGCAGGGGTTCACGATCGGTGGTGCGCGGCAGAAGATGTCCGGCGAAGACGCCAGGGAAGACATCACCCAGAGTCAGCAGATTGTGCACCAGGTGCGTCTTGAACTCGAGGACGTGCTGCAGCTGCTGAAACGGTAGCCAGAACCCCAGCTGTTTACTGTATAATCACACACTTGTTTTTACCCGGGGCGTAGCGCAGCCTGGTAGCGCACCTGCATGGGGTGCAGGTGGTCGGAGGTTCAAATCCTCTCGCCCCGACCAACATTAATAACAGCAAGTTAGGAAGATATTGGAGATTCATTCTACTTGCTGCTAAATTCCTTCAAATTTCCAATTCCCACGAAAACAGGAAGTTAAGAGCCAGGTAGCGCACCTGCATAAAATGCAGGTGTTCGGCGCATTTCAATGCAGGCAGTAGTGCTTGTATTTTCTGCCGCTCCCGCACGGGCATGGATCGTTTCGGCCAATCTTTTTGCCTTCGCGAATATACGGAGCCATGGTTTGCCGGCGCTGCGTGCGGAAATGCATAAAGAGGCGGTGAACGGCTGGTTCAATCAGTCCCTGCTGTTCTATGATTTCAGCTTCGCTCATGGATTCAAGTCTTGCGAAGCCATCTTCCGTTGCGAACAGTCTGACCGGCTGTATCAGCCGGTGTGCGCATGTATTCGCGGTAGCACAGGATCACGCGTTCACGGCATTGGGGGCAGTTGTTTCACGATCTCGGTCAGGCCATCCAGTGCCATCACCCGGGCAAATTCCTTGTGCCGGGGATCGTTTAGGAAGTCATCCAGCGGTTCGATGGCAGGCTCACCCAGTATGCCCATGACGGTGGATAGTTCCGGGAGCGCCCAGTCATCCTCGCAGACCCGGTCGAGCTGGTTGAATAATGGAATAATGGCCTGGCTGCTGCCCAGTTGTCCCAGGGCGCGCCAGGCATGAAGGGGCGCCCAGACCTCGGTTGATTCACTGTCCATTTGATCGAAAGTCTGATCCACAACCAGATCCAGCAGGGCGGGGATACCTGTTTCAGTAAAGCCGTATTCCAGGTAATCGGGCCAAGCGCCACTCTGATCTGCCTCGCCGAGTCCCAGCAGGCACTGGATTCGGCCTGTACCGGATGAAGCCATGTCACAGCTCAGTCGGTTAACAAGCGTCGACTCAGCAGGGTTTGCATATCGCGTCGGCCAGCGGCAACAAGATAGACATAAACATTGCGTCGTTCCACGCGATATATGATTCGGTATGGCTTGAAGAAGACCTCTCGAAAATCGCGGAGGCCCAGGGCAGACAGTTCTTTTGGGTATGTGCCCCGTTCTGGCAGTTCGGCCAGCTTCTGAAAAGCCTCGCTGATTCTGTCAAGCACATTGTCAGCGCGCTCCGGGGAGTCATGTGTCGCAATCCAGGTGTCCTGTTCCTCAAGATCATTCATGGCATCCTGGGTGAGGAGCACCCGGTACGGCATTCAGCGTGTCTCCCGTTTGCGTCGAATCTGTTTCAGGGCATTATTAGCCGACTTTACCTTGCCGGTCTCGATCTGGCGGCTGCCCAGGGCGAGTATTTTCAGCAGCGCCAGCGTTTCCTGGGTTTGCTCGTAGCTGTGCACATCCAGCATGACGGCCCGGGCCTCGCCGTTTTGCGTGATGATCAGTGCCTCGCGCCGCTCATCGAGTTCGCGAATGACCTCTGCCGTATGGGCCTTGAGGTAGCTGATGGGTTTGATTTGCGAGGAGGGTTTCATGACAGGCACCTTTCATTTGATAGCACCAAATATAGACCTATAACAAGGCGGGCTAAAAATGCTCTGGTTCGGTGTCATGTTGTTACCATGACCTTATACGCCATTGGCGTAAGTATTATCCATGGTTATTGGTGATTAGATATCCTTCTGTGCGGAGCAGGCTTATAAATCCTCTGTGATCGATTCTGACTGGCCAAGTTTATCAGCACAGAGAGATGAGTGTGGTTTGCAAATCAGTATGGGGTGCAGGTGGCCGGAGGTCCAAATCCTCTCGCCCAGACAAATATACTTAGCGAATCTTAGTGATTCAAATTCTCCAGCTAAGTACACCTAACAGGCTGTGCCATTCTCGGTGTATAAGACACCAGCCACCCTTCCGGGCAGCCGGTGACACTCTCTTCCGGCATAGCCTCATTGACACAAATCAAGACAATAACGTCCCGCATGGTCTACATTTTAATAGTCGGTTTGCTACCGACAACGACAGAGGGAAAACACTAATGAAGAACCGAAAAGGCAATGACCGCCGCCGCACATTCCAAAATAGTTTTTTCCACTGTTAACCCGCGAAGGCCCTATTCTGCAGGACCGCCACCACCTGGCTGACAGGCGGCTGAATAACATCAAGGCCGTATTCCTTGGCCGTATCAGTTGTACAGGGTAATGCCCACCAGCATCGCCAGATTGCAGACAAAAGAAAGCACACCCCCCGAGGGAGGAAGGGGTGTGCCGGTGACTCAATGGAGGAAGTTGCTATTAGAATCCGAGCCACTGACTATAGGTTAGCAATGCACGCCGGGTCTGTATATTGGCCTGTGGTGCATGTGTACTAAAGGACACCCTCTTGCCCTGTTAAGTCTTGGCCTTGTGGGACTCGGCTTCTCACGTGCAAGATGAAGGCATAACCAACAAGAATCAACTTTGCAGTAATACTGCGGCGGCCTTCGGGTCGCCGCTTTCGTTTATGGGAATGGCAACAATTGCTTGCCAGATCAACCGCTCCTCTATCTGCCGGGAATGTCTTGTTTTGGCCGGCCGATTCCGGCCTGGGCGGGTCACTTTTATGTGCAAATCAGCACTATGGCCCTGGAAGGTGTGATAGCGCTGTGTTTGTATGGGGCCGCGAGGCGCTATTCAGGATTTCGCCATCGAGAGGAGTTGCGGATATTGAAGAAACCAGCTGCTAAGCATGGCCGGGTTTCGAGTCCCTGCCAGGGTCCTCTCTCGGGACTCCAGTCCAGAGTGGTGCTGGGAGAACTATTGAAATTCGATCCGGTCTGTAACGGCGAAGGGGGCGCTCGGGTTTCAACAACCTTTGTATTCATGCCGCTTTTATGTCACCTGGAGGTAACGTCATGCGGGCCATTCCGAAGAGTTGTCCGCGAGAATGACTGGCTTTCGGTGAGCTCAACAAAGTCTTCCCGGCATCTCGAAAATCAACGTCGAGGTTGACCGACGTGGCCATGCAGCAGTATATGAGGGAAAACGCCTGGGAGTTCCTGGGGGAAGATGGAGAGATCAGCAGGGAGGTGTGCAGGGCAGTCTAGCAGTGGGCCGGTGAAGGGGGCGACTGCCGACACGGCGTTGGCGACCGCTCGACGGCTCCCGATAATTTGTCGAAGAGGGACAGGCTATGGGAATCGCGTTTATCTCCCACCCCGATTGCGAATTGCACGACACCGGGGCCGGGCATCCTGAGTCACCGGCCCGAATGCGGGCGGTGCTGGAGTATCTTCCGACCCGGGAGATCTGGCAGCAGTTGACGCAGTATGAAGCCCCGCTGGCCACGCGGGAACAACTCTACCGGGTACACGACAAGGACTACGTGGATGCTGTGATTGCAGCCGAGCCTTCACAGGGCCGCGTTTATCTGGACCCGGATACCAGCATGGCACCGCATTCACTGAATGCAGCCCTGCGTGCAGCCGGTTCCGTGGTCAAAGGCGTGGATCTCGTCATGTCCGGTGAGACGGGGCAGGTCTTCTGTTGTATACGCCCGTGTGGCCACCATGCCGAAATCGCCCGTCCCATGGGTTTTTGCCTGTTCAACAATGTCGCTGTCGGTGCGCGCTATGCCCGCGACCAGTTCGGTCTGAACAGGGTCGCGATCGTTGATTTTGATGTGCACCACGGTAACGGCACGGAGGATATCTTTCGCAACGATCGCGCCGTGTTCTTCAGTTCCACATTCCAGCACCCTTTCTATCCCGGGAGCGGGGCCGACACCAGGTCCGATCACATTGTCAATATACCCTTGCCGGCCGGAACCCGGGGTGACGCATTCCGCGCCGCATTCGAAGCCAGGATCCTTCCCGCGTTGAATAGCTTCGAGCCGGAGTTGCTGTTCATCTCGGCAGGGTTCGATGCTCACGACGACGACCCGCTGGCGCAGCTCTGCCTGCTCGAAGAGGACTTCGCCTGGGTCACCGGGAAGATCAAGCGGGTCGCGGATGATCACGCCCGGGGTCGTCTCATATCCGTGCTGGAGGGCGGCTACAGCCTGCCGGCACTCGCTCGCAGCGTGGAGGCGCACCTGCAGGCCATGTTGTAATGGCGTGTATTAACAGCGGCCCGTCAGGTCATTGGCCTGCAGCACGATGGGCAGATGGCTGTGGCCGGCATCCCTGTCATCACGGCCGCTGATAATAGCGTTCAAGCAAGTCCAAGGATCCTGGGGAGAGTGATGCGGTTTACTTTCCCACTCGGGCTGAGCGGCAGCTCGGTGACGATGTGTATTTTCACGGGCACCATAAACCGGGGTAGTTTCTCTCTGCAATGTTCAAGGATCTCTTCTTCAATCAGGGGGGCGTTCGGGACAACAGCGGCGTGGACTGCTTCACCATAGATGGTGTCGGCTACACCGAACGCAGCCGCCTTGTCGATACCGGTGAAGTCAAGCAGAACATCGTCAATTTGCACGGGGGAGATTTTTTCACCGCCACGGTTGATGAATTCCTTGATGCGCCCCAGCAGCGTGATATATCCATTCGCATCGATTTGCCCGATATCCCCGGTGCGAAGATAGCCTTTGGTAAACGCGTTGGCATTGGCGTCAGGGTTGTTGAGGTAACCATTCATGACGTTATCGCCACGGATGGCGACCTCACCTTTTTCACCCGCGGCAAGGATGTCCCCGTCGGAACCCAGTATGACCACCTCTGCGCCTGTGGCCTGGCCCACTGATCCCGGCAGACGATCGGCCGGTGGCAGGGGGTTGGATGCGATCTGGTGGGCGGCCTCGGTCATACCATAGGCTTCCAGCACCGGGGCACCGAGCAGCTCTTCGATCCTTATCCTTGTTTCCGGAGCGAGGAACGAACTGCAGGAGCGGATAAACCGGAACTGTCCCCGGGGTATGTTTTGCATTTCGGGATGCCCGACGAGAATCTGGTGTATGGCCGGCACGGCGGTGTACCAGGTGGGTTTTTCCGCAAGCGCCCATTCCCTGAAATGTCTGGCTGAAAATCTGGGTGGAACGATAACGCGTCCACCGCTGTAAAGGGTGGCAAGCAGTGCAGCGACCAGACCGTGCACGTGGAAAAGCGGCATCACCAGAAGCGTCGAGTCGGCTGGCGAGAGTTTGTAGGTCGCCGTGATGTTGTCGATAGAGGCCAGCAGATTTGCATGAGTGAGTGGCACCCATTTGGGCTTGCCGGTGGTGCCGCTGGTCTGCAACAGCAGTGCGATTGAATCAGGGCCGGGAACCGTGTTGCGGGCCTCGCCACCCCCGGGTATTCCGTCGACCAGGAAGTCTGCATGCATGGTCCAGCACGGGACGCCAACACGCGCGGCTGCCTCATGCACGGCGCTATATCCTGGCGCAGCAATGAGTGCGCCCGGTTGTTCGTCGGCAAGTGGTTCGGCCGCCAGGTCCGCCGTCAGTTCGGGGTTGAGGGGCATGGCAGGAATGCCGCACCATGCGAGCGCCAGAAAAGAAACAATAAACTCCGGACAGTTCGTGAAGGAGAGGGCGATCGGCCGGTCCTTTGCCCAGTCGGCTGTGGCTGACTGGAACGACTCAGCCGTTTCACGGACCGCCTCCAACAACTGGCCGTACGTCAGGCTCAGGCCTCCGTCGGGTATCGTCAGCGCGATCTTGTCCGCAACAGCCTGGGAATTTTGTTCAAGGGTTCGAAGGGACCTGGTCATGGTTCGCAATATACATTCTGATTATTCAGCACGCCGCGAATCCCGGATTGACTGGCAAAGCTGCCGTGCTTGTTATATGACAAATCGGCGTTATCCTCTCCAGGTACGCCGAAAACGTACTTGATTTCTCCGCTTTCCGGTCACTCCACAAACAGTTCAGATGTATGCTCGAAGCCATTGACGCCCTGTATATTACCCACTGTAACGCAGATTATGCACGCACCTGACTCAAAGCGCTGCAATGCAGCAAGAGAAATTTGGCGATGACCTTGTAAGCTTCAGGGTCCTGGCTAAGGAAACGGTGCCCGCCCTCGAAGAAGCGTAACTCTGCCGCCGCTATCTGGCCGTGCAGGTTCCTGACCGCCTCCGGACTGGCCTGGCCATCGTACTTTCCGCCACAAACCAGGACAGGGCTGCGGATAGACGGCAGGCGATCGTAGGTGTCGTGATGGCTGCGGGCCTCCATCTGACGGGTGATGCCGGTGATGCCGCCCGGTTCCTTCAGGAAGGGCGACGCGTTTGCAGCCACCTCATTCAGCATGCGCTCAGCTTCTTCGGCATGCGCTGCCTGCCATGCTTCGTTGTAACGGTTATCCCCGATCGCAAGCATCTTCCGCGAACGCTCGGCGGGTGAAAGACCGGATAGCTCGTGGATCGGGTAGGAAGAACCGCCGGCGCCACCGGCTGTGGTACAGCAAAGCACCAGGCTGTGTACCCGCTGCGGGCTCCTCAGTGCCAGTTCCTGGGCCACCATGCCGCCGAAGGAGACGCCGACGACGTGGGCGCTGTCCCAGTCGACGGCATCCATGACCGCCTCCGCGTCCTGCGCGTACTGCGCCATGGTGTAGGTGACATCGGGCTTGTCTGTGAGGCCGGTCCCGCGCTGGTCGAAGGTGAGGATGTCGAAGCTGTCCGCCAGGTAACTATCGAAGACGTTCGGCTTGCTGCGCAGGTCGCCTCCCACGCCACAGAGATACAGGACTTTGCAGCCAGTTCCCTTTCGCTGGTAGTGAATGCGTATGTCCGAGGTGCTGGTGTAGGGCATATCCGGTTCCGTTGCAGAGTTGAATTCACTTGTCGCCGATAACGGGCTTCATGGACCAATCTCCTGGCCGCCGTGCAACTTCTCCGCATGGTAGGCGAGATGCTCGCCGATGAAGGTGGCGACGAAATGGTAGCTGTGGTCATAGTCCTGTTGCATGCGCAGGGTGAGTGGGAATTCACGCGCCCGGCAGGCGGCCTCAAGGTTTTGGGGATAGAGTTGGCTGGCCAGAAACTCGTCTCCGGTGCCGCTGTCGATGAGCAGGGGGATCGGCGGCGCACCCGCCGTTACCAGAGCGGTGGCATCGTAGGCGTGCCAGGCTTCCTGGTCCTCACCGAGATAGGCTGCAAAGCAACCCTCTCCCCAGCTGCAGACAGTGGGGTTGCAAATCGGAGCAAGGGCGGAAACAGAGCGATACATCCCCGGGTTCTTCAGGGCACAAATCAGCGCGCCATGACCGCCCATGGAGTGCCCGCTGACGGATTTCATGTCCGGCAGCACAGGGAACTCGCTCTCGATCAGCTCCGGCAGCTCTCGGGTGACGTAGTCGTACATCTGGTAGTGCTGTGACCAGGGCGCCTGGGTGGCGTTTACATAGAATCCTGCCCCCTTGCCGAGGTCGTAGCGGTTCTGTGCATCCGCCACATCAGTGCCGCGCGGGCTGGTGTCGGGAAAGACCAGCGCCAGCCCCAGTTCGGCAGCATAGCGCTGCATGCCGCCTTTGGTCCGCGCGTTGTCGTCCGTGCAGGTGAGGCCGGATAGCCAGTACACCACCGGGACCTGTTCACTGGCGGCCTGGGGCGGCAGGTAGAGGGAGAACCTCATGCTGCAGTTGCAGACGGCGGAGTCATGCCGGTAGCGGGTGAGCCAGCCACCAGATTCCTTGATACGCTCGATCTGCTGCATTTCAGGTCCTCCAGGTATGTTCAGGCGTGAATGGGATTACTTTTGTACACGGGGTCCGGTGCGATTTTGTCAGGTAGCGAACCGACGCGCACACATTTCCCGGTCGGCCGGAAAATAGTCCGCCCGGCGTTGCATGTCAGAAACTGGTCCGGAGGCATCCGCCTGACTGAACGCCGCTACCTCGCTATCCGGTCTCATACCGCCATTCAACTAACTCACGGGAAAAGAGGTTGCTTGCAACCCGGCTAGTCTGGTATACAATATACAATCATGCCGGATTAGCGTCAACCTTGGGGGCTGGCGACATTATTTCAAACGCGCATTTGTTTGTTCTAACGCCAGAGCCGCGCTACGGGTTTTCGTGGCGGGGCTTTACGGTTCGGCGCGCGCAACATCCTTCGTTTTTGCAGAGATCCAGATGATCAATTTGGAGGTTTGGCGATGACAGAGTCCACGCAGTCAGCAATCAAGCGCGGTCATCCGGGTGCCGGCAGGAAGCGAACACGGAAGACACCGAAAGGCAGGCAGGTAGACCCGACGACGCTTATGGAAGTGCGGGCGCTGCTGGGAGGCGAACCCCGGCGCCGTGATCTGCTCATCGAGTATCTGCATCGGATCCAGGACCAGTACGGCCACCTGTCGGCACGCCATCTGGCGGCGCTGGCGGAGGAATTGCACCTGGCGCAGACCGAGGTCTACGAGGTCGCGACCTTCTATGCCCATTTCGATGTGGTGAAGGAGGGAGACGCGCCGCCCCCGCCCCTGACAGTGCGCATCTGCGATGGCATTGCCTGTGAAATGGCCGGCGCCCGGACCATTCTGGCGGAACTGGCCGGGCAGACGGGACGTGAGGTGCGGGTGCTGCGTGCGCCCTGCATGGGGCGCTGCGAGACCGCCCCTGTCGCCGAGGTGGGTCACAACCACTTGCTGGACACGAACAGCAGCGCGGTGCTAGCCGCGATCCGCGACGGGCACACGGAATACCACGTACCGGAGTACATCGACTACGACACCTACGTTGCAGGAGGGGGCTACCGATTGCTGCGTGAGTGCCTGTCCGGACAGCGCACTGTCGAGGAGATCATCGCGGCGCTGGAGCATTCGGAACTGCGTGGCCTGGGCGGTGCAGGTTTTCCGACCGGACGCAAGTGGCGCATCGTGCGTGGCTATGCAGGCCCCCGAATGATGGCGGTCAACTGTGACGAGGGCGAGCCGGGCACTTTCAAGGACCGCCATTACCTGGAGCGTGATCCGCATCGTTTCCTTGAGGGTATGCTGATTGCCGCATGGGTGGTGGAAACCGCCTCCTGCTATGTTTACGTGCGCGATGAATATCCGGCAATCAGGGCGATCAAGAAGGAGGCGCTTGCGCGCCTCGAGGCCGAGGGCCTGCTGGATCACGTGAAGGTGGAGATCCGGCGTGGCGCCGGCGCCTATATCTGCGGAGAGGAATCCGCAATGATCGAGTCCATCGAGGGCAAACGCGGTCTGCCTCGCAACCGGCCGCCCTACGTCGCCGAGGTGGGGCTGTTCGGCCGCCCCACCCTGGAGAACAACGTCGAGACGCTGTACTGGGTGCGCGACATTATCGAGCGGGGCCCCGAATGGTTTGCCGGCGCCGGGCGCAACGGCCGCAAGGGCTGGCGCAGCTACTCGGTTTCGGGACGGGTGAAGGAACCCGGCGTCAAGCTGGCACCCGCAGGCATCACTGTCAAGGAACTGATCGAGGAATTCTGCGGCGGCATGCAGGACGGCCATCGCTTCAAGGCCTATCTCCCCGGGGGTGCATCCGGGGGCATCCTGCCCGCCTCCCTGGGCGACGTGCCGCTGGATTTCGGCACCCTGGAACAATACGGCTGTTTCATTGGTTCCGCTGCGGTCGTGGTGTTCAGCGATGCGGACAATATGAAGGACGTCGCGCTCAACCTGATGCGTTTCTTCGAGGACGAGAGCTGTGGCCAGTGCACACCCTGCCGCGTGGGCACCGAGAAGGCCGTCAAGCTGATGTCCAACGATCGCTGGGATGAGGGGCTGCTGTCCGAACTGTCCAGGGTCATGACGGACGCCTCCATCTGCGGCCTCGGACAGGCCGCCGGCAACCCGATCAACTCGGTGCTCAAGTACTTTCGCGAGGACATCTCATGACTGACTCAATCCGCTTCACCCTGGATGGAAAGGACGTCGAGGCTGCACCTGACGAGACCATCTGGCAGGTTGCCAGGCGTTGTGGCACCGCTATCCCGCACCTGTGCTACTCGCCGGAACCGGGCTATCGGGCCGATGGCAACTGCCGCGCCTGCATGGTTGAGATAGAGGGGGAGCGCGTGCTGGCTGCCTCCTGCCTGCGCAAACCCGCCGCGGGGATGAAGGTCCACTCGGCCAGTACGCGCGCGCAAGCGGCGCAACGCACGGTCATGGAACTGCTGGTAACGGATCAGCCTGCACGGAACGTCGCCCATGACCGTAATTCCCGCCTCTGGCAATGGGCCGACCGGCTCGGGGTCAGCGACAGCCGCTTTCCCGGCAGGGCTGCTCCCGCGCCTGATGCCAGTCACCCTGCCATGCGGGTCGCACTGGATGCCTGCATCCACTGCAATCTGTGCGTGCGCGCCTGCCGGGAAGTGCAGGTCAACGACGTCATCGGTATGGCGTTCCGTGGGCACAATGCCAGGATCGTCTTCGACCAGGGCGATCCCATGGGTGCCAGCACCTGTGTCGCCTGCGGCGAGTGCGTGCAGGCCTGTCCCACCGGCGCGCTCATGGAGGCGACGCTGGTCGACGAGCAGGGCGTCGGGAGAACCGATGGGCTCAGGGAAATTGACAGCATCTGCCCCTTCTGTGGCGTGGGTTGTCAGCTGACCTATCAGGTCAGGGACAACAGGATCGCCGCGGTGCAGGGCCGCTCGGGACCCGCCAACGAGAACCGGCTGTGTGTGAAGGGTCGCTTCGGCTTCGACTACATCAACAACCCGCAGCGACTGACCCGGCCCCTGATACGGCGTGACGATGCGCCCAAACGCGGGGACATCGACCTCGACCCGAAGAACCCGCTGACCCACTTTCGGGAGGCGAGTTGGGAAGAGGCGCTGGACGTCGCGGCCAAAGGCCTCAAGGCCATCCGTGATCGCGACGGCGGGAACGCCCTGTCCGGATTCGGTTCGGCCAAGTGCACGAATGAAGAGGCCTATCTCTTCCAGAAACTGGTCCGCACCGGGTTTGGCACCAACAACGTGGACCACTGCACGCGCCTGTGTCACGCGTCCTCGGTGGCTGCCCTCCTCGAAGGTGTTGGCTCCGGCGCCGTGAGCGCACCCTTTGGCGCCGTCAAGGATGCGGATGTGGTCATGGTGATCGGCGCCAACCCGACCGAGAATCATCCCGTCGCGGCGACCTATTTCAAGCAGGCGGCGAAGACCGGCACCCTGATCGTCATGGATCCGCGCGGTATGGCGCTCAAGCGTCACGCCACCCACATGCTGCAGTTCAAACCGGGCAGCGACGTGGCCATGCTCAATGCCATGCTGAACGTGATCGTGACCGAGAAGCTCTACGATCAGTCCTACATCGATGCCCATACCGAGGGTTTCGAGAACCTCAAGGCGCACATCCAGGTGTTTACGCCGGAGGCCATGGCGCCCGTCTGCGGCATCGACGCCGGGACCCTGCGCACGGTGGCGCGCACGTTCGCCACCGCCAGGGCCGCCATCATATTCTGGGGCATGGGCGTCTCCCAGCACATCCACGGGACGGACAACTGTCGCTGCCTGATCGCGCTCTCCCTGATAACCGGGCAGGTCGGTCGGCCGGGCACCGGCCTGCATCCACTGCGCGGCCAGAACAATGTGCAGGGTGCCTCGGACGCGGGGTTGATCCCCATGATGCTGCCGGACTATCAGCTGGTGGAGAACAGCGACATCCGCCAGCACTTCCAGGATGTCTGGGGAACACCTCTGGACCCGCACAAGGGCCTGACCGTGGTGGAGACCATGGAGGCGATCCACGCCGGCAAGTTGAAGGGCATGTACATCATGGGTGAAAACCCGGCCATGTCGGATCCCAACGTCCAGCACGCGCGGGATGCGCTGGCCAAACTGGAGCATCTGGTGGTCCAGGACATCTTCCTGACCGAGACCGCCTTCCACGCAGACGTTGTGCTGCCCGCGTCCGCCTGGCCCGAGAAGGACGGTACCGTGACCAACACCAACCGCCAGGTGCAGCGCGGCCGCAAGGCCGTGGAATTGCCGGGAGAGGCGCGTCAGGACTGGTGGATCTCCAATGAGATTGCCAGGCGGATCGGCTGCGAATGGAGTTTTGCCGGTCCCGATGAGATCTATGCCGAAATGGCAAGTGTCATGCCGTCCCTGGACAACATCACCTGGGAGCGCGTGTCTGCGGAGGAGTCCGTGACCTATCCCTGCAGGGCCCCGGACCAGCCCGGCGATGAGATCGTGTTCAGCGACGGTTTCCCCACGCCGAGCGGCCGCGGCAAGCTGGTTCCTGCCAGCATTATTCCTCCGGATGAGCTGCCCGACGCGGCCTTCCCCATGGTCCTGACCACCGGGCGCCAGCTTGAGCACTGGCACACCGGTGCCATGACCCGGCGCGCCGCGGTGCTCGACGCGCTGGAGCCCGAAGCGGTTGCAACGTTGTCACCCGGTGACATGTCACGGATGAACATTGAAGCCGGCGCGATGATCAAGGTCTGTACCCGCCGCGGGGTCCTGGAACTGCGGGCGAGGGTCGACAGCGCGGTGCCCGACGGCATGGTATTTATTCCTTTCTGCTACGCGGAGGCGCCGGCCAACGTGCTGACCAATCAGGCCCTCGACCCGTTCGGCAAGATCCCCGAGTTCAAGTTCTGTGCGGCCCGTGTAGAGGCTGTATGAAAGCAGTTCTGCTGAGTGGATACGGCAGTGCCGACGTCCTGCGGATCGGGGAAATCGAAAAGCCGTCGCCGGGTGCCGGACAGGTTCTCGTCAAGGTCGCGGCAACCTCGGTCAATCGGCCGGACATCGTCCAGCGCGAGGGCAACTATCCGCCACCCGCTGGCGATTCGGAAATCCTTGGTCTGGAAGTGGCGGGGACCATCGACGAGATCGGACCTGCGGTGGATGGCTGGTCCGTTGGCGATCGGGTCATGACACTGGTCGGCGGCGGGGGCTATGCCGAGTTTGCCGTCGCCTGGGCCGATCACCTGATGCCGATGCCGGAGTCCATGAGCTACGAGGAGGCAGCCTGTGTGTCCGAGGCCTACATAACCGCCTACCTCAATGTCTTCATGATTGGTGGTCTGGAGAACGGCGATAGTGTGCTTTTGCACGGTGGAGGAGGTGGCGTCAACACCGCGGCCATTCAGCTCTGCAAGGCGTTGACGCCGAATGCCCGGGTCATCGTCACCGCGTCGACGGGGAAGGTCGGGCGGGTCAAGACTCTCGGGGCAGACCGGGTTATCGACTACACGTCGCAGGATTTCGCAGAGGAAATCCGGGGCTGCACGGGCAAGCAGGGCGTTCAGGTCATTCTGGACCATATCGGTGCCGCCTATCTGGCATCCAACATGAAATCGCTTGCCGTCGGCGGACGACTGGTAATCATCGGCGTGACCAGCGGGGTAAAGGCGGAGCTGAATCTGGCTCTGATGATGGTCAAGCGCCAGCAGATTATCGGCTCTGTGCTGCGCTCCCGGCCGGTACCGGAAAAGGCGGCGATCGTTGCCGGGTTCACCCGGGTTGTGCTGCCCCTGCTGGCGCAGCGCAAGCTGGTGCCGCTGGTACACCGCGTCTACGCGCTGGACGACGCAGCCCGGGCCCACCGGGACATGGAAGCGGGTGCCCACTTTGGCAAGATCGTGCTTTTTCTGCAGGGAACTACTCAATGACTTCACAACATTTATTTGCGCGAATGCAGTCAGCCGGATTGCCGGAACGAACCTCGATTGCGGTGGCATCGGGAGTTTATGTATGAAAATAATAATAAAATTCAGTTCGTTGAATAATATCCAGAGCGTGTTTTTGTGACGTTTTGCCTGCCATGATTTTTTTCAAAATACGCTTGATAATTTTTTCTATAGGCCTATTATTTGGATAACTGGTATTCTGTATACCAAACACCAGTGCTCAGAGAAGAGCCTCGCCGGCACCAGCCGCACGGGGATACGGCATGAACCCGGCAACAACATGAGTTCACCAAACTACTGGAGGATGAGTTAATGAGAGCAAAATTACGCAAACTGGCCCTGTTTCCTGCCGCGCTGCTTGCGGTAGCGGCCTTCGCAACCACCACCAATATCGCTCAAGCAGAGGGGTGGACCCCAAGGAAACCCGTCGAATTCGTTATCATGGCCGGCCCCGGTGGTGGCGCTGACAAGATGGCCCGTCTAATGCAGACCGTCATCCAGAAGCACAAGTTTTCACCCAAGCCCTTCATTCCCGTTAACAAGCCCGGTGGTTCCGGTGCCGAGGCCCTGATTCACATGAAGAGCAATACCGGGAATGACCATACCATCATGGTCACCCTGAACAGCTTCTACACCACTCCCCTGCGTCAGCCCAAGCTCGGCGTCGATCCGCTGACATTCACGCCCATCGCACGCATGGCCGAGGACACCTTCATCCTCTGGGTTCACAAGGACAGCGGGATCACCAACATTGACGAGTATGTGGCGGCAGCCAAGAAGGCGGGTTCCGACTGGACCATGGCCGGCACGGGCAGGGGTCAGGAGGATGAACTCCTCACCGCGTACCTGAATACTGCCTACGGGCTGGATATGAAGTACGTGCCCTTCAAGGGCGGTGGCGATGTCGCCAAGCAGCTGGCCGGCCAGCACGTCAACTCCACGGTCAATAACCCGTCCGAGGCCATCGGCTTCTATCAGTCCGGCGATGTCGTGCCCATCGTGTCCTTCACCAAGGAGCGCCTGCCCCAATTCCCGGACGTCCCGACCTTGACAGAGGTCGGCAAGCCTTACTCCTATTACATGCAGCGCAGTGTTGTGGGTCCGCCCGAGATGAGCAGCGAGGCCTATGAGTTCTACCGGGATGTATTCAGGAAGGTGTACGACTCGGCAGAATGGCAGGAGTACATGAAAACGAAGAGCCTGATCGGCGAGTTCATCACGGGCGACGACCTCATGGACTACTGGAAGGTGAATAACGAAACCCACAGGAAAATGCTGTTAGAGATCGGCGAGCTCAAATAGCCGCAGTGTTTCCTGGCAGGGGTCCGTAGAAAAATCAGAGTAGAGGGGAGGAAATTCGAATGCGGCGAGCTGAACTGCTAATGGCTGTAGTACTGGCGATTTTCTCCGCCTATCTGATGTGGAAGAGTGCGGAACTCCCCATCGGCTGGGTCCCTGACAGGGGACCTGGCGGTGGGGCGTTCCCCTTCTGGCTGTCGACGGGCATGTTGCTGAGCTCGGTGTGGATATTCGTGCGCGCGCTCAGGGGGGTGACGCCGCAATCACAGTCAACCGAGCCGTATTTCGACAGCCAGTCCGCAGTTCTGGTCGCGCTGGTGGTCGGAGCCCTGGTTATGATGATCGGCGCGATACACTGGATCGGCGTCTATGGTGCGATTCCCTTGTTCTTCGTGTTCTATATGAAGATTATCGGTCGGCACTCCTGGTTCCAGACCGCGGCCTTCGCAATCATTGCACCGATCGTCACCTTCTTCTTCTTCGAGATCCTGCTGAACATCACCTTGCCCAAGGGGGCAACAGAACCGCTTTTCTACCCGCTGTACGACATCTTTTTATAGCGTGCAATTCCGTGATCGCCTTCAGCGGATTACGCAGGCTCGGTTTCCTTACTACTCGTTTATCCCGAGGATCGTAGCATGGATATAATCCCGCATTTGCTCGACGGCTTCGTCATCGCACTGCAGCCGATGAATCTGTTCCTGGTGATTATTGGCTGTGCCGTCGGCCTGTTTATCGGCGCCATGCCTGGTCTGGGTTCGGTCAACGGTGTGGCCATCCTGTTGCCGGTCACCTTCATCGTCCCACCGACATCAGCCATCATCTTTCTGTGCGCGATTTACTACGGCGCCATGTACGGGGGTGCCATCAGTTCAATCATGCTCGGTATCCCCGGGGCATCGACCGCCGTGGCGACCACCTTCGACGGGCGTCCGATGGCCGTGCAGGGCAGGGCCGACGTGGCGCTGGTGGCGGCGGCGGTGGCTTCCTTCACCGGTGGCACCATCTCGGTCATCCTGTTCACGGCCTTTGCCCCGCCCCTGGCGCACGTGGCGCTGGTATTCGGTTCCGCCGAGGAGTTCGCGCTCATGCTGCTGGCCTTCGGCACCTTCATCGGCCTGGGCGGCGACGACATTCCCAAGACCATCTTCTCGATCCTGATCGGCATGGTGCTCAGTGCGGTCGGTCTGGATATCATCAGCGGTGCGCCACGCCTGATCTTCGGTGACATACCGGGCTTTTACCACGGCATCAACTTCCTGGTGCTGGCGATCGGTATCTACGGTATCGGCGAGATCCTGTGGACCATCGAGAGCAGCCGCGGCGAGGTGGAGGTCTCCCAGGCGGTGGTATCGTTCCGCCGCGTTCTGAACGCCCTCAAGGAGATGGTGGGCTGCATCAAGACCATGATCATGGGCTCCCTGGTGGGGTACTTTGTCGGTTTGCTGCCGGCAGCCGGGGCGACCCCCGGTTCCATCATGGCCTACGGGTTCGCCAAGACCATGTCCAAAAACCCGAAGAGCTTCGGCAAGGGGAACATCCAGGGCGTCGCCGCTCCCGAATCCGCCAACAACGCCGCCAGTACCGGTTCGATGCTGCCCATGCTGACGCTCGGCATCCCGGGGTCACCGACCACGGCCATCCTGCTGGGGGGCATGGTCATCTGGGGCCTGGAGCCTGGCCCGCGGTTGTTCGTCGATCAGACCGAGTTCGTCTGGGGCCTGATCGCCAGTCTCTATGTGGCCAACCTGTTTTCAGTCCTGTTGAATGTGGCCTTCATCCCGATCTTTATCTGGGTTCTGAAGCTTCCCTTCACCATTCTCGCCCCGGTCATTTTCGTCCTGTGCGTGGTGGGTGGCTACGCTCCGACTCAGGACATGCATGATGTCTGGCTGATGCTCATCTTCGGTGTCGTCGGCTATCTCATGCGCAAACTCGACTACCCCATGGCACCGATGGTCCTCGCGATCGTGCTCGGACCCCTGGCAGAGTCCTCGCTGCGCCAGTCTCTGCTGCTGTCGCAGGGTTCATTGCTGGTGTTCATCGAACGGCCCATTTCCGGGCCCATTGTGGGTTTCGCGCTACTGCTGTTCCTGATGCCGGTTTTCAAGGCGTTCAAGAGAAGGCGTACTGCTGCCCATGAGGCTAAGGGCGGGTCGCAGGAGTAATTGAGGTGTTAATACGCAACATGCATCTCAGTCCCGTAGATGCCAGCGTGGTGCTGAAAGACAAGGTGTATGAAGCATTGAGGTCGGCGATCATATCGATGGATATCTATTCGGAGGACGCCGATGCCAAGCTGGACGAACGCCGCATGGCGGAGGAACTCGGAGTGAGCCGAACCCCGATCCGCGAGGCGCTCTCACGCCTGGAGCAGGAAGGGCTGGTGCGTATGGAGCCGCGCCGTGGGACGTTCGTGGTCCGTAAATCCAAGCGGGAAATCCTGCAGATGATCTGTGTATGGGGCGCCCTGGAAGGCCTCGCAGCACGGTTGGGCTGCGTCCACGCCAGTGACGAGGAGATCGCCGGCCTGAGAAAGGCGTTTGTGAATCTGGATAGCCCGGAGCGAGCGATGGCGGCGATCGATGAGTACTCGGATGAAAACATCCATTTCCACCAATCGATGATCCGTTTGAGCAAGTGTGAGCTGTTGTCGGAGATCGCGGATGGATTGTTCATCCACATGCACGCGATCCGGGCACGCTCGCTCAGGGGACATGGTCGGGTGGCTGAATCGGTCGTGACTCACCTGCACATCATCGAGGCTTTGGAGCAGCGGGATGCCAAGCTCGCCGAACAGCTGGTACGCGAACATACCGATCATCTGGCGGAACACGTCAAAGAATTTGTGAACTGGGAGCATTGAGTTATGAGTAACGAGGCAGCAACAGTACCTGAAGCCACACAACAGACCGACGGCTTTCACCTGCTTATGGAAGCCCTGGAAATGAACGGCATTGACACCATCTATGGCCTTCTCGGTATTCCGGTTACCGAAATCGGCCGCTTGTGGCAAGCCCGGGGTAACCGTTTCTTCAGCTTCCGAAACGAACAAAACGCCGGTTATGCCGCATCGGTAGCCGGCTACCTGACGAAAAAACCCGGCATTTGCCTGACCGTTTCAGCGCCGGGCTTTTTGAACGGCCTGACCGCATTGGCTAACGCCACCACGAACTGCTTCCCGATGATCATGATCAGCGGTTCCAGCGAACGCGAAATCGTCGACCTGCAACAAGGCGATTATGAAGAAATGGATCAGCTGAATATCGCCCGACCGCATTGCAAGGCCGCCTACCGTATCAACCGCACCGAAGACATCGGCGTTGCTGTGGCGCGCGCATTCCGTACCGCGCTGTCCGGCCGTCCCGGCGGTGTATACCTGGACATTCCAGCCAGACTGTTCTCAAAAACAATGGACGCTGAGGAAGGTGCGAAATCCCTGTTTGTGCCGGTAGATCCGGCCCCCAGGCAACTGCCCGGCCCTGATGCTGTAACGCGTGCCGTCGAGCTGATCAAGGGTGCCAGTAAGCCGCTGATCCTGCTAGGCAAGGGGGCTGCCTACGCGCAATGCGACGCCGAAATCAAGGCGCTCATCGAAGAAACCGGCATACCCTTTACCCCAATGTCGATGGCCAAGGGACTGGTGTCCGACACCCATCCGCAATGTGCGGCCGCCGCACGCTCCATGGTTCTGCAGGAATCCGACGTTGTGGTACTGGTCGGCGCTCGCCTGAACTGGTTGCTCGCCCATGGCAAGGGCAAGACCTGGGGAGGTCCTAAGCAGTTCGTGCAGATAGATATCCTGGCCAGCGAAATGGATAGCAATGTTCCCATCGCTGCGCCGCTGGTTGGTGACATCGGGTCCTGCGTCGCTGCGCTGCGTGCCGGTCTGAGTGGCATGGACAAGCCTGCTGATTGGGCCGGTGCGGTTGCTGAAAAGGCTGCCGGCAACCGGGCTAAACTGGGCACCAGGCTGACCACCGCCACACCGGTGATGAACTACTTCAACTCGCTGGGTGCAATCCGCGATGTGCTGAAGGCCTACCCGGACATAACCCTGGTTAACGAAGGCGCGAACGCTCTCGACAACGCCCGCATGGTCATTGACCAGTATCTCCCGCGTCGTCGTGTGGACACCGGTACCTGGGGTGTAATGGGTGTCGGTATGGGCTCCTGCGTTGCTGCAGCAGCAGAAACCGGCAAACCGGTCGTTGCTGTCTGTGGCGACAGCGCATTCGGTTTCAGCGGCATGGAAGTCGAAACCATTACCCGTTACAGCCTGCCGGTGACCGTTATCATCATGAACAACGGCGGTATCTACCGGGGTGACGAGGCCAACCCTGACCACCAGGTTTCCTGCATGTTGTTCAACCCGAACACCCGTTACGATCTGATGATGATCGCGCTCGGCGGCGAAGGCGTCCGCGTCACCACCCCGGAAGAACTGGCCGAGGCGCTGGATGCAGCCATCAAGTCCGGCAAGCCGACCCTCATCGATGCCATTATTGATCCGGCCGCTGGTGTTGAATCCGGCCGTATCGGCAACCTGAATGTCGTCAGTACGATTGCCAGGAAGTAAGCCTGCTGCCTCGCATAAGCCACGGCATAGCTGACTGCTGTTCCCGGGAAGGGAAAACCCCGTGCCAACAGAAAAGGAAGGCCAGGCAAGCATGGTTGAGGATAGGCTGGCCTGGATGTCAGGGTACTCGGGGCGAGATACGCGCCAGGGACACATGCCCTGACCCGGTACCGGCAGGCAGCGAGCCGACCACCGTGGGCGACAGGCCAGGCTGCCGGCAACGGATGCCGGTGCCTGAACCAGGCAGCAGGACTGTGCGGTTCGGCCTGAAGCCACCCCTGGTCCCTCTACAATCAGAGGTTGCAAACATGTCCATCAAAATCATTCTGGTTCCAATCGGTGGGAATGAGGAAAGCCTGACCGCGCTGAAGCGTGCATTCGTCATTGCCGACCGGTTTGGGGCTCATATCAAGGGGCTGCATGTGATGGAGCGCATCTCGGATGCGGTCTCGTTCGAGTTTCACTTGCCGGCAAACCTGCGCGGCAGCGTCCAGCAGTCCGCGGAACAACTGGCACTGAGCCGGGCTGACGAGGCAAGGGTGGAATTCGAAGCGGCTTGTCGGCAGGCCAATGTCACGCTCAGTGACACGCCGATCCAGGTAGACGGTCCTTCAGCGAGCTGGCATCAGGAGTTTGGCCACGTGGAAGATGTCCTAGTTCGCCACGCACGTCTGAGTGATCTGGTTACGGTCCCGAGGCCCGTAATCCATGGCGGGTCCAGCAGGCGTTCACCGGTGGGCAGGGCCATTGAGGCAATGCTGTGCGGAACCGGGCGCCCGGTCCTTATCGAGCCGCCGATGGCGAGGGTCGAGCAGTGCGAGCGGGTTGCGATCGGCTGGAACGAAAGCACCGAGTCCTCGCGGGCAATCGCCATGACCTGGCCCTGGCTGGTCAACATGGGCGCGATTACGATCTTCTCGTCGAAGAAACGGGAGGCGGGCGCTAACGCCCTGATCGAGTATCTTTCCTGGCAGAGGATTACAGCAAATATCGTCTTCCTGGACGGTAAGGGAGATAGCGTTGGGCAGGCCATGCTGAATGCGTGTGCCGAAGAGGAGGCGGGGTTGCTGGTCGTGGGTGGCTTCAGCCACGCACGTGCCCGCGAGCTGCTGTTCGGCGGGGTCACCCGGCATCTGCTGACTCACACGAACATACCGACGATCATGGTCCACTGACGGCTTTCAGCAGGACGGTTATCGCAGCGAGGAACCTCCCTGGCATACCGGGAAACCCGCCTGTGATGCGGAACAGGATGCGCTTTGGGCGCTGAATCATACAGCCGGGCCGGGGGACGGTACCAGGCGTGGCAAGATAGTACCCGCGCAGCATCACCGCTGCGCGGGTGGCCGGTCAGGACGTTTTTGATACCCCCTTATCCGGTTCAAACAACGGGGCAGGTTGGGAAAGCGTTCTGCTGCCGGCCTGATTGCGATTCACCCGGCGTGGATCGAGCGCATCGATGGGTGTATTCACCTTCCGTTCAGTAACGGTGAGCCCACCTTGCGGTTTATCAGGGTGTGCGAGGAAATCGATATCCCCGTGGTCAAACGGCCGCGGTCGAAACCGGAGTTCGCAAACGCCCGTTCAGGACATCCTGTTTGGGTTAGCCCGTCATCCCGTTGCTTGAGTGGTGATGTCCGCGCAACTGCGGGCGATCACGGCACACCTGGAAGGCCTTGGCGCCGAAAAACAGCAGGCCTGCACCCATCATTGCGGGGATCATCAGCGCGGGATGGTGCGTCAGCGAGTAACCGAAGGCCGACGCTGATACCAGCAGCACACCCACGGCGATCTGGAACATGGCCAGCCAGATCCAGCAGTCAGCGGAGACCTCCTTGTTGGCAACGGTGTTGTCGGCATTGATATGTTGTGTCATGTCATGTCTCCTGCAATAGCTCTCAAGTCCGGGTGCCTGCCGGCGATCCCGCAGACTTGCTGAAAAAACACCGGTGCAGTACACCTATGTCGTTGTTTTACAACATTGTATACTGGATACCAGATGAATTAGAGAAGAATAATATACGAATATACTACCATTGTCCAGAGCCCGGACCACGGGTTCCCTGAAATTGCGGAGGACTACCCGCTGAGCGTCCGTAACGGCAGGCAGCAGGTCACCAGGGCCGGTCTGGAAATAACCGGTATACACCGGCACCTGGTTTCCCGTTCAGGCTAGGATCGGTCTGTGTGGAAGAACTCGAAGCGAAAGGCCTCCGCGTACGGGGCCTCGAGTCCGAGTGCGTGCGCCAGTTCCCGGTTGAAGCTCAAAATGCGGTCATCGAAGCCGTGGTTGCGGATCCTGATATTGCGCGCCTGTTGGGTGTTGTGAAAGCGTAGCAGGGTGCGTTTCCAGTCGGCGTGAGTGTCATCAAATCCGGTATAGAGGTCGGGTCGGAAGCTGAGTGTCTTGGCGTCCTTGATGTACAGGGCCAGCAGGGGTTTGCCCAGGTCATGTGCCGCCGCACGGGCCATGTCGTAGGTACGCCGATGGCCGGTGTTGCGATCATTGCCGCAGGGCAGGAACAGGACGTCCGGGGATGTTTCCCTGATTTGCCTGCGCACCCGGGACGCGTTGGACCCGTCATGCGCGAGTTCGCCATCCGCCGCTTCCGCCAGGCGCAGGAAGCCGATCCGGGCAGGCGGGAGGCCGAAGAAGGCGCAGCTGTCCAGCTGTTCCTGCTCACGCAGCCGCGCCTTTTGCTCCCAGGTCGGCGGGCTGGCATCGCAGTCCTGAACGCCCTTGCTGCCGCCACTCAGTACGGCCAGGTGGATGTCGTTGCCGCGAGACTGAAGGTAGCGGAGCGTGATGGCAATGGCGTCAAAGTTATCGGGGTGTGGTGCGAGGACCAGTAGCCGCAGCGCTGGCGAAAGTCCGATGGAATCGATGGGGGCAGGGTCGTTCCCTGCGCGCACGGCGTTCAGGGCGTCGATCGGTAGCATGGTTTTCTCCCTGAATAATCGTATCGTCCCGGCTTGGTAACAGTACGCTGTGGCGGGGAAGTGATTGTCTCGCGCCTCTTCCCTGAAGCGTTCCACTGCGTCGCGCTTCGACGCTCCCGCGTCCGAGTAGACATTAGCGAACCTGGGCGTGAAGTCCAGGAAGATGTGAATGCCGCCATTGCGGGTAGTCTGTAATAAGTGATGTATCGCTTCCCGGGCCGGTATCGAAGGCTGCGCCGACCCGTGGGGGTGCGCCCGGCAATGTAGATTTATAGCCGAAAATCCTGCAAGAAATGAGAATAAGTTGCTGTTTTCGAATAGTCGCAACATGGTATACAATATACCATGTTGCGACGGCATGAACAGCTGAGAGCGGGTTATGTGGATGCAATCGAGAATGCTCGGATCGCCTGATCTGGACGCCTGGCCGGCTGTGCGGCGCAAGCAACCTGCAGCAAGCGGTCGCAGTTGCGATGCCAGACGACGTACCCGGGTGATGCCTGCCTCCACTGCTGTACCAGAGAGAGCATCGATGGTGGATAACTATGCACAGCCTGCCGCAGTCCTGAGCGATATCGGGCGCATGGCCATACCCGGATTTTCCGGCAGGTTCCGGAGTCCGGTCTGCATGGTCAGCGTGCACCTTGAAAGAAGCGCATGCCGCGCCATACCGGTCAGTTCGATATACACAGGGAATCCCGGGACCAGCAGTTATCCGGCCGTGTCCGATATCCCGGATGGCATGGATCTGCTTGTCGTGTTCAATCCTGCGCAGTACGTCCCTGATGCCGCGCGGGACGTCATAGAGGCATCACCGAAATATCTCCGGTTACAGTCCGGCATTCGCAGCGATAGAACAGCTGGGGGTGCAGGTCTGCCGTGATATCTTTATCAAACAGACCCGCCAGTGAGCGGCGAAGGCCAACATCCTGCAGGCATTTTCCGGTGCGCGAGAAGACTTCAGGAATTTGCCCGATACGGGTTAACTCGCATCCAGCTACGAGGAGACGCCCGATGAAACGTTGTTTGCTGATTCTGCCGGTGCTGGTGATTTTTACTCCGGCGGCGGGGGCCGCCGAGGCCGCGGCCCAAACGCTTGCATTGATCACCCATAACGTCGGCTATGCCGCCATTGCAATCTTCTTCGTCGCCTACCTGCTGGTGATGGCAGAGGAGTTTACGCATCTGCGCAAGTCCATGCCGGTGATTCTGGCGGCGGGTTTGATTTGGGGCATGATCGCTTACGTCTATGCCCAGCATGATATCCCGCACGTGGTGGAGGTCGCAGCCCGTCACAACATACTCGAGTTTGCGGAACTCATGCTGTTCCTGCTGGTGGCAATGACCTACATCAACGCGATGGAGGAACGGCTTGTATTCGAGACCTTGCGCGTCTGGCTCACGCGCAAGGGCTTTAGCTATCGCCAGTTGTTCTGGCTCACCGGTGGGCTGGCGTTCCTGCTGTCGCCCATCGCGGACAATCTCACCACGGCATTGCTTATGGGCGCCGTGGTCATGGCTGTGGGTTCGGAAAGTCCGCGGTTCGTTGCGATTGCCTGTATTAATATCGTGGTCGCCGCAAATGCGGGAGGGGCCTTCAGTCCCTTCGGCGATATCACCACGCTCATGGTCTGGCAGAAGGGCATCATCGACTTCTGGTCATTTTTCAGCCTGATTATTCCCTCTGCCGTCAATTTCCTCGTGCCAGCCGCCTGCATGCATTTCGCAATCCCGGACGTGAGGCCCGCGGCGACTACCGACAAGCTCGGGATGAAACGGGGCGCGTGGGTGATCATGGCGCTGTTCCTGGTCACCATCACCACCGCGGTCAGCTTTCACAACTTCCTGCGTCTGCCGCCCATGCTGGGTATGATGACAGGGCTGGCCTGCCTGCAAATCTTCGGCTTCTACCTGCGCAAGACCCATCACCGCAATCTGCCGAACTACAGTGTGGAGAAGGCAAACGAGATGGTGGGCGATGTGACGGCGTTCGAGGTTTTCCGGCAGATTTCCCGCGCCGAGTGGGACACGCTCCTGTTCTTCTATGGTGTTGTGCTCTGTGTGGGCGGGCTCGGTTTTATCGGCTATCTGGAACTGGTCTCCAAACTGATGTACGTCGACATGGGCCCAACCTTCGCCAACGTCATGGTCGGCTTAATGTCTGCGATCGTCGACAACATTCCGGTCATGTTTGCCGTGTTGACGATGGGCCCGGATATGTCTCAGGGGCAATGGCTGCTGGTAACCCTGACAGCGGGAGTTGGTGGCAGCCTGTTATCCATCGGTTCGGCGGCAGGAGTTGCCCTCATGGGGCAGGCGCGTGGAACCTACACTTTCTTCAGTCACCTGAAATGGATGCCGGTTATCGCGCTGGGTTATGCGGCGAGCATCCTGATTCATATGTGGGTGAATGCAAGTCAATTCTAATTTCGATCCGGTATGTGATTTAACTCGGCGGGAAGCATGAACAGCACCATAGAATCCTATCTCAGGCGGGAAAGCGTGTGGCCCGACAGCTTCGACGACAGCGCTATCGATGACATTGTCTGGTCGGAGAGCAGGGCCAGTCAGTCTGCAGCTGATTTTGCCGGCTACCTGATCCACCGGCCGCAGTGCGCCAGACACCTCGACGAAGCACGGGTACGGTATGAATCACTTGAGGGAAGGCCGGACAATGCGCCCGTTCACTATTTGCGGGCGATTGAGAGAATCCGGGTGCTTGCTGACAGTGGTCATGCAGGAGCGATGTTTCACCTTGGCAAGATCTACTCCCTTGGTATTGCCGTAGGGCAGGATCTTTCCGTAGCGGAAATGTGGTACCTGAAGGCTGTCGACAGGGGGGAGATCCGCGCACACTGTAATCTCGGGTGGCTGTATCAATCAGGATTCGGGATGATGCAACAAAAAGGGAAGGCATTTGAACTGCTTTCAATCGGTGCTGATCAGGGTGTATTGGCTGCCAGGGCCACCGTGGGCTTGATGCTGCTGTCCGGCAAGGGCTGTCAGGCCGATCCGGTGCGGGGTATCCGGATGCTGGAAGCAGCGTTTCGCGACGGTTACAACAATGCCGCCAACTGTCTTGCCGATTTCTATTTCGCGGGTAAGGATATATCAAAGGATACAGGTCTTGGCTTTGACTGGCTGGGGCGTGCAGCGGATCGCGGCGATGTTCGGACAATGGCTATCCTGGGGCACTATCTGATCACCGGTAGCCATGGCAGGCAGGACGTCGCACGTGGTGTGGCTTATATGTTTGGCGCGGTTAACCGGGGATTCACGCCGGCATGCTTCTGGCTCGGCACCCTCTATGCGCAAGGGCGGGGCGTGGAACGGAACCCGGACATGGCACGGATGCTTTTCGAGGGAGGCGCTGTCGCCGGCGATGAATCGTGTGAAACAGCACTGGCCCGCTTGGCATACCTGGCAGTGCCACCGCCGGCAGCAGATCCATCACTCATGAATTAAACCACTTCAACAGTGTATTAACCCGGGCTAACCCAACAGGAGGCAGCAATGACACAAATGACCTTTGATCCAAACAAACTGCAAACGCCGGTAACCGTGCTCTATAGCAGCACCAATAAGGCAAGTGTTCACGAAATTGAGTTTTTGAAAACCAAAAACAGCAGTGGGAAGCTTGAATTCGTCGACCTGGCGGCATCGGCCGATAGCGCTGATAACTACGGCGTAAGCGCCGCGGCGGTGAAGGAGAAACTGCACGCCCGCGATGCTTCCGGCCAGGTGTTCGCAGGTATTGACGCCTTGTACGCGGCACACACCGCTCTCGGACTGGCGAACTGGTTTGAAATGTGCCGGTTGCCCGGCTTTCTGAGTGTCGGTACCGGGATTGGTCCAAAGCAATGATTACTGAATGAATGGCCCGGCAGCGACTGCTACCGGGCCGCCTGTTGGCGAATGGATACTCGAGCAGGTTATTTGTGTCGCGAGGCATGCTGGACCCAGGTCAGGATTCCCACTCTGTGCAGCCTGATTGTGGATATGCGTGCATATTCACCCGCAGACTATGCGGGATTGCGACGCAAAAGGCTCTATTTCCCATTGTATCAACAACCCTCCGCTGGGCCCCACCGTCTCTAATCCCAGTCTGGTTAGGCTGAATTTCGTGCGCTTTTACTTGACATGCAAAAGCGAAATTTGTATACAGTATACCAGAAGCGCGCTGTCTGCCCGGGCAAGGGGCGTCCGCTGTACCCCTGTATAGCCACTCTGCCGGATCGGTTGTCCGTTCGATCTGGCCAGGCACCAAACGTGAACATGGCCCGAAACAGCTACACGCTCCACCATAGATACAATTCAACCAGTCGCACGACGGAGATTCGAATATGAGCAAGCCACTACCTCTTGACGGCATCAAGATCATTGATTTCACCCACGTCCAGGCCGGACCGGCCTGCACGCAGCTGCTGGCGTGGTTTGGCGCCGACGTGATCAAGGTCGAGCGGCCCGGCTCGGGTGATGTCACGCGTAATCAGTTACGTGATATTCCGGAAGCCGATGCCCTCTACTTCACGATGCTCAACAGCAACAAGCGATCGCTGTCGCTGAACACCAAGACCCCGGAAGGCAAGGAGGTGCTTGAAAAGCTGATCAGGGAATCAGACGTGCTGGTAGAGAATTTCGGACCCGGCGCACTCGACCGCATGGGCTTTTCCTGGGAACGTATCCAGGAACTCAACCCGAAACTGATTCATGCCTCTGTCAAGGGCTTCAGTGAAGGCCATCATTACGAGGATCTGAAAGTGTACGAAAACGTCGCACAGTGCGCGGGTGGTGCGGCTTCCACCACCGGGTTCTGGGACGGACCGCCGACCGTGAGCGCCGCGGCACTGGGCGACTCCAACACCGGCATGCACCTTGCCATCGGCATCCTGACTGCGCTTATCGGCCGCGACAAGACCGGCAAGGGGCAGAAAGTGGCATGCTCCATGCAGGACGCTGTATTGAATCTGTGTCGCGTGAAGATGCGCGACCAGCAGCGCCTGGACCGGGTCGGTTACCTGGAGGAATACCCGCAGTATCCCCACGGTGAGTTCAGTGATGTTGTTCCCCGCGGCGGCAATGCCGGCGGTGGCGGGCAGCCCGGCTGGGTTCTCAAATGCAAGGGCTGGGAGACCGATCCGAATGCCTATATCTACTTCACCATCCAGGGTCATGCATGGGAGCCTATCTGCCGCGCACTCGACAAACCTGAGTGGATTGACGATCCGGAGTACATGACGGCCGAAGCCCGCCAGGACAAGATCTTCGATATCTTTGCGACCATCGAGGACTGGCTCAAGGACAAGACCAAATTCGAAGCCGTGGATATCCTGCGCAAATTCGACATTCCCTGCTCACCGGTGCTGTCCATGAAGGAACTTGCCGAAGACAAGTCGTTGCGCGAGAGTGGTTCTGTTGTCGAAGTCCCTCACAAGGTGCGTGGCAGCTATCTCACCATCGGCAGTCCGATCAAGTTCTCGGACCTGAAGCCCGAGATCACCGCGTCTCCGCTACTTGGTGAGCACACCGACGAGGTGCTGACCGAACTTGGCTACAACCAGGAGCAGATCAGGGCTATGCACGAGGCAAAGGCAGTTTAGCGAGGCGCCTGCGCCTGTTTGTGCAGCGTACGGCTTGAGGCGGCACCCGTTTAAGGGTGCCTCCGTTTGCATTCCAGCGGCGTGCGCCACGGTTTCCCTGTACACCGGCGGGCCTCACGCTGGCCATCATGAACTTCATTTGCCGGGTCTTCGCGGCCATGACCAGAACGGCATTCAAGGAGCAAGGCATTGCAAATAAAGCTCGACCCTCAGCAGCTCGTTGAAGTCATTAGCGATGCCGTGATTGCATCTGATGCGGACGGTGTTATTACGCTGTGGAACCCGGCGGCCTCACGCATTTTCGGCTTTACGGAAGTCGAGGCTTTGGGGCAGTCACTGGATCTGATCATTCCGGAGCCGCAACGCAAGCGCCACTGGGATGGTTATCACAAGACTATGCAGACAGGTCAAACCCGCTACGCGACGGATGTCCTGCGGGTGCCGGCGATACACAAGCAAGGACACCGTTTGTCAATTGCGTTTACAGTCGCGCTGCTCTATTCGGTGGAGAAGACGGTGACGGGTATCGTCGCTGTGGTCCGCGACGAAACCACACGTTTCAATGAGGAACGCAGCCTCCGCAAGCGCCTGGCGGAGCTTGAAGCCGGGACGCTTCAGACAGGCGAGCCGTAAAGCGGAGCAACCGGGTGCCCGGGGTGAGCCGGGCCGTTGTTCGCCTGCACCCGCGAGTACAGGACGAGGAAATATTTCTTGGAAGCGCAGAAAGTCAGTCCGGGCGGCTTCGCCATTACAGTATTTCTCGGGTCTGCGATTTACCTGGTCGCGAGGAGTCTTGGGTGGCAGACGCTGTTGACTTTCAAGGTCATGATATTCCTGCTGCTCGGTGTGTTTTTTTCCGTTCTGCTCGTGGGCGTTCCGTTTCACCTGTTGAGTGGCTGGATAGAAAGGCGGTTTTTCAACACGCTGGCGGTCCCGGCTTCTCCCGCGAAGGTCAGGCAGATAAAGACGTTGAGCACGATTCTGATGATGGCGCAGGTGATCGTGACCTTCTACGCGACGAAGGTGGCCTATGGCTGGTATTTCAGCGGATAGCGGCACTGCCGACCGGTGGGTTGATGCCGTGGGGTCTGTTGACCGGGCGTGCGTCGATACGCAGAAAAAGGCATTTGCGCACTTCTGGTATCTAATATACTGTATACAAAAACACGGCTGATTTTTTATAGGTACTCAATAGCATATGGCCAAGCAAGATATCAAATTACGGCCTCTGAATGTCAATGTTGTACTCAAGGACAAGGTTTACGAGGCACTGAAGGCTGCCATTCTGGTGATGGATATCTATGCCGACGAAGAGGCTCCCAGGCTGGACGAGCGACGTCTGGCGGAAGATCTTGGCGTAAGCCGAACACCGATACGTGAGGCGCTTTCCCGGCTGGAGCAGGAAGGGCTGGTGCAAAATATTCCCCGCCGTGGCGCCTTCGTGGTCCGCAAGACCAAGAAGGAAATCCTTGAAATGATTTGTGTCTGGAGCGCGCTGGAGGGTCTGGCGGCCCGCATGGCGACGGTACGCGCATCTGACAAGGAAATTGCCGAATTACGCGAGCTGTTCGTGACCTTCGGGGACTCCAAGGGTGTCAGCGCGCATATAGATGAATATTCGGACAAGAATATTACCTTTCATCAGGCGATTATTAAATTAAGCAAGTGCGATCTTCTGGTAGATGTCGCCGAGGGATTATTCATCCATATGCGCCCGATACGTTCGCGCACAATCAGGGAGGGTCAGCGGCTGAGTAATTCAATTGTTGATCATATGCACATTATCGAGGCCCTTGAAAGCCGCGATGCGGATCTGGCAGAGAAGTATGTGCGCGAGCACACGAATGACCTGAAGGAACATGTAAGCGACTACGTTGACTGGCTGGAATAAGCCGTGCCGCGTTACCGGGCATAACAGAGCGTGATCCCGGTTGGAATGCCTGGCCGGACATGAGCACAAGCTGCGATTTAAACCGAGGGTACAGCTATGGGAATAAAAACCATTTTGGTTCCAATTGACGGTAGCAAGGGAAGTTTTGCGGCCCTTAGTCGGGCATTTATTGTCGCCGGCCGTTTCGGAGCACATATCAAGGCCTTGCATGTCATGACGCGCGGGTCCGATATTGCAGGGGCCGGGACTTATAGTTTACCCGCAAAACTGAGAAAGAGTGTCGAGACCAAGTCCGACGAGCTGGCCCTGAAAAAGGCTACGGAACTGCAGGAGTTTTTCGAAGAGCATTGTCAGGATAACGACATCCCGATCAGCAACCGACCGGTCAAGCAGGGTGGGGCAACAGCGGTCTGGCACCAGGAGTTCGGAAATGTTGACGATGTATTGATCCATCACGGGCGGGTAAGTGATGTCATTGCGGTGCCGCGGCCAAAGATCAAAAAAGGAGTCATGCGGCGTTCACCGGTGGGAGGTGCCATTGAGGCAATTCTGTTGAGAACCGGTCGCCCGGTGCTGATTGAACCACCAAATAGTAACGTAAAAAGGTGTGAGCGAATTGTCCTCGGCTGGAACGATAGTCTCGAGTGTTCGCGCGCACTGGCCATGACAATGCCATGGCTAGACGGGCTGGATGAAATTACGGTGCTCGTCTCAAAGAAAAGGAAATCAAGTATCAATACGCTGGTTGATTATCTTTCCTGGTACAACGTCAAGGCCAATATTGAGCTGCTGGACGGCAAGGGTGAAACGATTGGCGAGGCGATGCTGAACGTGTGTTCTGAAATCAAAACGGACTTTCTGATCGTCGGTGGCTTCAGTCATGCACGCGCCCGCGAGTTGTTATTTGGTGGTGTCACCCGTCACCTGCTGATGCGGTCGAAAGTAGTCACCATCATGGCGCATTAACAGACCCTGGCAAATAGTCAGGTTTGTAGCAGCAACTATGTAAATTCAGGGAAATGCGTTTTCCGGGCCCGAAGAATAACTATCAATACCGGAGTCAGGGAGCGTAGTGTTTCAATCGAAACTCGACCTCCGGCAGCTCACTGCAGTTATTGGCGATGCCGTGAATGCATCTGCTTGACGGTATTATAACGATATGGAGCCCGGCTGCTGCGGACAAGGATGATGTTACCGCCTGTGGGAGGCGAATTCCTGATTCATGCGGCTGCGGGGGTCTGAAAAAGTCCGTTGCAGTGTGGTATTCATGATTGTTCATTGTCTTGCAGCTGCCCTGAATGCCATGTCACCTTCCCGTGGCAGGGGCTGGCTGGTGTGCATGCTGTGGCTGTCTGCGCACGCCACTGCTGGGGTTCATCATAATCTCGAGGTGGCGGTCGACACCGACCGTGGTTACATCGAGGTTACCGACACCATCACGGTTTCCGGTGGCAAGTCGCGGGAACTGGAATTCGCTCTGCACCCCGGGCTGACGCCCGTGCTGCTGACCCGCGGGTTGGAACTGAAGTCAATCGAGGGTAAAGCTGAAACTCATCTGCCTGCGCTGAATGCTGCAACGGAGAGCGTCGCCCCGGAACCGGTGCACTACCGGATCGAACTACCTGCCGGGCAGGCCCGGTTCACGTTGCGCTATCAAGGTCACATCCGGCATGAACTGCAACAGGGCGGCGAGGAGTATGCGCGTCACTTCCGCGAGACAGCGGGCACGATAACGACGCAGGGCGTGTTTCTCGCAGGCAGCAGTTTCTGGTATCCACACATCACAGATGAATTGCTGACCTTTGATCTCTCCCTGCGCCTGCCACAGGGCTGGTACGGCATGAGCCAGGGAGAACGGGTGGCGCGCGAGGCCGGCATGGACCACACCCGGGAACAGTGGCGCTGCGATTTGCCCCAGCAGGAGATCTACCTTGTCGCCGGGGAATTCACCGAATACACACAGGCGGCCAACGGTGTGCAGGCGATGGTGTTATTGCGCCAGCCGGACCAGACGCTGGCGCAGCAGTACCTGGACGCGACCACTGACTATGTCAGGCTCTACAGCGAACTGATCGGGCCGTACCCCTACAAAAAATTTGCCCTCGTGGAGAACTTCTGGGAGACGGGTTACGGCATGCCGTCGTTTACCCTGCTGGGCCCGAAGGTGATCCGTTTTCCGTTTATCCTGCATTCCTCGTATCCACACGAGATTCTTCACAACTGGTGGGGCAACGGCGTCTACGTCGATTATGACAGCGGCAACTGGTCAGAGGGGTTGACCAGCTACCTGGCCGATCACCTGATCAAGGAGCAGCGCGGGGAGGGCGCTGAATACCGCCGCAGCACCCTGCAGAAATACACCGATTACGTTCGTCAGCAGCAGGACTTTCCCCTGACGGAATTCCGCAGCCGTCACAGTGCCGTTACCGAGGCCGTTGGTTATGGCAAGACACTGATGCTGTTTCACATGCTGCGTCGGGAACTGGGCGATGAGCGCTTCATCCAGGGACTGCAGACCCTCTACAGCCAGAACCTTTTCAAGGTTGCCGGATTCAAGGAGGTGGAGCGCGCCTTCAGCGAGTTTGCACCGCAGCCACCGGGTGATTTCCTTGCGCAATGGGTGCAGCGCAGCGGGGCGCCGCAGTTACGCTTATCGCAGGCACATGCCAGGCCACAGCATGACGGCTTTGTCCTCTCGGCCGTGATCGAGCAGGTGCAGGATGAGGCGCCCTATGTCCTGCAGGTACCGCTCGCCATTCGGCTGGAGGGCGGGCAACAGGCCTGGCAGACAGTGGTCAGGCTCGATTCAAGACGCGAGACGATAGATCTTGAGCTGCCCGCGCGGCCGCTGCAGCTCGATGTCGATCCGGAATTCGATGTGTTCCGGCGGCTGCACCGCAACGAGATCCCGCCGGCCATCAGTCAGGTCCTGGGCGCCGGACAGCTGCTGATCGTGTTGCCGGACGCGGCACCGCCGGTTCTCGGTACTGCCTATGAAACCCTGGCACGTGCCTGGCAGGCGGGTCAAGCGGGACGGATCGAGGTGGTTGCTGACAGCAACCTGGAGCAGTTACCCATTGATCGCAGTGTGTGGCTGTTTGGCTGGGACAACCGGTTTCGGCCGTTGCTGGACCAGGCGCTTGCAGACTATGACTACGCGGATCAGGGAACGACTGTGCAGATCGCCGGCACCAGCCTGAGCAGGGACGAACATGCCATCGTCGTGCTGGGACGCCGCACCGAAAACCCCGAACAGGCGTTTGGCTGGCTGGCTGCCGGGCAGGCAGCGGCGCTGCCCGGTCTGGGCCGCAAACTGCCGCATTACGGCAAGTACAGTTACCTGGCCTTTGCCGGGGAGGTGCCGGACAACGTGCTGAAAGGGCAGTGGCCGGTGGTGCACTCGCCGTTGTCGGTGGCAGTGGCGCAGGACGATGGCATGCCGGTGATGCCCGGGACAGTACGGCTGGCGCCACGCGCGCCCCTGGTGGCTGCCCCGGTCGAGTTCTCCGCGGAGCGCATGCTGCGCGACATCGCCTGGCTTTCCGATGCGTCCATGCACGGTAGAGGTCTGGCCACGCCGGCGCTGGATCGTGCCGCCCGCTACATTGCTGAACAATTGCGTGCAGCCGGCCTGCAGCCCGGTGCGAATGACGGCAAAGCCTGGCTGCAGGCATGGCAGGCCAAGGTGCCGGGATTCGGCGAAGATGTCGCCCTGAGCAATGTCGTCGCTGTCCTTCCCGGCAGCGATCCTGGCCGGGCCGGCGAAAGCCTGGTGATCGGCGCGCACTACGATCACCTGGGTCGCGGGGAGCAGGGCAGCAGTGCCACTGATCGGGGCTTGATTCATCCGGGCGCCGATGACAATGCCAGTGGCGTGGCCGTGCTGCTAGAACTGGCACGGGTACTGGCCGGCAAACCGCAGCCGCGCAGCATCGTGTTTGTCGCCTTTACGGGAGAGGAGACGGATCGCCTGGGTTCAAAGCATTTCATTGAAAACGCCACATCCTGTCCGGTCGATGGAATGATTGCCATGGTCAACCTGGACACCGTCGGCCGCCTGGGCGAGCGACCCCTGCTGGCACTCGGCGCCGGGACTGCAGAGGAGTGGGGGCATATCCTGCAGGGTGCCGGCTATGTCACCGGGGTTCAGGTGAAGCCGGTTGCAGATGATATCGGCTCCAGCGACCAGACCAGCTTCATCGAGGCCGGGGTGCCTGCCGTGCAGTTGTTCGGTGGCGCACACGCGGATTTTCACCGGCCCGGCGATACACCGGAAAAGATCGATGCCGCCGGCCTGGTAAAGTCGGCGCAGGTGCTCAAGGAGGTTGCGATCTATCTGGCCGGGCGGCCGGAGGCCCTGAACTCCGGTTTGGGCAGGGCGCAACGGATACACACAACCTCTTCCGCGCAGGGGAAACGGCGTGTCAGCCTGGGTATCTTGCCGGACTATGCCGTCAGCGGCGGCGGGCTGCGGATTGCCGAAGTGCGCGCGGAGACGCCGGCCGCACAGGCAGGGCTGAGGGCAGGCGATGTCATCACTGCGCTGAACGGGACAACGGTCCACAATTTGCGTGACTACACGCAGGTATTGCAGGAACTTGCGCCGGGTGATGCAGTCGAGATTCAGTACAGGCGCGCTGCAGTCGTGCACCGGCTCACTGCCCGGGTCGTTGAACGCTAGTATTTATTGAAGGGAGCTCTGATTGATTCCCGTCATTGCGACGACTGCAGGGAGAAGGTGAGACCGGGAACCGGTCGAGAGACTGGCCTGGGCCATGCAGGAGGTAGGGTAACGCAGGAGCAGTTACCGAGGAATACTCACGGTGACGAAGCAATCTCCAGCCGACTGATTCCATAGTGGGAGATTGCTTCGCTTCGCTCGCAATGACGGGAATTGGTGAATTAATCATAGGTTCCCAGATGCACTTACAGGAGGTGTAAATTTCCATGGCCAGCCAGGCGATCCCTACAATCAGCATCATCCTGCTGCTGTCATGCCCCGGGTGGCTGGCGGCCGGTGAAACAGCGACATCCGGGACCGGCACGCCGGCATTTCCGGAGGAAATACATCTGAAGAATATCCGGCAGCTGACCTTCGGCGGCCAGAACGCTGAGGCCTATTTTTCCCATGATGGCAGGGAACTGATCTTCCAGTCCACGCGCGACGCACTCGAGTGCGACGCCATCTTCCGCATGAACAGTGACGGCAGCGAGGTGCGGCAGATCACTTCCGGCAAGGGCGTGACGACCTGTTCCTTTATCGCACCCGATAATCACTCCGTGATCTACGCCTCCACCCACCTGCGGCATGAACGCTGTCCACCAAAGCCGGACCATTCCCGTGGCTATGTCTGGCCCCTGTATGAAGACTTCGATATCTTCAGGGCCGGGCCCGAGGGTGAAGACCCGGTACGGCTGACGGACACGGCGGGTTACGATGCCGAGGCGGTCTATTCACCCCGGGGAGACCGCATCGTATTCACCTCGGTACGCGGTGGTGATCTGGACTTGTACCTGATGAACCCGGACGGCAGCGGCGTGGAGCAGCTGACCTTTGCCGCCGGCTACGACGGTGGCGCGTTTTTCTCGCCGGATGGCGACTGGATCGTGTGGCGCGCCTCCCGCCCGCAAGGCCAGGAACTGGCGGACTATCAGGCCTTGCTGGCCGAGGGACTGGTCCGGCCCGGCAGACTGGAGCTGTACATCATGGATCTGGAGGAACGCAAACCTGTCCGGATTACCGATAACGGGGCTGCCAATTTCGGCCCCTACTGGCACCCCGATGGCAAGCACATTATTTTCTCGTCCAATATGCATGACCCAAGGGGGCGCAACTTCGACCTGTATCTGATCGATATTGACACCCGGGAGATCGAGCGCATCACCCGGTATGAGGGGTTTGACGGCTTCCCGATGTTCTCCCATGACGGCAAGCAGCTGGTGTTTGCCTCCAACCGCTTCGGCAGGATAACCGGGGAAACCAATGTTTTTATCGCCGACTGGCAATGACGCCCTGCCGCCGCGGCGGGTGGCGGCAATCACCATCCGGGCGCTGGCAGCGATCCTCCTGCTGGCCACGGGCTGTACCTCCGCGCTGCACCACGGTCACAGCGCCCCGCCAGAGACAGGGCATCAGGCAGCGCAGGGACCGGATGCCGGGCCCGTACATTCCACACCCGTCCTGGATCTCGGGGCAGTTCATGACCTGGAAGGCGTCATCCCGAAGCTCGCCGACAAGCGTGTCGTGTTCATCGGCGAGAGCCACGATCGTTTCGATCATCATCTGACACAGCTGGAGATCATCCGCCGCCTGCATGCGCTGCATCCACGGCTGGCAATCGGCATGGAGGCTTTCCAGCAGCCGTTCCAGGATGTGCTTGACAAGTATATCGCGGGCAGCCTGAGTGAAGCTGAACTGCTGCGCGGCACCGAATACTACACGCGCTGGCGGTTCGATTTCCGCCTCTACGCCCCGATCCTGCGATATGCACGTGAGCAGCAATTGCCCGTGGTCGCTCTGAACCTGCCGACAGAGCTCATCCGCAAAGTCGGGCGCGAGGGCCTTGCCAGCCTGACGGCGGCAGAGGAGGCGCAGTTGCCTGCCGGGATCGACCGGTCCGATGCCGGTTATGAACAGCGCCTCAGGGAAGTTTTTAACCTGCACCCGGATAGCGGGCGCAGTTTCGACAGTTTTGTCGACGTGCAATTACTCTGGGATGAAGGGATGGCGGAACGGGCCGCAGACTACCTCGCGAGTCATCCGGATTACCACATGGTGGTGCTCGCCGGCAGTGGTCACCTTGCCTGGGGCAGTGGCATTCCCCGCAGGCTGGCCCGTCGCCTGCAGGCGAGCAGCGCCATTGTCCTGAACGGCTGGGAGGGTGAACTGCGCCCGGGTCTGGCCGACTTCATCCTGCTGACGGAGCCTCGCACGCTGCCGCCGGCGGGTAAATTCGGTGCGCTGCTGGAGGTGGAGAATGACGTTCCTGTGGTCGAGGCGTGCCTGCCAGACAGCCCCTGCAAGCGTGCCGGCTTGCGGCCGGGGGACCGCTTCCTGGCCATCGACGGCGAACGCATCGCTGACATGACGGATCTGCGGCTGGCCATGTGGGACAAGCTGCCGGGAGATACCGTGACACTCCGGGTTAGCCGCAAGCGCTGGTTCTTTCCGCCGCAGGAGTTGAGCTACAGCATAGAGTTACGCTAGCAGGCAGTTCTCTGCTGCCGGCATCGGTAGTCACCGCTGCCGGTGGCCTGTCAGGTCTGCGAGACCCAGCGCGTACCGCCGGAGGTGGTTTCCTTTTTCCAGAAAGGCGCCTCGGTCTTGAGGGTGGTGATCATGTGTTCACAGGCAAGGAAGGCCTCCTTGCGGTGTGCGCTGGCTGCGGCAACGAACACGATACGGTCATTCGGGGCCATCGGGCCCACGCGATGGATGATGACCGCGTCAATCAGGTTCCAGCGACTGCTTGCCTCGATGGCGATCTGTGCCAGCGCCTTCTCGGTCATGCCGGGGTAGTGTTCCAGCGTCATGTCGGCAATCGCATCGCCTTCATTCAGGTCGCGAACCAGGCCGATGAAACTCACCACGGCGCCGGCCGTGCCCTGCAGCCTGCTGCGCAGGGCATCGAGCTCCGCCCCCGGGTCAAAGTCTTCCTGCTGTACCCGGATCACGTTCAGCCCCCTGTGACAGGCGGGAACCAGGCAATCTCGTCTCCGTCGCTGACGCTTGCATTGTGTTCCGAAATCTCGTGGTTGACGGCAACCAGCAGGCGCTCGTCAGCCAGTGTCTCAGCCCAGAGGGTGCCGCGTTCCTGCAGCCAGTGCTGCAACCCCGCAACCGTGTTGACATGCCCGGGAAGGGGGACTGTCTCCTCCCCGATACCCAGCCTTTCGCGCAGGCTGGCAAAGTAGCGCAGCTGTACCATACCGGGCGGCCGCCAGCGGCTAACCGCCGGTCCTGGCCATGAACCGCACCACCTGACCGGGGTTCTCGCGGAATTCATGACGTTCGGGTTTCAGAGTGATGGCATGCCGCACCGCCGCCTGCAGATCGGCGTCGCTGATACCGGCGCGCAGCAGCGGGCGGAACTCGAACTTGTGTTCCTGGCCGAGGCACAGGTACAGCGTGCCGTCGACGGCCAGACGGACGCGGTTGCAGGTTTCGCAGAAGTGCTGCGAGATCGGGGTGATGAAGCCGATGTTGACATTGCTGCCGGCGATTTGCACGTAGCGTGCCGGGCCGCCGCCCGGCATGACGCCGGGCAGCAGCGTAAAGCGCCGCGCCAGCCTCTCCTTGACCGTCTGCAGGTCAAGGTAGTGGCTGCTGGCGTTTCTGCCGGTGTCGCCGATTGGCATGGTCTCGATCAGGCGCAGGGTGAAGTCATGCGCGATGCAGAATTCGACCATGTCCTCGATTTCATCGTCGTTGATGCCCTGCATGACCACCATGTTGATCTTGATCGGCGCAAAGCCGATGCGTTTTGCTTCCATCAGGCCGCCCAGGACCTTGTCGAGCCTGCCCCGGGTGATCTCCCTGAAACGCTCGGCTTGCAGCGAATCCAGCGAGACATTGATGCGGCCGATGCCGGCCTGGTGCAATGCCGCAGCATAACGCGCGAGTGCCACCGCGTTGGTGCTGAGCGAGAGATCATCGAGGCCGGGTAGTGCGGCAAGCCGGCTGGCCAGTGCCGGCAGGTTCTTGCGGACCAGAGGTTCGCCGCCGGTGATGCGCACCCGGCGTACGCCGACCGAGACGAAGGCTGATATAACGCGTTCTATCTCGGAAAACGTCAGCCATTCTTCCGGTTCGCTGAATTCACGGTAGTCGCCCGGCAGGCAATAGAAACAGCGCAGGTCGCAGCGGTCGGTGACCGACAGGCGCACATATTCGACGCCGCGTCCGAACGGGTCTGTCAATCCGGTATGCATAATTCGCTGAACCATCTCCCTCGTGATTTGGCTGTCCGGTGTGGTTCAGTACCAGTATAGACGATCATGGGTCGGGGCAAGCATCCTGACACTGTACCAGCAGCTCCTCGATAACGGGCAGGTCTGCGGGGCTGTTCAGGTTGAGGAAGGTGTCCGGCAGGTCGGAGAAATCAGCGAATGCCAGACGCTGCCGGGCATACCAGGTGTCGATCTTGCGGCCGCCGCCTTCCAGATACTGCAGCAGGCCGGGCAACAGTTCGCAGCGCAACAGTGCGAAAACCGGCTGCAGGCGCACCCCGTCATGGGCCACGCTGATCTCGGCGTCCGCCGCCGCCATGGCCCGGTACAGGCGCTCGGCCAGGCTGGCGGGTACGTACGGGGAATCGCAGGGTAGTGTGAGGATATACGCTGTGCCGCTGGCCTGCATGCCGCTTGCCATGCCGGCCAGCGGTCCGAAGTAATCCCCCATGATGTCTGCCACGACCGGGCAGCCGAATGCCCCGTAACGATCCCGGTTGCGGTTGGCATTGATCAGAACGTGTCCGACCTGGGGCCGCACCCCGGCAATGATGTAATCAATCAGGGTCCTGCCATGCAACTCGATCAGACCCTTGTCCTCGCCGCCCATGCGCCTTGCCTTGCCGCCGGCAAGAATGACCGCGGTGATGTCAGCAACCGGTGTGCCGGATTCTGCCTTCATGTCTTTTTAAACCTTCCGGTATCTGTGCGCGTTGACTAAGATGAGGGTGGCTGGCGCTACCAGGCGCCTGGTGGCTTTCAGGGGGCAGATGATGAATGAAGATATCGTAAACATGGAAATCAGGAAATTTCTCAAGAAGGTCGGTGTCACCTCGCAGCGGGAAATCGAAAAGGCGCTGCAGGATGCGGCAGCAGCCGGCAAGCTGGACGGCAGCGGACCGCTAGAGGCACACATGACGCTGGAGATCCCGGCAATCGGGCTGGTGCACCCGGTGTCCGGCAAGATCGCACTGGAGTAATGCGGCTCAGTGCCCGGGCTGTGCATCGAATACCACGTTGTCGGCACCATGGTAGACCAGGAAGTGTTTTCCCTTGGCGCGTGCGATCATGGTCACGCCCAGCTCCTGGGCCAGTTCCAGCCCCATGTGGGTGACCCCCGAGCGTGACAGCAGTACCGGAATGCCCATCAGGGCCGCCTTCATGACGATCTCGGAGGTCAGGCGGCCGGTGGTGTAGAAGATCTTGTCTGCGCCGCTGATGTCGTCGAGCCACATGTAGCCCGAGATGGCGTCGGCCGCGTTGTGCCTGCCGACATCCTCCGTATACATCAGGATCTCCGCCTCGCGGCACAGGCCGCAACCATGCACCGCACCGGCGCGCTTGTAGATGCCGTTGCAGTCGCTGACGTTGTCCAGCAGCGCATAGATAGTGGACTGACGCAGGCGGATCTTCGGCAGCCTGACCGTGTACAGGGAATCCAGCGTGCAACTGAACACAGTACCCTGGCCGCAGCCTGTCGTGACGGTGCGCTTTTTCAGCTTCTCGTCCCAGCCCTCGATGCCGCGGCGGGTCGCTACCCTGACTGACTCGGTGTGGTGATCGACCCTGACCGAGACGATTTGTTCCAGGTCTTCCACAAACCGCTGGTTGCGCAGGTAGCCGAGCGCCAGCGCCTCGGGATGGGCGCCGATGGTCATGAGGGTGACAATTTCGCGCTCATCCACATACAGCGTCAGCGGTGATTCGCCGGGGATCTCGACCTGGCGTACCCGGTGGTACTCGTCGACCACGCTGACCGGATGTGTCGGAGCAAGGCCTGCATGCGTGATATCCGGCCGGTAGCGTTCCTGGGTGCGGGGCATGGCATAACCTGTAAGGCCAGCTGTCGTGGTATCTATAGCCACGGATTGATGTCTATACTATGAGCTAATGCCAAACTATTGCAAACCTTAGGAATCCGGTGGTTACGCAGCATGGCTGATTCATTTTCGATGCCGGCACCGGACGCATTCTCTGTTTCTGTCCTGGTGGAATTCTGCAAGGCCAGGGATTCCCGCTGGGAGGAAGGTCACTGGCGCGTGACCGGTGTCGTCGCCGGCATTGCAGAGGAGGGCGCCGCTGTCAGGCAGTTGCATGCGGAGACGCAGGGACGGCAGTTGCTGTACAGCGGCCTGCGCGTGCAGCTGCATCGCGACGATGCGGAGAGCTACTACTACAATCTCGTCAGCGACAACCCCCGGGTCTTCATTATCTGCAGCCAGCCTGAAGGGCAGCCCCCCGCGCCCTTTATTGCCACCCTGAGTTACGGGGAAGCCACTGCCTACATGGAAACCGACGATATGGTCGAATCCGTCGAAATGCCGCCGGAACTCTACCGCTGGGCAGAAGGTTTCGTGCTGCGGCACTATGTTCCCGAAAAGCGCAGGAAACGCAAGCGCGACAACTGGAAAGAGACAGACGATGGCAAACGCAGATAAGCCGGACCGGGTGGAACCCGGGGAGGACGAAGACGTCCTGGCGCGCTGGTCGCGGCGCAAGCTGCAGGCTCGCAGCGGGGGCGTCGATCCTGAACTGGAACAAGCAGCCACCTCACCGCCCTCCGAAGAGCGTGATGCGAGTGGCGCAGAACCCGCGCCGCAGCTGACGGATGCCGACATGCCGCCGCTCGACTCCCTCACCGAGGACAGTGATTACGCAGCGTTCCTTTCCCCGGGCGTCAGCGACGACCTGCGCCGGCAGGCGCTGCGCAAGCTGTTCGGCCAGCAGACCTTCAATGTAACGGATGGCCTGAATGACTACGACGGGGACTACACACAGTTTGCCGGCCTCGGTAATGTCGTCACCCGCGAGATGCAACGCATGCTGCGGCACGAGCTGGAGACGCGGCTTGTCCGGGAGCAGCCGCAACCTGATGCGACCGCGGCGCCGCAGGCAGGGCATTCCGCTGCGGACACGATAACGACCGGGGATGCGGGTGGGGGGCGCAGCAGCGAGGATTCGGTGGCTGCCGCCAGTGACGGCCCTGAAGCAGACGATACCGGGTCGGTGGACAAGGCCACATGAAGGAAAACGACCGGGACATTGCTGCATGCCTGCCCCGCAGCACGCCTGCCGGCGTGGCGCGCGCCGCGGCCCTGCAGGCGGCAGGCAAGGCGCAGCGCGAGCCGGCCGGGATCGTGACCTACCAGTCCGCCGGCAGGCTGCTCGTAATCGGCAGCGAAACCGCCGTCCGGGAAGTCACACAGACACTTGCCAGGCAAGCCGGTATCACCTGCACCGATCTGGTGACTGCCGCCGGAGACGCGGCGCCGGACCTGAGCGGTTATCTCGGCTGCTTCACGCTGCAGACGGCCGCCGGAGAGCCGCAGGTATATGACATGGTTCTGGACATGGGCAGCCCGCCCCTGCTGAACGTCGAGGTGCCACCGCCAGGATATTATGCTCCCGGCGCCGATCCGGCGGCACTGCGGGCCGCACTGGAGGAACTGTCCGGACTGACCGGCGAGTTTGAAAAACCCCGGTATTTTCGCTACGACGCCGCCATCTGTGCCCATGGCAGGAGCGGCATGACGGCCTGTACCCGTTGCCTCGATACCTGCCCGACAATGGCCATCGCCTCGCTGGGTGACCGCATCGAGGTCGATGCCATGCTCTGCCAGGGCGCGGGCAGCTGCGCCACGGCTTGTCCGACCGGTGCGATTACCTATGCCTACCCGCGACCGTCCGACACCCTGTTGCGTCTGCGCCTGCTGCTGCGCGCCTATCGCGAGGCCGGCGGAACGGATGGCGTGCTGCTGTTTCACGACGCCGCTGCCGGCCGCGCTGCCGTGCGGCGGCTTGCGGCGCAGTTGCCGGAACGCGTGATACCTGTGGAGGTGGAGGAGCTGGGCAGCGTCGGCATGGATGTCTGGCTGGCGGCGCTTGCCTACGGGGCCGCTGCCGTGCTGCTGCTGGCAACACCCGCACTGCCGGGCAGCGTCAGGCGGGAACTATCCCACCAGGTGGAGGTTGCCGGGCTGATACTGGCGGGCATGGGCTACCCGGCGGCGATCCTGCAACTGTGCCGGGCG
>Ga0210064_1000034_pt1 | contig 59732 bp, 106 predicted proteins | sample Muzzi_CordC_D2_FD_185531 | JGI IMG/M metagenome (GOLD analysis project Ga0210064, IMG submission 185531) | Wetland microbial communities from San Francisco Bay, California, USA, that impact long-term carbon sequestration - Muzzi_CordC_D2 (SPAdes) | ecosystem: Environmental > Aquatic > Marine >... | reverse complement strand
AGTATTAGTTGCAGCACTTTGGTAACCAGTATTAGTTGCAGCACTTTGGCCACCAGTATTAGTTGCAGCACTTTGGTAACCAGTATTAGTTGCAGCACTTTGGCCACCAGTATTAGTTGCAGCACTTCGGTAACCAGTATTAGATTCTTTATCATCTTTCCAATTAATACGTTCAAGGATAAACTTAACGCCAGCTTCAATAATGCCCGGCAATTTAATTTCCGCACCAATTTTAATACGTTGGCAAGAAACCTTACTGTCATCGCCACCTTTATCAAATTTATCTTTGCCTGTAACTTCGGTATAACGACTTTCAGTAGGTGGATAATAACCAAATACATCTAATGGATTTTCGCAAAAGTGGAATCCAGAGTTGCAAGCCTTAACTTCTCCTTCGTGCTTATATTCCTTACCTACTTCATATTGGAAATTGCGGCATTTTAAATTTTTATCAAACCCTTTGAATCCTTTAATTGATTTACTCATTTATCTCAATCCTCCGTATAAACTTTAATTTTATGGGTAGGCTAGAGTTAACTAGCCTACTTTTTGCTTTGTTCCGATACGTATTCAGTCCAAATATTAGGTAAGTTTTCTATTAGCTCTGTCGCCTGTGCATTTGTAAGTTCACTACTGGATTTAACGTTAAATTTCCAATGTAATAAATTTTTCATATCTTCATTTGATAACGCATTTTCTTTTGATACAGCTATTAATTGAGTACGCTGTTTGTCATTAATTAATTCAGGCACTTCTATACCGCTTTCAGCCCACGCTAAGAGATTTTCACCGTCTTTTACAGTTAATACCTCAAACCTGTTTTCAAATAAATGTGTATTATCTTTAACGGCTGTAAATGTATGCGTTTGTTGGTCTATCATTAATGCTGCCATCATTTCATATTCGTAATTGGCTCGTTGGTCTGCACCTAGCCCTACTTTTTTAGGTGCTTGTTTACCTTTTTCATTTTCTTCAAGCACATATTGATCTTTACCGCGAAGACAATTGATAATATGGCATTTACTATATAACTGCCTGTCTACAAAATCGTTATGTCGTGGCGTGAGTTTGCTCCAAGCAACATAACTATTGCCAGGTATCTTACTATGCATTTCTAGCATTCCACCGCGTCCAGACCATTCGTGAGTACCAGAGTCAATAATTAATGTATTGTAACCATTTTTTTCAGCGTAATTAATCAACTCTATAAATTGTTCAGGGGTAAATGGTGGCTGTAAATCTACAATGTCATATTCAAATTCATCTGCATAAATGTAACCGCGATCACCTTCTGTATTGCCAAGAAGTATATTACCTCCAAAACCTTTAGCTAGTTTTAACGCTGAATATGTTTTGCCTGATCCACTTGGCCCGATTAACGCGATTTTAACTTTTAATTGTTTTCTAATTGCCTTTTTTGCTTGAAATTGCATGTGTAAAATCCCCCTACTTAATTTTTAAATCTAACCAATGAATTGGTTCTATAATCTTTTTAGTACTACGACAATATTCGCATTTTTCGCACCGCATAGGTTCGATTTCCTTATTTCTAACTGCCATAATACGTGGTATTTTCATTTCAATTTCTTCTAATTTATCGCTGATTAATTCTTCAATATTCATACGAATAATTTCATGATCTGGTATTTCTTGCTTATCTACCGCTAAAATATAGCAATCAAGATAACGATTATTTTTAACTAATTCAATGAATTTTTCTAATTGTTTTTTTGTATAAATATTCAACGATTCTTCTAAAATTTGTTTGTAGTTTTGCCGTAAAATTTCAGCGTAAATTGAAAATTGCAATGGATAATCATAGTGCTTGATGAATGATTCATATACACGATCTTCATCGTTCCAATATTTACCGTGAATTTCTTTAGTTGTTTTTATATCAGCAAATCGGCATTCTAAAACATTTAAAATATCAACCTGTATTTTAAAATCAACGCCGTTAATTTCACCAGTAAAAATCGACTCCTTTGCACCTTCACGCATTTTCATCATTGCAGAATCATTTTTAAAGCATTCAATCATCTTGTCGCCTAAAGTACATTTAGCAAGTAATTCACAACCGCCCTTTTTAAATAATTCTGGATGTTCATTTATAAACTCCGGTAGCGTTCCTTCTGACCATGCGTGAACATATGAGCCTAAAAGAAAGTTTGAATTTGGTTTATCAGTCCATTTTCCTTCTCTTTTTGCAACTTCTCTCGCTTCGCATCCATTATCGTGGCATCTATCCCATGCCTTGAACGATGATGACCCTAAAAATAATGCTTCGGCTTCTGGTGAAAAATAATTTTCTCGCGTTAAAATAAATTCATTAGCCATTATTTACACGTCCTTTAAAACATTAGTATCCGTACTATTTACTATTTCGGCAGGTATATTATTTGGCATTATTCTAAGCACCCCTTAACTTCAAAATTATTGTTTTCTGTATCTTTAGTAATAGTTACAAACGCTTGAATGTCGTTATCTTCACAAAGTTTAATAATTTTCTTTTGCTCAGATTCGTTTAGTTTTTCAAATCCATCCAAACAAATCACCTTTAATTCACCCATGCGCTGTAATGCAATTTTAAAAGCAGACTCTAACTTTTCACCATCAGATAGACCGTCAAGCAACACGCCATTAATACGAATCATGCTGTTTTCGTCTACGCTGATACCATCAATCGGAAGTTTATGCTGTTTTAGTAGTTCAGCAGGTTTGTTTCTTGCGGTTGTAATGATATTGGTTAAACTGTCGGAATAGGCTTTCTTGGTAGCAAGTTTACCGTCACGAATATCAAGCATTCTATCCCATTCACGTAAATAACTCTGCATGTTGGCTACTTTGTCGGCTTCTGTTTGCAATGGTTCAGTATCAATCTTTTCATGAGATTTTAGATATTCAGCAGCCTTGCCAACTCTTAACTTTTCTTTCTCAATATTGGATCCTTTAGCGGTATCTTCGGTTTTCAATTCTTGTTTTTCAAGCCCTACCAATGATACAATTTCTTGCTCTTTAGCAGCTATTTTTTGTTTTTGAACATCAATTACAGCTTTTTGAGCATCAATATCGCTATCCATAACTTGTTTTTTGTGCTTTTTCAAATTTTCGTATTTTAATTTAAGTTCAGCCAATTCCTGTTCAAACTGTTTATCTAATTCGGCATATTCAAAATTTAATTTATCGGCCGCCGAATTGATAATATTGTTAGCAGTTATAATCTTTCCTTTTGACAATTCAATAATATCTTTCAAGTCTTGCCGTTGCTCTGTGAATTTAATTTTAATTTGAGATTTATTATTTTCGGCCGCCGTTTCAATCGACTCAATTTTCTCGGCAATACCAGCATTCAATCTTTCGGCTTCATCAATGTAATTATTGGTTTTATGAGCTTCGGAAACTTTATTGTAAAAATCCTGCACTTTGAATACCTTCCATTCTTCACCGTCATAGTTGGCTGGTAGTTCAGATTTAATCCCTTTTACTTGTCCTTCAAGTAACTTAATCTCGCGATTCACTTCTTCACGTTGCTTAAAGTTAGTCATTTCGATATCTTTAAGCACCTGCAATAAATGCTTGTCCGTGTTAATACCGCTTAAAACTTCAACATGATTGCTAAACCAAGAACTAATTTCTTCATCTGAATAATCCATATTAATCATGCCAAGAATAATTTTTGTTTGCTCTTTTGCGTCCATATTGATAAAATCAAGTGGTCTAAAAATATCACCAGTAATAAGTTTACGTAACTCAGATTCCGTAGATTTAACTCCTTGCCCTTGTTGTCGAAGTTTAAGATAATCGGACTTATTATTCCGCAATCGGCGATCAATCTCTAAACCTGTATCCGTTTCAATAAACAATGTAGCTTCGTCAGAGCCGTGTCTAATAACCTCTGTACGGCGTTTATTATTGCTAATGGCAGTTTCTATACCCTCTAAGATACTTGACTTGCCAGAACCTTTCACACCTTCTAAAATAGTCAAACCACTAGGATTATAATTAAATTCATCTACCCCTAAAAAGTTGCTAATTTTAATTGATTTTATTTTCATAATTTATCCTCCTAAATATTTTCAGCATTATTTATTTTATCGATCATATTGTTTTTGTTAACTCTTTCCGCTTCGTCAATATATCCTGAACCATTACAATGTTCGCATTGCCGTAATGGTTTGTTTATTAGATTAATCAATCCTGTAAGCCATGTGTATACTTTTTCTTTCAGTTCGTATTCAGAACTAGCAAACATTCCATTTATTGCAGTGTATCCTTGATGTCTTGATTGATCGTCAGTCATTTCAAATATTGTTTCTTTTTTTGTTTTTGCAGTTCTATAATGTATTTTGTTTCTTTCTTTTTTTGTTTTTGCAAATATTTGTTGATAAGAAATTGGTTTTGGTTCTAATAATGGAATAACTTTTTCTACAGTAAAACAAAAATCATAATCACTTGTTATCCTTGCAAAATCACTATTGATGTGTTCGCGTACATACTGACGGGTTATGTCGTACATTTGCTTAGATGATAGGCTACAAGGTTTATTTACTAACAAAACATCCGGCAATATAATCCTGTCAATCATTTGATGTTTTATGTTAGCGTGTGTAATACTGTATTGCTTTTCATCCCATCCAAACTTACCAATAGCTTTAAAATTAAAATCACAAAAATCAATAAAATTATCTATTTCGCACAAAGTTTGAATAGTTACATCGGCATCAACTTTATAATTTGGTTTTTCATCATAAGTATAGTTGTATAAATTATCTAATATATCATCACTGTAATTTTTACTATCGTTATAATTTATTACTTCGGGGAATTTTTTAGTTATATTGTCTTTGTCTTTAATTTCATATCTTATGTTGTGTTTTTCCCCTTTTAATTCTTTTTCTATCTTCTCGGGAAATTTAGGAATTTTATACCATTTATCATCCCATGTCTTTTCAGGTTCTTTGTTATCAAAAAGCAATTTAGGAATCACGCTATTATGATATTTATAGTCATAACTATTTTCTTTTTTAGCGTAGCAATCACTAACAAAACAACATTTGTCTGTCTTTATTAACATAATATCCATATATTTATCACCGTCCTATTTTTTATCTAACTTGCGGTTTTTGTCCCTTGTCGTAATAATCGCCATCCATACCGATGATTTTTGCTATTTTTTTTATTGCTTCTATTAGCTCAAAACTATCTTTGTGCTGTACTAATTCAATTGATGCATCTAATAATTTTTGATAGTCAATAACCGTTTTCATCGGCTTGTCCTTATTGGTGTTAAGAGTGCAATTATATTTTTATCAGTCGTAATTTTCATAGGTGCTGTAGGCTCATTAATACCAATGACAATATTTTGTACTCCGGCATCGATTAGAAATGCTAAAATATCATGCAAATATTTTGCCGAAAAACTAATTTTCGAATTTACTTGGTCAATTTTTACTACTGGTAAGATAGCCGTTAATTTTATGCTTTCGCTATTCACGGACAATTCATTACCAACAAGATTAACTACATCACAATCATATCTTTTACCGATAACTGCGCGCATAGCTTTAACCGCATCAAACCACGCTTTTAAATCATTTATTTCAATATTGGTTGATGTTTCCAAAGGAATAACCTTATCAACATTAGGAAACATCCCCTCTACAACTTCGCCAGTTTTGTAATGAATAAGTTGCTTTCTAAATGGTAAGTCATTAACGATTACCATCACATGAGTATTTGATACAATTGCACGTTTGCCGTCAAAATATATACAATTAAATACTGGTCTTGACATATCCTTACTAACAAAATTCTTTGCATGTTTAAATAAAGCTAACAATTTACAATTACCTCCCTTATAGCAAATGCTTCTCTTAGTTGTTCCATATCCAAAACAGGATTAATGTTATTAGGTATAGAACGCTTTAATTTACCCATCATGCATAATAATGCCTGTGCTTTGTCCCATTGCTCGTACGGTAATGCTTTTTCGTAGCTACAACCACTTGCAACGATTATTTTTCTTTTTTTACGTTCAAAGCTAGCCTTTAAACTTATTCCTTCTCTGCAAGCGCGTTGCTGAACAGATGCAGTACTTCTGCCTATCATTTTTGCAAGTTCATCTGTTTTTATTTTTCCTGCATTATTATGCAATATTTGGAGTTGTTGGTTAGTCCAAGGTTTCATATCTTACCTCCTTGACTTTTTATAATTTACTTGGTAAACTGTCTATAATTTGTTTTTATAATTTTTGAATTCCAGCTTTTGCAGAGCTGGTTATTTTTATGTCTTTTAGCGGATAACATAAGCGATCATCACGGCACATCAGCAACGCTTCTCTTCTACTTGTTGACATTACTTGTATAAGTTCAGTATCAGTACGCCCACATCTAGCACACCATTTAGCGCGTGGCATTTTATTTCACTTCCTTAGTCAGTAAAACATCAATTCCGTTTGGCTCTTCTAAAATATCCAAGTCGATGTGTAAAGAATTAATACATCTTTTGCAAAGTGGAATTGGTGCGTAACTGTCGGTAAAATCAACAATTATAATAGGTCCGTTTCCACATATACATACATCACATTTAGATGGTTTACTATATGTAATCATTGCGTTACCGCCTTTCTTGGCATTAATTTATCGCCGTATCGACTCTGTAACATTGCTTCTAATTTGTCAGGATGTTCATGAATTACAACTAAATTAATTTTTGGTTCTTGCTTTGTCGGAAATACATCTTCTATATCCATGTCTAAAACTTCTGCAATCGCTTTTTTATGCATTAGGTTAGGTGTATGTACTCCTGTTTCTATTTGGCTGTATGTGGATACATTTATCCCGCAAGCATCAGAAAATGATATAGATGTTTTAAACCCTTTCGATATGCGTAAATCTTTTAATGTTAAATATTTTTTAAGGTTGCTTACTTTAGTAACTCCAAAACAATTTGCTGGTAGTCTTGATTTTTTAGTTGTAAGATATCTGTTTAACGACGCTAACATTTTAATCAGTCCTTTCTAATCCAATAGTGAATTTGTAGCCTATCTCCTGCTTTAATCTCTCCATATCGAATGTACGGGTAATTGTCCATGTTCAGCTCTTTAATACCCTGTTTAAATTCATCATGACCGCGCTCATCATATGTATTTTTTAACATGTATTTATCTGTTATTTCGTCAAGGATATCACCGCGTTGGACTATGTAAGTTTCGGTTTTAAGTTCGTAATTTTTACTGTCATCGGCAGGGATTGTATTAAAGCCAGCAAGTGTAAGTATAATCGCTAGTCCTAAGATGATATATAGTACAGTTTTTAAAAGTGACATTATTTGGTTTGCGTGCTGTTTGTTTGATTCATATACTAGAACTTCATCATAAATTTCATGGAATATATCTGGTTCATATGAGTAGATTTCTCCACTTATTTCTCGAACGATGTAATCGCCTTCAGCAAATTCAATTTCGCCATCAGATGTGTTTATTTCCCCAGCGATAATCTTGCCGCCATATTGTGACCATAATTTCACTTTGGCGTTTTCCCAATCTCCTTCCATAGATTCTTTTAACCATAATGGATAGCTTTCACGGTTAAATGTTGCCTTGGTGAAACGATATGCTTCGACAACCGCTGTTTTTTTACAACATTTCATTGTGTTACCTCGCTTTCTAAGTAATCCTCGATTGTTTGTTTGCATAGGTTGTAACTGAGAGTGCTATTAATGCAATATGTTTTAGCGATACAAAGTTTACAATTTCTAAATTCACCGCTAATATTATCTAAATATTCAGCCATTTCACTAGTAGTCATGCTTTTGATTCTGTCAATTTGTTTCATGATTTAATCTCGTTTTGCATTGCACGCATTGCTTTAAATAGCTCAATTGCCGCCCTGTATTCTTTTCCATATACCGTATCTGGTTTATAAACATTATCAATGCGCTTAATAAAATCTTCCAAACTTCCGCCTTTCCAATCATTCCAACAACCGCATTGCACTACGTTATTATCAACATTGTAAATTGTGTATGATTTGCGACTACCAATCGGGCCAACTTGAATTATTTTATTTGGCAAGTTAGCACCACGCAAGTTAGCACCACACAAGTCAGCATCACACAAGTTAGCACCATACAAGTTAGCATCACACAAGTTAGCACCATACAAGTTAGCATCACACAAGTCAGCATCACACAAGTTAGCACCATACAAGTCAGCACGGCACAAGTTAGTATCATACAAGTCAGCACGACACAAGTTAGTATCACGCAAGTTAGCACCATACAAGCCAGCACGACACAAGTTAGTATCACACAAGTTAGCACCACACAAGTTAGCATCACACAAGTTAGCACCATACAAGTCAGCACCACACAAGTTAGCACCACACAAGTCAGCACCACACAAGTCAGCACGACTACCATTATTACTATCTGTTAACCATCTACCATGAGATTTAATTATTTCTTGTAATCTTTGATTGTCCATAATTACACTTCCTTTTCTCAGTTTCTAAAATTTTTTCAAACTCAGATTGCTTTCTATTTTTATATTGCTTTTTATCCTGAATTCTTGTGATTGGCTGTATTTTGGGTATCATGATTAACACCCCGATTTGTCCTCTGATTTTAAATTTTCAAATATCCATTTGGTTAATTTTTAATTGACACTTTAGAAGTTTTTGAGCCATTTGTTTTCTTATGTCTTCTGGTAAATCTTCAATTCCGGTTTTGATTGGGTACTCGACACCATTAAAATTTATTCCTATACATTGTGGCTTTTTTCTTTGTTTCATTTACAATCACCATCCTAAAATAATTTATGAGAATATGGGATTGTCTGATACGTTTATATCCCGTATTTAATAGCCATTTCTTTAACGATAGCTACATAGCCCTCAATTAGTTTCTTGTCGTCAGCAATAACATCTAAGTGATTAAGATTATCCCTTTTAGATTTGCAAATTCCTTCATCTGCCATACGTCTACGCTTATTGGTCAAACGACATTTTAAATCTACGCCCATACGATCATTTAATAGTTTATAACTTTCATTGCGTAAATCTTGAATGTGCTCATTGCCGCCTAACACTCTAGCCATTTTGCTAATTAGCATTGAAGAATCACCGCGCCAGCTCGTACTACTAAGTGCAACTACATCACGCATACTTTGCAATGTTTCTGTTTGCTTAATTTGTGTCTGTTCTAGTTGAAGCATTTTCTTTTCTTGATCTGCGGCCGATCTTGCGATTTGTGCTAAAATTTCAAGTTGCGACATTTGCGGTAGTGGTTTATTGATCTGTTTTTCCATCTCGTTGAATGCTTGAATATATTTAATTTTCCATTGCATTGCTTCTGAACCAGTGAACCCCATTGCTAGGAGTGTGAAACCGTCGCGATTCATAATAAACTCAGGTAAACTTCTTCCAGTAGAATCTTTATATGTTGATTCAAAAAACCACTGAGCGGAATTTCCCGCCGAGCCAATTATTGATCTTGTACTTACCAACACATCCTTGTGTAATTTCCCGAAACTGTCTGCTACCTGTCTGCTAGTTGTTACCGCTTGCCCGTTTTGAATATTGATTAAGCCGTTCATATAATCGTTCCTTTTAAATTTTCATTTACAATATTTACAAAATGCTCTGTTGTTGTAGTGTGAGACTTACCATGATTACAAAAAATAGCGTGTGCTAACTCATGACATACTGTATCTACCAATTCGTCATGATCTACAGGGTAACAAGTTTTAGTAGATAACGTTATTGATGATCTATCACCTTTCTTCCAGTAGCTACCGTAGTATGTTTTTGCATTGCTTAGTTGAAGTGCTGGTATAAAAGGAAGTCTATCTTTTAGAATTTCAGCTATTTTATTGTAGTAAGTTATCAATATCTGATATTTCACTACTTATTCTCCTTTCTTAATTAATTTTCATTATTTTTGCAATTGTGTTAATATACTTTTCACCAAGTCTATTGCCTTTCAGAATATCGTCAAGGTATTGCGTCGATATGCCGATTTGCTTTGCTAGTTTTGGAATAGTTGTGTCTTGTTCAACCATTGCTATTTTTACTTTCAATCCAAAAGGCGTGTACTTTGCCATAATTTATCTCCTTTCAAAAAATTAGTTTAATATCTCAGCTTAAACCATTTACAATTAGTATCAAATATGATAATATTTAATACGCAAACAACAGAAATTTTTCTACCGCTCCCCAGCGATTTTTTAAAAGGTTTATTAAAACCTCTGGTTTTTTGTTGCCTTTTAGCTTAATAATTCAGCTGTTGATATCAGTATAGCGGAAAGTTTTATGTAAGTCAATATATTTTTAGAAAGTTTTACGCATTGTTTTTACGTATTTTAAGGAGTTGTTTATATGATTGTGGAAAGCATTCAAAAGCTATGTGATGAAAGAAAAATGCCACTTTCAGCATTAGAATCTAAATTAGGGTTTAGTAGAGGGGCTATATATAAATGGCATAAAAGTTCTCCGAAAGTTGATAGTATTAAAAAAATAGCAGATTATTTTAAAGTGTCAATTGATTCTTTATTAGGAAAAACTTTTGTTATTGAACCAAATAATGAAACTGAACAAATAATGAAAGTTATATCCAACCCAGACAATATCCCGTATATTTTAATTAGTGCAGAAGCAAAAGAAAAAGGATTATCATCAAAAACATTAAAACAATTAATTGATATATTTACAGAGCAAAATAAAAAAGGATAGCTAATTTTGCTATCCTTTTTATTAATTTTAATTTAAATGTTTTTTGTAATAATATTTTTAAACAATTCCAAATATTTACAATCAACAACATATACGTTACCACCTAAATCGCACCAAAAAATTTCGCCACCAGAATCAATAAGTATGTATTTAATCAAAATAAGCATCTCCAATCATTTTTTTATCAAATTATGATTAACTTGTCTTATGATTAACTTGTCTTTAGTATATCATAACAAAATTAAGTTTCAACAAGCAAAACCGTGTAAAGTTCGACAATAAATTTTATTTAGGAGATATTTAAATGTATAATATTTTATTTATATTAATATCGTTATTAATTGTATTAGTTGCAATAATTATGTGGTTAATAAAACGCGGGAAAATAAACATATTACAATCTAAACTTATGGAATTAACCATATTAGGATTTTTAATTGTTACAACATCATTTGTTTTGACAATATTAACTAATCGTGGAATGGGAGAAATTTTAAAAATAAATGATAAAAACACAAAAGAAGAAAATATTTACTCAATTGTAAGCAAAATAAATTTATATACAAATAATGATAGTAATGCAATATGGTTAGATTTTAGCGGTATTTGGCAAGATAATTCAAATGAATTTGTTAAAAATTATTATATTAAAATATCACCAGAAAATCATGAATTAGTTGATTTTAAAATCGAATATATGGATGGTAAAATAAAAACAATTGATAAAAAAAGAATTAAAAATATATATAATTAATATTTTATTTAGAAAGGAATAATAATATGCATGCAATTTACACAAGAGTTTCGACAGAAGAACAAGCCAAGTCTGGTTACTCGTTAGCAAATCAAATACGAGCCAACAAGCAAAAATTATCATCTTTAGGTATAAACACTAAGGACGTAATAGAATATGTCGATGACGGCTATTCTGGTGAGTTTCTAGACCGTCCAGCGTTAGATAAGTTGCGTCAAGATATCCGTAATAAAAAAATAACTGGTTACATATCAATCTTAGACCCCGACAGATTGAGTCGTAATTTAACAAACACATTATTATTATCAGATGAATTTGAACGAGCTGGGACTAAATTAATATTTGTTACTGCCGAATACGAATCAAGCCCAGAAGGAAAATTGTTCTTTAGTATTCGTGGTGCTGTAGCGGCTTTTGAAAAAGCAAAAATCCGTGAACGAGTAATGCACGGCAAAAAGGAAAAAGCATTATCCGGTAAAATAGTAACTCCCAAACCTAAACTCGGTTACGATATTATAGATGGTGTTTACGAGATTAATCCTAATGAGTCGAAAATAGTAAAAGAGATATATTCCATGTGTATTGATAAAAAAATGGGACTAGAGAGAATAGCAAAGCATTTAAATGATAAAAAGATATTAAACAAGTTTGGAAGACCATTTAAAATTAAATACATCCACACAATATTAAAAGACACAACTTATTCAGGAACTTTATATGAAATGAAAACTAATTGGCGTAAAACTGGACAACGTGAAGTTGAAGTTACTAAAAACGATAAATCAGATTGGATACCAATTGCCGTACCAGCCATTGTTACGTTGGAAGACCAAATTAAAGTAAAAAAACAATTCTCTGAAAATATAGAATTTGCTAGAAGGAACAAGCAAAGAGAATATATGTTAACAGGATTACTAAAATGCGGGTATTGCGGATATGGGATGCTTGCGATATCTTACAATAGAAAACCACGATTATTAAAATATTACGTTTGTTATGGAAAGAGACAGTTAAAAATATGTCCGGATACCGGTTATGTGCATGTTGATGAATTAGAAACTGCCGTTTGGGAATATATAGTCAATATCGCTAAAGGAACGGGGTATTTGCCAAGTGAAAATAATAGTCCAAATAACGATCAAAAAATAAATAAATTAAAAGAAAAATATATCGAATTGGAAAAGAATAAAGATAATATTACAAACTTGGTTTTAGAAGGATTAATAGATAATGTTAAAGCAAGAAAAAAGCTAAGACAATTGACTAATGAAATAAATAGTATCGAAACTCAAATTAGTGAACTAAAAATATCACAAGAAAGTTTAAATAGAAAAGTAAAAATTGAATTAGCCGATGTGCTTGCAGCAAATACAACAAAAAAAAGGAATAAATTACTATGCGAATATGGTATAACTGTGGTAGTATATAAGAAAAAAGGACAAGAGTTAAAGTATAGGATTATAGTATAGTTTATTTTTCTTGTTTGACTATGCGAGATAAGCAAATTAGACTAATGAGAGGATGTGTTTGTGGTTATGAAAAGCGAATTAAATACTGCTAGAGGAATAGTTAATGCTCTGTTTTTAGGAGCTTTATTTTGGCTAGTAGTTTTTGTAATATGGTATTTGTGGTAAATAAAAAAGGCCCTACCTCAATTAAGAGATAGGGCCCTTTTTTATTTAGTCACTGCATACCCTATAGATAGACATGCAATAGCCTGCCAAATATTCTTTTGTGTTTTTAGCTTACTTTGAATTTTCTCCTGTTCCTGCACGTATTTCTTGAATGATTGACTGGCTTTCGCTAATTCTTCGTTGGCTATCTGCAAGGATTGCTGTGCAGTCGTTGTTTGTGCTTTGAGTACCGCTAATCGACTCGTTAATTGATTCGTTAGTTCTTGCGATTGAGTCAGTTGTGCTTTGAGCGTTGATATTTGACTGCTCAAGTTCTCTGACTGTTCGCTGGCTGTCGTCAAGTTCTGATTGGATTGACTCAAGAGTTCTTGCAGTTGATTGTTGTTCTCTTGCAACGCTGTTAAGTTGTTTTCTAACGTCGTCAGCTGTGTTTCTGTTATCTGATACACCTCTGAACAATAACCACAAGGCGACACAAATAGCCACAACGCCAATACCAATAACACATTTCTTAGTATTTGCATTCATAGTCACCCCTCCAACTTAAGGTTAGCAACATAATCATATGTATTATTAGCTCTATTTGCGTAACCTAAAGCGTAACGTTTACCGACACTTGCAGCAATATAATATTGATCTCTAAAGATGTCTCTCAGTGTTTCTAAATTACGGATATCATAATCATATTGCCTATTTTGCAAAAATTTTCTTACAACATAATGTGATGTTGGACACCAAATGCCGGCGTATATACAACAACGGCTGTCGTCTAAGTTTTCTACTTGTTGCAAAGAGTCAACATACATTTCGGTGCAATCTTGCGCTAAAATTTGCACCTGTGCTGCTTGTCCTTGCTCTGATCCAAGCACTTCAGTTAAGGCATCCAACTCGCCGCTATCGCAAATATCCGAGTATGATCTGCCAATAAACTGCTGACCACCATCGATATAACTTAATAATGTATCTCCACGACCACCGTTAAGGCCTTCCCACTGCGACACGCCCATAGATGGATAATCGCCTGCAGTAGAACATGATACACTATCATAGCCACCCTCTACACCAGTATTGATAATACCTAATGCAATTTCTTTACCTAACTCTTCTTTTGTCATTATTGATTACCATCCTTTTCTTTATAGCTACCAGACTGACTATTATATTTGCTATTAATAAACTTATTTGCTACTTGTGTAGCGGCTCCACCGCCACCTGTAAGGCTTGCAAAAGTTTCATAATTTTGCCAACCAGAACCTTTCCATACTAAATAAAAGCTAACAATTAAAAACGCCAGCCATCCAATGATAGCCAGCGTTCTTGTTAAAGATAATTCATTATTTTCATATAAAAGCATTTTAATATATTTCATTACCCAAACACCTCTTTTTAAGGAAAACCAATATTATATTATTCTCCCTTCAATTCTATTAACACTATTAACCACGCTGTCAACCCGTCCATTTAATCCTTGTAACTCTTGTTTTGTTACCATGTTTTGTTGTACTTCTGTTAAATCAGACCTAATTTCTTTTACATCGTGACGAACTGCTGTAATTTGATCCCCTTGGTGTTTTGATTCGTCTTGATGTGCTGTTGCCAATATTTCTAATGAATTCATTGATTTACTTATTGCCATAAATGCTTTTGGCATTTCTCTGCCCCAATATGCAATTAATGCCATGATTGGAAGTATGGTAATAACAACACAAATTATTGTTACAACGCTTGGTGGTGCTTCTACTAATGCTGTTATCATACTTGTTATTTCTTGGTTCACAGCTTAAACCCCATTTCTTTATGTATTTGTTTTACATTTAATTCAAAAGCTCTTTGTTGCTCTGCTGTTAGTGTAACACCAACTATTTTTAACGTACTGTATACTTCTTTGGATATATTATCAGATGTTATATTTATAATTGGTATTTTTGCTTTAATTTTTGTTCTCATACTAATAATTATTAAAGTTAAAATAAAACTTAGCATTAATAATAAAAATGTAATAAGTATATAAGCATATATTAAATATTTTGCAGTATACATAAAATTAATCTTCCGTTATATCTGTAATATTTGTATTGTATGATAAAACTTCATTATTTTCAATATAGCCACATTCAGGACATTGACAATATTCATGACCATCAATAATAATAGCTATCATAGTTTGTCTATCCATTGGACATTGTCTTATATCAGCCATTTTTAAGTACCTCCTGTTTTGCTAAAATATCATCCCACATTACACTGTAATCGCTTGCAACAACATTTATTCGTTCTGTAGCTTGCTCTTGTGTTATTTTGCCAAGTGCTAATGCAATTAAAACTGTTGAATGTGCTTCATGAAGTCTTTTCTTTGCAGTGTCATAAGAGGAATTTAATGCATCTAATGATGTAGCTAAATCAATTTTCCAGCCTGTAGTTGATGGAGTACTAGTTATTGCTGTGCCGTTTATGATTTTTCCTGTGCCTGTAGTTGTTGATTCGCTAGGAGTATTACCACCACCTGCGACAATTTCAGTTAGTGTAATTGTTGATTCGTTAACTGTAACTGTATATAATACGTTAATTGTTGTATTTGCAGATAATACAGTTTGTAAATTTGTTGCCGTAGTTACTGTATCTGTACCAATTACGTCAGTTCCAATTGTTAATGTAACACCACATAAGGTTAATGTATCATTTTCAGTAAAATTTGTTGTTATTGTATATGTTTGTTTACCTAGTATTGCTGAAATAGTGTCCCATTTATATGATGTATATGTATTTGGTGGCGTTGGTTGCTCTGTTACTACAATGTCGCCTGATTGATAATAATCATACATGTAAACGCCATTTCGAATTATATATTGTTTTACTGCAATAGCAACATATGCCCACGCACCATTAATAAAATAAATATTATACCCATCCTTATAATCCGGTGGCACTAATTCTGTACATCCGGATGGAATATTCCAGTTACCTAAAGGATCTTTATCTGTGCTATTTAAAGTAACAATTCCAATTAATAATCCTGTAGAATTACATGAATATACTGTTTTTGTATCCATAATTACCTCCTAATATTTAATTTGAGCTATTAATGCAATATTTTGCGGTCTATTTTCTGGAGCAGTAGAAACAGTAGTTGATACATCTAAAAATGCTCCATACCCTGCACCTACAGCAGTAGCATTGTAGTATGTGCTTGAATCTGCTAACTGCGCAAATGCTCCTGAGCTAGTAACATCAGAAGCACCTCTACCACCAACTAAACCAGTTATATTTCTAATAGCATCACTTTGCATACTACCGATACGCCTATTAGTTACAGTAATTACAACTGTTGCACTAGCTGTTGCGTTTGCCGATATTGTAATACTTGTATCACTAACAATACTAGCTATTGTAGCACCGGATGGTATTCCTGTACCGCTAATTGATTGCCCAACATATAAAATGTTTGTAGTTAATCCACCGGGGATATTAATTGTTGTAATAGTTGCACTACCATTTGCAGTTGTTCCTTTAAAACTCGTAGTATCCAAATTTCTATCATCGTCATAGCCACGCAAAAATTCTCCGCGCAAATCTGGTACTCTAAATGTTGTGCTGCCATCTCCAACACTAAACATACCACTCATACCGTTTGACCAACTAGATTCTGTTATAGCTAAACTATTATCGTTAACATATTTCCATAACCTAGGATATAAATCCCTTGAAATTAATGAGCCGTTAGCTTTAATTCTACCAACTTTTAAAATATGTGAAAAATCAAAACTTCCTACTACTAAACCATCTCTAATATCATCTATAATCCATGTTGCTGTTCCATCTGCAATTAATACTCCTGCTGTTGTTCCCCATGACGGTTCGGTTGAATTTGTAGTACCTGCAACTACACATTGTAATCTTGCCCACGTTGGTAAATTAACACTATAAGCAATATCCCCAATTAAATATGCTGTACTTCGCTTTACTCCACGTGAAAACGTGTCTACATATTGTTTTGTTGTTGCTTGTAATGCCAATGTAGGATCGCCATTTAAAATTAAATTACCTGTCATTGTTGCACCAGATTTATCAACTAATTCATCAAACACTGAAATTAATGCAGGCAAACTTGAATCGCTTACCGTATAACCTCTATTTGCTAACATTTGAGCCATTGCGGTTATAAATGTTGTTGTTTGATATGCAAATTTATTATGTACATTACTTGGATAAATTTGCGCTGTTGCGCCATTTAACCTCATAGAATCACCTAAATATTGTACATCTGTCAACATATTATTTTCTGCTGGATTCCATTGTAAAAAATTATTAGTTCCTGCCATAATATACCTCCTTTATTAATCTGACCATGTACCTGTATCAAAACCAGATACAACATTATTATCTAAATCAAATCCAAATGCTTTAGAATCATTATCATGAACCCATGAACCTTTATCAAAACCAGCAATATATCCATTGTCTAAATCAAATCCAAAAAATGGAGCACCGCCAAAATAAAAATAATTTATTAATACGCCTTGCGGTTTAGGCACTATATACCCATTGCGGATTAAGTCACGTATGGTTTGATTTAAGGTTCCACCAATATAGACATTTTCAGTCATATCTAAATTGTCTTGTACCAAAATCGTAGTTTCCGGTAATAATATTTTCCACAACTCTGCAATAGATTGATTTAAACCATTCCATTGATTTTTTAATATTTTTGCTTTTAATAAAATTCTGTAGTTATCGTCATCAAGTATAGGTGAACCACCGTTTGTAGGATTAAAATTCACTTGTCTTTCTTGCCCGATAATAACTCCCAATATGTCAAGTTGTTTACCTATAGCTATATCAATATCAAAACAAGCGTCCATGCTTTCTAGAACTGTTGATGCGGCAGATATATGTTCTACAAATCCTTGTAACCATGATAAAAATTTTGGCGAATTTTGATATTCAGAAGTAACTAAACCTAAATAATAATCTAATGATTTACTCATACTAAATTCACCACAACATTAGCAGTTATTCCTTGTGTAACTTCGTTAAACGCAATTGTAATATCATCTGTTGTCTGTGCCCCAATTGCAGTACCTGCGACTACTGTTTTTAATGAGAAAATTGGATTGGTTAAATCTGACATCGTAGCCATTGCTATACCCCATAATGCAGAAATAGTTAGCTCTTCGCCAATAGCTAAACTATTTAAATAATTAGTAATAGCTGTTTGAATTGCCGCCGTATTAGCTGTTGTATAACCTGCCAAAGGATGTACACCTAATGTTGTAAAAATAGGTACATATGTAGGATGATAAAAACTTATTACTGTCGTTGTTTCATATATAGGGTCGGCAATACTCACAGAAGTTGTGCCATATGTCCCACAACCACCGTTTTTACGATAATATATTTCATTTGCAATATCATTATCTGTTCCGCCCTCAACTACAGCACAAATTGAATGTGAAGGTATACCATCTGAATCTGTTAAACTTGTATCATTTTCATAAACTTTATACCGTACTACATCGGCTACGCTTGCTATTCCTGCTATTGTTCCGCCTAGTAAACTTCGTGATGGTAATTGAGTGCTAATCGCTTGCCTTGATCGTAATTGTGAGTCAACTTCTGTAGCTTGTCCTGCCGCTGCTGGGACTGAATTTGTAACAGAAGTCCAACCTTGCGTTGGCGTTGAAATTGTTGCTATTTGACCAATAGTTGCTGTAATTGCGCCTAAAGTTTGGCATGTAGCCGATACTGTTAATGTGCCGCCAATTGGAATTGTTATTGGGGTTGGTAATGACCATAAGTTACCTGCTACATCAGCAACTATACCGCCCGTTATAATAGTTCCATATAATCCTGTCAATGTAACTTGACAAGTTGAATATGAGGCTGGCTTGCGTTTTAATCCATTTATTTTTACAATTGCATCAAGTGCGCTACCAATTGCAGTTGCCGGGCTTCGATTATTATAAATTAATTGAGCTGTATTATATGCATCCGTTAGTTTAAGAGCAAAAATACTAATAAATTGATAATCAAGACTATCAGTACCTAAGTAAATATCATCACCGTAAATACTTTTTGCTAATTCGATTAAATCTGCTAACACATCGCTATACAATGGTATTGTTAGTCCTGCGGCTGTTATTGTAGGTGCTGTATACGCCAAAATTTACACCTCCTTAGGGCATAAAAATAAACTGGTCTATTTAACCAGTTTTAAAATATATAAATTAAATTGTTAATGTGATTGTGCTGTAATCTGTATCAATTGTGCATGTAAAGCTATATTTTCTTGCTTGTGAATCCCAAGTACTGCTATAATTAACAATGTTTTTAACGCCTTTTGTTTCTGATATTCTAGTTTGAAAAATTAAATCAATTGCCGCAATGTTTTGTGGTTTGCCAGACACACCAATAATTTTCTGCCAAAATGGTGTACCATCTTCTGTATTTTCCCACCATTCACCGTACAATAGATATAATCTAGTATATACAGCTTGAATTACTGCTTCAGATCCATTTAAAAAATTTGTATTGCCGTTTCCAAATGAATAATCGCCACTTCCTCCTTCCAACGTTGGAGCTAACATTCGATAAATCATGCCACACCTCCGGTAGTTCCGCCACCAGTTTGTACGCCGCCGTGAGTATGCGAAAGAAAGTCCTTGCCTGCAATTGTTACATTGCTTGAATTAACAACAACATTACCGCCAGTTATAGTAATTGTTCCACTATTTAAATTTATATTTCCAGATCCGCCTTGTAATGTTGTTCCTGCACCTGCTGGTACTGCATTGGGTTTACTTTTAAATCCTACAAATGCAAATCCATCTGACAAATCATGCCTACGCCGATCAAGTTGGCTTTGAACTCCTCCAGACTGCCACCAGCCATCAATGCAAAAATCGGAAAATATTACCAGGCATTCATCTCCTGCAGTAATAGGAAAAGTTAACGAATAACCACCACCACTAGGAAAATAAACAGGAACATCAATCAGTAATGGCAACGTTTCATTTGATACATTTCCATTAATTTTTATTTTTTCTTTAATTGCTGGTAACACCGTAACAGTTTGTGCAGATTCGTTGTAACTTTGTATAATACCCGGGCAGGATACACGAAGATTTTTCAAATAATCTTCAATAGCCAACCTTTGCATTTCATCTTCGTTTTCTAATCGCTGTGCTATTGTTAACATTTTAACACCTTCTTAATGTGGATTTTGATTGCCCGTCGCAAGCATAATTGGAATTTTCCCATATCTTGAAACGCCAGTTATTTGAGTATACCAATTCTGTCCTCTAGTATCACCTTCGTGGACTATTTTATATGCTTGATATTGTCCATCTTGATCTAACATGACAGGTACTTGCCCTATTTGTTGTTTTATTTGGCGAATATTAGAATTATCTAGTTTAATCATGCTCATTAACCCTATGTTTGCGTTTAACAACATTTTAATTATTATACCATCTTGTACCATTTGAGGAGTCCCAATCAATCCAGTTTCAGGAGTAATCACAATAGCCTGTCCTGCTGTATCGGTAGTTTTTCCAATATATATTTCTCCATTATCAACCCAAAAACTTGCATTATTGTCAGATGCTATTTCGCGCAAATATTTTTTAGGTGCTCCAAAAAATACTTTACCGCGTGGAAGGGTTATAGGATTTAAATCAGGTGTTATTTTACCAATTTCGGTTGGAACTGTTGCTACTGTTGCAATATTTTCTATTGCCTGCCTATGTGTTGCTCCTGCATTCATGGTCATTTTAATAAAATTACTATTTAAAAAATTATCACCATCACCACAATGTAAAGTAAGACGATAATCAACGTTATTATCATCTTTATCTCTTAATACTTGAATTATATTGCCATCAAATATTTTTCCATATTGCTTAGGGTTATCGTTTGCATCTGTGCCTTGATAGCCTGCATTGACAATTACACGATTGTATTCATTAATAATAGTTCCTTCGGTTTCTGCTGAAAGATTATAAATAGTTATTTCAGAATAATTTGCAACTGAATGATATGTTTTTTCTATTCTAAATGTACATCTTAAATTTGAAACATCTAAAGCAGTGCCATCTGATTTAACAACTAGTATTTGATATTTACGACCATATAAAAAGTTACTCATGATGACCACACTAACTGAAAAGTAGTCCCTAAAGTGTTATCATCTGCATAATCTAAAGTACTTTGAGTTGTTTTTATCAGATATGCGCTACCAATACCAAGATAACTATATTGACCTAAAAGATTAGCAGAAGGATAAACATCAGTCATAAGCGGCAATGAGTCAATTAACAATCTATTATCCAAATTTGTTATACTCATACACCAATAGTTTGCCATTTCGTTATAATGAAAAAATAATTTTAAGGTAATATTAGTATTATTAACTTCAACTGTTGTCTGTATTGTTTTATTAGGGTCGTTTGTTAATGGTATTACTTGATACATAATTAATTACTCCCCGTTGCCGCTTCGCTTGCTTCGGCTAATATAGAGCCAGTAGCTTCTGTTGGTTGAGCTGTTCCACCCGATGAACTGCCGCTTGTCTGTGCTCTTGCTGAAACAGTTGTTGTACTGACTTCAACTACAAATATTTCTTTCATTTGCACAGAACATTTTAACCCGTGAAGCGTTTTGTAATCGTCTGGTGCAGTTATTTGTTCAATCAGCATATTATAATAATGGTTTAATCGTGTGTGTACTTCAATAGGTATTCTTGATTGTTGTAAAGCTAGCAGCATCTGATATGCTGAAACAGATTTAGTATAACTTCCTGAAAACTGTCCATCAAGGATACTACCCATAGAGTCAGAAACACCAATATCCATTGTTAAAGTTGTTGGCTGAATATATGAATTATCAACAATATTGTTGCCATTTTGTACTGGATGATCTGTAATTTTAATGCTATTTACTGTTTCCTCGTGGAAAACTGCATCAAAAAATAAACCACCAATGTTAGATTTGTTGGTTTTTAAATAAACAAGGTTCTTAGATGATAATTGCGCCCATTGCGTAGGTGTCCATGGTTGCGTTGCTCCTGCTACTAAGCTAGTAGACGATGTAATACTACGAATATTATTATATAGTGTCCATACATTAGCTAAATTCATGCGAACACCCCTTGCATATCGCGTGTTTGTCTAGCTACTTTTTTACCAGTTGCTTGTTGCACCCCTGCTATTGTTGCTTGTTGTATTTCTGCTACTGTTGCATTAGTACCACCAAATGATAAGTTTATACTTTCAATAATAACGTTACCTTCGCCAGCAGAAGTATTATAAATATTTTGCACAGGTTGAGCATATGAACCGGCTAAAGCGTTCATGCCGTTTTGCGCCATGCCTGTATAAGATACGTTTGTAGCTCCACCATGAATAACGCCATAAGCATACTCATTAACACTAGGGTATTCTCCTTGCGGTCTATTTCTAGCTTCATCTGACCAATTAGCAGAACCTTCACCAGCGTACCATGCACCTGCAACTTTCGAAGCGTCTCCATTGTATTTATCCATAAGGTTATTAATGTAATTCATTGCGACAAAATCTTGATATTCTTCTGCTACGTTTCTTGGGTCTATACCTGCTAAATCTGGTCTTCCTGCATCAATAGCAGCACTATTCCAAGTTCCCTGTTGGAATTGATATTTCCCAAACGCTTGTCCGCTTTCATTATATGCTTGTGGATTGCCACCGGATTCTTTCATTGCAATTTTCCTGCGAAGTAAATCACGTCCAGCAACATCATTTGTTATTTTTCCGTTGTCGGTACTAAGCAAAAACATAGAATTTTTGTTCTCGCCTATACCTCTAACTACCCCTACCATAGCTTGAGTCATTTCTTTTGTTGCGCCTTTAACATCACCTACTGCGGCCTTTGCTACTGCAGAAAATACATGTCCTAAAACTTCGCCTAAAATCATTGTGTTTTTAGCTATTTTTGCAATTTCGTCTGAAAACCATTGCATAAAAGTTTTAGTTTGAGTATCTTTAGATAAAATATGTAATTGAGTCATTAATTTTTTAATTGAGCTTGTAACATCATCGACAGTTTTAAATGCAGTTTGCATAAATATAATAAATTCAGGGATTAAGCCTTTTTTTTCAATACTTTTCCTTAAATCGACCATAAATTCGCCAAAAATTTCTTTTAGTCCTAATATTCCTTCTTTTAAAGCATCAAACGAATTTTTCAATGAATCGATCATACTTTGATATATAGGAGATTTTGAAAATTCTTGCCAAAAAATACTTAAATTATCTTTGCTTGTTAAAATTAATTTATTAAATTCTTTTGACCATTCAATAAGTTTAGCCCATATTGGCTGTAATGATCTTAAACTTTTACGTCCATCTAAATAGGCGTAAAAATCATCAATTAATAATACAGCTGTTGTTAGAGCTAATAATATTGGGTTCATTTTAAATGCTAATGTCAATGCTGTGATGGCACCTAAGACAAGTCGCAAACCTTTTGGGAATGCCATAAAAAATCTTTCTACGCCTGTAAATGCATCGTAAATAAATCTTCCTACATTGATAAATAAAGTAACAATCATAGATAATACTTTTGCTACTTTATTAGTCCATTCTGGCATTTTTTGAACTATCCACTCATTAAATCCTTGCATGCTTAATTTTATTTTGGCAAGTGGTTCAGATAAATATTTAATCAAGTAATAACTAATCCATTCAGCCGCATAACTAACTTCTAATTTAAGCCGTGTAAACTCAAATATAATACTTCTTATATATTTAAGTTGTTCGCCAGCATCACCCGGGGTTTTTATTTGATTCCCTTGATTGATCAATTGAAAATATTGTTGTCTAAGTTCAGGTATCCATGCAACATCTTCAACCGACTCACCCATGGCTTTTAATGTGACCTGTAAGTCTTTTGCTGAGTCTTTAGCCATCCACATACGAAGTGCAAATTTTTGATACTGCATATCTAGTTCGGCAGTTTCTTTTATAAGTGCTCCTGTAGCTCCTGTTATTGCAGTTAATACGCCCACAATTTCTGCTCCTGCGACTGCAAACTGTTTTGACATCCCAGAAGTTGTCTCGGTTACTGTTCTCCTTAAATCATTCATCGATTGAGTGGCTCTATTAAATTCGGCATCATTAACCGTAAAACCTAATGACACCAAATAACTTTTTATTACATCTAACATAAATTTACCTCCTTCCTTACAATATAGAGCGTATGACTCCTTGGATATTTGATAAATCAGTTGATGCAGATGTAGTCGTTAATGTAATATCAGCAAAATAAATAATCCAGTTTACGGATTGTCCTTCTGTAGCAAAAACTAAATCAGGAATCTTTAATAAACTGCCACCAGTACAACTATATAAAGTTGTCATGTTGTTATCTTGGATTGACATATTTATTTCAGTCCAAACTTTTTGGTCAATAGTAGGAGTCATTAAAAAACTTGCAAGTTGTAACAACCATCTATGTAATTCAGATGTTTGCTGTACTTGCAAGTTAACTATTCCGTTATTTCCATCTACCTTCAAAATAAATATACCGCCATCTGCCGCTGTATCATGTGTTGTTCGTTCTGTAAGCATAGATATACCAATTGATCCGATACCGCCATTATCTGTAGATATTGCGCCAGTGGACGGGTGTGAAATTGACGCTTTAATATTGCTAAAGCTGTATACTGTTGGGGTTATTCCAATTAAGCCTAATGTTTTTAACTTGTAATATAAACCACCTAAAACAGATGTAAAACTCAATTATCACACCCCCTGCTGTTGGCTTGCATTAAATCGTTTTTGATTTTCTGCTTTAACTGTTGCCATTTCATGCCAATCTAATAAATCATCTAAACTATATGTTCTATCCCACACTTCATGTTGTGCCCAATCTTTAGCCATTACAGGGGCGTAGAGGAATTCGTTGACATAGACACACCGGGCAGGTTGATATCCGCAAGGCTCGCTTTTAATTCCGTCAACGCCCCTCCTTCGAAAAAACCTTGTACATTAAACATAATTGCATTAATTACTAGTGGTAAAACAATCCCTAGATTTTTTTCGATATTCATAACGCCCCAACCACCATTACTACGAATTACTTGTGCTGGCCCTGCTGGCAAATCTTCATAACAAACGCTAAGACATTTTTTCATTAATGACTTAAATTCATTTTCTGTCATCATTTTTCTATTGTCTTGTGTTCCGCTTGGCATCATGCCTGAAACTTGTTTGTCAAGTCCCCATGGAAGCATTTGGCTCGCAATTTGATAAGTTATATATAAAGCAGTCATTGCATCAAATTTTTCAATTAAAAACTTCCTATCAGAAAGTGTAAGTTCTTTACATTCTTCACGAATCATTTTATATTCTCCTTATATTAAATAAGAGCGACATAAGCCGCCCTTAAAATTATGATGTTAACGTCTGGACATCTGCAGCCATTAGTACCCAAGTAACACGTTGACCTTGTGCTTGATATGGCTGATCCCCGATTTTTTGAGGTGAAACGCCTGTCAAAATATGAGTACGATTCATAGTCAAAGATTTAATAGTGATTGTAGTATCTGCCCAACTCGATGTACTGGCCGATACTAAATAATTAAACCAATCAATTAAATATTTTTGTAAATCAGATGTTTGTTGTACTTGAATTGTACAAGTTCCTGTATTATCAGCTATTTTACTAACCATAGGTGAACCATCGGCGGCAACGTTATGCACGGTACGTTCTGCAGCATAAGTAATTGACATTTCACCAATGCCTTGTCCAGTGAATGTATATGCTCCTATGCTTGGCTCAGACATTGTCCCTACAATATCGCTAAACGAATATGTAGATTTTCCCATTTATTTACCTCCTTAATTTAATGCATAAAAAAAGAACGTATTTTAACGCTCTTGCTTTGCAAAATTATATTTCTAATTGTAATTAACGATTTACATCTACCGTAATTAACACAAATTCTATAGCCCCAGCAAGTTTAATCGCAATATAAATATTTGGTGATTTTCTTGCGTCACGATCTGCTTGTGATTGACTAGCTACTGTATCAGCTTGAATTAAATAGCCCTTAGGTAAAACATCACCTGTAGCTAAATTTTTAACTGGTGCTGCATTCCAGATGCCCGGTGCAATAAATCCAATCGTTACATTGCTTTCGCATACAACGTTAAGTGCATGCACAATTTGGTTTACTCCTGCGTCAGTTTGTGCAATTTTACGGTTTTGAACTAACAAGTCCATAACAGTAAGCTGAATATCGTTTTGTAATTTATCTAAATTAATTAATTCATCAAAACTAGTCCCATTAGCCATGTGACCTTGTTCAAACAAGTTGTATTGGCTACCACGATTTATATACACATTTAAATTATTTTCCTTAAGTGTAGCTACTTGAGTAGTTGTGAGTGATTCAGTAGTTATCCCAACTTCTTGCTTATATGCAAGAGTATAGGTACTGTTTGCAGTGCCATCATTTGCACCCATGGCATAACCAGCAATTGATACAGTGGAAGGAACATAAGTTGTAGTACCTGTTGTGTCGGTCGCTCCATTTGCTACGCCGATTTTAAGCGTTGTCGCAACATTATTTGTCGCCCCATCCGTAACAACTACAGAAGATGACGCGCCAGTAGTGCCAGACGTAATAATATAATTTACTGTAGTTGGGTTAAATACCACGCTTACAGCCGAATATCCATCACCAATACTACGTATTTGGTATTGCATTTCAGTAGCAATATTTACACCAGACGTACAATTAGCTAATGTTAATACAATTGTTTTTGGTGTTACATCACCATCAACCGCGATTTTAAATGTTGAAGCTGTACCTCCACTAATATCAATAGCTGCGTTAACGTCACCGGTTTCATATCCTGCCGTAGCGTTTGCATATGTAGAATATTGGCCAAGAGAACGTTTGTAACTAAGTGCTTTCAGTGAAATACCTACATTTCCAGCCGCTCCACTAAGAGCATCAGCGTCATGCGTCGTATAAAAAAATGCGCTTGAAGGTGTTGTCGATTCAATGTATCCAGCAATTGCTAAAATGTCTGCTTTGGGGATTACGTTTGCAAAATTTAATAAATACCAATCTGAGTTCGCTAATCTGCACGCTTCTACGGCTTGTAGTGGCGTTTCTGATGCAGTTAAATCTTGACGGCCAATATAAACATAAGTTGGTACTAAACTTTGCGATAAAAATATACTTGCCGCAATATACTCAGGACTAGATAGCGGAAAACCATCTTCTATCATTTCTGTAGTACTTGTATATTTGCGTACTCTTTCTAAAGCCGGAATAACTGTTGATGTTCCGATAATTAATCCGAGGTTAAAGGCATTTCTTACCGCCGATAATGGAGATAAGTTAATCGTTACTTTGACGATTTCGTTTAAACTTAAAGTAGACAAGATATCACCTCTTTCTAAATTGTTGTAGTTTTCGTTATAATAACAGGCGTTGTAATTAAATTAGCCACATTATCAATTTTGATATATTCGTTGAATGTCGCTTGCATTGAAGTATGTTCCCACCATTGGTCTGCGCGTAATTCAGGAGAGCGAATAGGGGTTGATATTTCGGTTATAATATAAATGTTACTATTTGCTAACTGGTCATGTATGGATTGATTATATAAATTATTTCTTATTAGAAATGCATTATCGTATGAATTAGGACCGTATAAAGACCAATGTACCGTTAATACTCTCGTATAAGTCGTTGATAATGTTGTAGTTAAACTATTAATTGGTGTAGATGTTGTATCTCTAGGAATATTTAATGGATCATCAGCATCCCCAATCCGAATAAAAGTAACATCATCGTTAATCTTCCACGCAGGAGCACCACCAGTAGGCCATGCAATCCTAACTTTATTTGCATTTGCTTGGAGTGTTGGATCAAAACTAATCAACTTTTCAGTTACATTCCAAAATAAATCTTCTAATTCAGTTCGTTTTAGAAATATATCAGCCAACTAAGCCCCCTCCATCCGTGTTGCAAGTGCTTTCCAATATCCATAATCAACATAAGCCCATACTTTAACAATTTTATATCTCATTCCATGCCATTCTAATTGATCGCTTGTACCATCTTGACCATCTGAATCTGTATTTGTTGTTGATGATAAACGAGTTGTATATAATGGATATTCCGAACCGCTATAAAATGTCGTTGCACCACTTATTCTATCAGCTTCTGGTAGTATAATTAATTCTTCTGGCGTTGCTGCTGTAATTACTCCAGTATAAGTTAATGTGTTTTCTACCGTGACAGGGCGACCGCCTGACCATGTACATGTTTCACGATAGACTGTATATGTTTGGCTAAAATCTTCATCATAAATTAATTCTTCTACATTTATCATTTGTCAGCCACCACACTTGTTATAGAATTCATTAGGCTTGTCGTATCAATTAACGGTTTATCTGATCCCTTAGCTGCAATTGTAGATGGCGCATTTGGTGCCCAACCATTTTCAGGACTAATAAAGTTCTCTTTAACTTTTGTTGCCATTCGTAAGCCTAATTCTTCAAGTTTTGCTTTTCCTGTTTCAGGATTACCGCTTAGTATTAATTGACTAGCTTCTTTCATATAATCACCAATTAAATCTTTATTTTTTTTGATGACTGGTTCAATAATTGGTCGTGGTGGTATTTGCCATAATTCAGAACCATGCTCTTGAACATATAATTGATGCGCTTGTGAGTATGCCATGCCGCTATTTAAATTAGGTTGCATTTCTTGACGCATACTAACTGCCCGGGCACCATTTGTATGTATAAATGCAAGTTCAGCATTATTTATTTTATCGCCTTGGCGTGATGATTTTTCTTGTGGTATGCCAACGTATACGTCTGTTTTCATCAATTTAGCCATATCTGATTTTATTTTTTCTAATCCGGGGCCAGATGAAGTTACATTTACCATATGTAGCTACCGCCACGACCTAACAATTTACTAATTGAAGCAAACTGAGTGCCAAATATAGTTAACTTCCATTGGCACCATCCATCTAAATCATTGCCAATCAAACCGTGGTCATATCCAGCAGATACATCCCCAACACTTTTACTTGTAGCAAGACCTTTTGCTTTTCCTGCCGCTATAACTTGTGCTGCTGTACTATTCGCATTTGTTACTGATTGTAAATATAACGTAACAAAGTGAGCTACAAACCAACCCATACAGTTTTTCCAATAGCTATGATATCTTGCTTGTTTAACACATGCTGTTGCTAAATCTATATACATTTGAATAACCAATGGATCAACTAGATATGTTGTTGTAATATTTACTGTCCGAGGAGCATATGCTGGATAACTAGCATAAAAATCTGTTAATTCATATGTTGGGTTAGTACCGTCAATGATATTTGATGCTGTTGTGATAATATTTTGATTTTGTGAAGCGTCAGGCGTTCCGTAATATGAAGCCATAATTTATTCTCCTTTTTTAGGGCGTCCTGCTTTACGAGTAACTTCATCAATTGTTTTCTGTTTTTCTAATTCTTCCTCTAACTCTTTTACTTTTAATTGTAGCTTTTGATTTTCTTCTAATGCCTTTACAGCATCTTCATCTTTATGTTTGCTAGCAACATGAATAATTCCATCTTTTAATGCCGCTTGGAAATAATCTGTTTTTTCAACCCAATCAGGCACATCATTAAATCCAATATTTACATTAACCTTTTGTAATACGCCGTGACTATTTTTTTCTCCACGGTCAAACGCTAAACATCTATCTGCTAAAACACTAATCATATATTTTCCTCCTAAAAAATTAAGGATGACAATTAAGCCATCCTTATAACAATCATTTATTCTATTTTAATTATTTACATTAAATTCCATCGTAGTAAGCACACGCTGTAGGTGCGAGAATTTTAGTTTGTGAGAACTGCCCAGCGTATAGTGTTTCGTAACTTCCTTGAGAAGTATTAGTGCCTTGCGTAACGCGACTTAAAGGTACAGGCAAATCAATATTAACGCGTTTAGGTAGTTTTACATATGCTACCATACGATTTGTACCACCAACACCCGGTTTAGTTACGCCGGTATTATCTCCGCACCATCTTGAAGGAAAAATTTCAAATTTTCTTCCTTGTGCCGTTGCAACATTATATTTAAGAACATATTCTAAAATGCTGCTACAACCTGCAATAGTAGCTGGTGCATTTGTAATATACATAAAGTTTTGAGGGTCAATCAAAACGTGATTTGCCATACCATCTAAATCATATTCACTTTGCGCCCATGTAGTATTAATAGCTGTATTAATATCTGCCATAATTTCTAACGGGGTTTTTTGTGTCCATAAGCGAGAAGTACCGGCTTGATTTAATGCTGCGTTTGTTGCAGTTATTAATGGATTATTTACAAGTCCATATGTCCCTGTTTTAGAAATACCAACATATACGTTACGATCAAGCATTTTATTAAAATTTAAACGTATACCATCGTCAAGGAGTTGACTTAATGATTTACCAATTTGTTGTAATTTTAAATCGTCATAAATTGGAATTTTAAGATTTTCCATGAATGTATGCACTTTAAATACATCTTTACTGATATTTGCCGTAGAAACTGGAATATTGTTTGTTTCGCCTGCACCGATAGCGTCCTCGTCAGAACCAGTGGTTGCATAATGAACAAATACGTTTGATGTAATATCAACCCATCCGCCACCTGCAATCATATCAATATCACGTGGTGCTGTAATGTTTGTCATTGGTGCTAATAATCTAGGGTCTTGCTTTTCGAGTTCACCTACTAAAAACGCCATACCTGTACCAGTACCGCCACTAGCATCATGAACTTGGCTAAATGCGCCCATTGAAGGGACGATAATACCTTGGCTTTTTGCTGCTGCGATTGCATCCATAACTTGTGATTGTGTAACTTTACCCATTTATTTATCCTCCTCTTACGCGTTTAACTGCGTTAACAATACTACTTCGGCAATCCCTGTCGCGGAATCAATTTTGCCAGATGTAAATTTTGCACCAGTTACAGCAATAACAGTTGCTCCATCAGTTGCTGTGCCTGCTGCTTCTGCCGTAAAGTCACCGACTGCAAGCGCAGTACCTGCTACAGTAACAATACCTAGTTGACCATTTGCTACAGGTGTACCAGATTGTACAATAACTGTAGTTGTCCCCATTTGTAATACATCACAAGGACGCCCCGGTTCATAACTACCAGTCGTTGTATTTGCTCCGTAGCCATAAGTCATGCCTTGTTTAACTTCGGACACTGCGATACCTGCAAAATTTGCCATAGTAGACGCGGATACTCCTGAACCACTTGCACCAAATTTTGAATATGTATTATCTGTATTTGTCAACACGGCAGTACCAAATGGAATCACTGGTTGTGTTTCGGCTCCGTTACCATCTAAAATTGACTTTACCATACGAGCATTAATTTTATTGTACGGATTACGAGATACCTTACCTGCAAATCCTAGCCCTAAATTTCTTCCAATTACACTTACTGGCATAATTATTTATCCCCCTTTGATAATGTTTTACCGTAATTTGCCCATGCTGTTGCGGCATCAGTTGCTTTATATAAATTACTTGCTACTGGCATTGTTGCTTTATCTTGCGCTGCTTTACGTGATGCATTTGCGTTTTTAATAATTTGAGAATAACCATTTTGTCCTGTAGTACGACTATCGCGAACTGTTTTTACAAATTCTTTAGCGACTGCATCACGCACAATTTTATCTTTAATATTCATAATAATAGGTTTCATATCTTTGACAATTTTTTTAACTGCTTCTTCATCATTAGCAAAAACATGTTCTTCTGTTTTATTTTCTTTTTCAGCTTCTTGTACTTCTGGAGTTTCGTTAATTTCATCTTCCAAAGTTTCTTCTTTTTCTGGTTTTCCTAAATCTTCTTCCAATTCATCCATTATCTCTTTAGCCCCGGCTTCTTCGTGTACTTTTTTGTCGGATTCTACAAGAGCTTGAATAATTGTAGCTAATTTGTCGATTTTTGCATTAACCTCTACCAATGGGTCAACTTTCTGCTCAGGTTCTTGATTTTGAATATCCATATCGTTATCCTTTACAACTGTAGTTTTTTGTGGTGCTTCTTCACCACCCATAGCGTCCATTGCTTTAGCAATTTCGTCTGGTTCGGCATCAGCGGCAAAATGTTTAAATCCTAATGCCGTTAACATTTTCTTTGTAATTGTCATTTTCTTTCCTCCAATATTTTTTTTAATTTCCGGACTAGAATCTTTAATTGCGACTGAATGGCCTGCTCGCCCTGAACTTACGACAGCAACATGGTTACCAACAATATTTATTTGTTCAACCTTACCGTCTTCATTCATACGCCAACCTGCATCATATCCGCACGAAACCTCACGTTTATTGTTGTTTTCAATCTGATTAATTAGTCCGTTATCGGTTATATATAAGTCTCCAACTAAAAAAACGCCAGCGGGATGAACATTTTGTACATGTCCACGCCCTACAACTGACGCTGTATCAACTGTTAAATTGTTAGTTGGATGATTATCTGTAATTGGTTTACCTTCGAAACTTGCAATAGTTTCTTTTGAAAATAAATTGTCAGCAGTTCTAAACACATGAATAATGTCATTTGCTGGTAAATTAAATTCTTGTGGCAACTCACTGCCTAGATAATCCATTGTTCCAGTACGCCCTAGGTTTACATTCTTACATATCAAATATCCTTCGGGAGTTTTAACCATGTTAGGAGATATTTTATCGCCATAATATAGCAGCATTTAATCACCCCTATTAGATTTCTTCAAATTCAATAGTGTAACCAAATGTACCACCGGTTGGAACTGCTTCACCATTTAAATTAATTGCTAAACCTTCCGCTACACCATGCAAGTAAATTGCTTTATCATTACGATTTGCAAAATCAAAAACAACTGTTCCTGCCGCTCCAGCTACACCAAAATTTAATGTTTGTGAAGATAACGCTACTCCTGCACCTAAAGCAGATGGGTTTGCGGTATATAATTTAGGTACTGCTGTTGCTGCCGCATCTAAACTATCAAACTGTGCAATACTAGGAGCTGTTGAAGTTCCTGTTGTATTTACTGCTGTACGTTTAATAAGTGATACGTTCATGCTGCCTGCTGTTGTTGCAAGTCCTGATACTGTTACCCTTTTAATTTTTACTGTTTTTGTTGCTGAACCATTTAAAATTACAACATCGGTTGGTGTTGCTGCCGGGGTATTTGCCACACCAGCTACTCCATATGTTGCATAAATTCCCTCCGTGCTAGTTTTACTACCAGCCGAAGTCATTACGTTTAAATCTATTGCCATTTTCTTTCCTCCTCTAAATTACTACATTTCTTGTAGTCCCAATTGTAAAATATAAATGTGTACCATCGAATTCAAATGCCCCTGTATTTTGCCCTGCGGCAACTTGTCCAGCCGGAACTAAAGCCGATGATCTAAGTTTTATGCTACCCATAGGTAAACCAATAGGTCCTAATCCACCATTTAACGTAGATGCACCACCAACGCCTGTACTTGTGTATAAAATAGCAACATGTACAAGTATTCCTGCACCTGTAAATGCTGGTGATGCTGTAGTAGTAACTGTAGCATTAACAACTGTTACTGTTCCAGATGATGTAGTATTTAAAGCTGGCACGGTAGATGTTACCATACTCACCATTGCAATAGTGGCACTTGCTGTATTTGCAACTGTTACTTGGCCAATGATTTGATCTGACGTGTGAGTAAACGAAATAGATCCGCCAATAGCTAAGCAAACATTGTCAGGATTATTGACTTTAAAGCTAACTCTATTTGCAATAAAACTGCCTGCTGCTCCTGTAGTGCTATAAAAACATCTTGCACTAGCTCCACTAGTAGAAACATTACAAGTACCATCTTCAAAATAAAGTTTTGAACTTGTATTTGTGTTTGTCCAATTTATTGCATCACCAGAACCAGAATTAACACTAGAACCGCCAAGTATCTGTAAATTCTGTGCTCCTGTACCGGAAAACGATAATGTAGTTCCTGCCGTAGATTGCAAAATAATTCCGTCAACAATAACTGTACCCGAAAAATTAGCAACATGATTACCGGTAATATATACCCCAAACTTTACAGGTGATGTAATATATACGCCTGCTTTAAATGTAATATTTTCTACATATGTACCCGGAAAAGCAAAAATTGTTGTTCCTGAACTTGCTACAGTAATAGCTTTACTAATAGTTAAATAAGGTAAATTTGCGCTACCATCACCAGTAGTGTCATTACCATTTTTACCGACATATAAATAATTGTCTGGTTTTACCATTCCTGCACCACTTGCCATATATGCAAGTATTTCTGCGATATTCACTACACCACCATCATTTCTAATCATTTGTCCAGTCATGGGCTCATAATTGTTTATATTTATCGTCATAGTTTCTCCTTTCTATTAAATTAACAGGACATTAACCTGCTGTAGATTGGATCACCTCCTTTATTTAGGAATATGATAATTATCAATTGCTTTATCTGTATGCCACGACTTGCCAGCAGACTTCATTGCAATAGTAACTGCTTGTTTTTGAGAATGACCAGACTTAACTAGCTCTGATATATTCTCAGAAATTACTTTTTGTGAAGAACCTTTTTCCAACGGCATCTTAATCCCTCCTTATGTAGTTATTAAAATACTTTGTTGCTCTTCCAAAATTATGATTACATATTGGACAATGATGTTCTCCTGTCATAAATATTGCAAATAATCTAAATGGAACATATATAAATAAAAAATATCCCTGCGTGATTGCAGAGATAATAAATAATGCTATATAACTAAGTTGTATTGATTGTTTGTAGATTGGGGTAACGTCTGTTTCACATTGTGGGCATTTCATACCTTTGACATCTCCTTGCATAGCAAATTTAAACACAACGGAATAAGTCCATCCCATGCAACATTTTTATTGTTAATATCCATAATATTTTCACCTGCTATATGATGCCATCTTATTAAACCTTCGTTGTCAGTATCATCTTTATGCATAAAGTAAATATCGACTTGTGGCAATATAATACCAAATATATGATTTTCACAATCTGGAAGGATCTGCGTCATTAATTTAATCATACGTGTATCTTTCAGTAATGGTGATCCAACTTCTTCTGCCCATTCGCGAATCATACAATTCTCAGGAGATTCGTTTTTTTCAATATGTCCACCAACCCCAGATAATAATCCTTTGCTTGGCTCATTATTACGTTTAATCAATAATGTATACATGAAATTACTATCAACTGTTATTGCTTGTGTATATCGTGTCATCACATAATCTCCTTTTGGGCAAAATAAAAAGAACACCTAAATATAAGTGTTCTTTGGTATCGTATTAAATTAAAGTTTTGCGTTACATATAGGACATACGCAATCTTCACTACTTCTAAACATGCCACATAATAGTTTGTATGCTAAATAAATAACAAGGAATATACCACCACTTAATAACGTTAGTGCTATTACTAGCAACCAGTTTACACCTTTGCGTCGCGATATAGGTCTAACTTGTCGTTGACAGTATGGGCAGTATTTCATGATTCATACCATTTGCATTTATTACTATCTATAGAATATTTTTCGCATTTATGTAATCCTTTATCATCTAAAGTGCATTTATTGCAATGTATCCTATCTATTTCCCCTTTGGAATTTATAGTAGGACAACACTCAGGGATACAAGTTATTTCGTAAGTGGTAGTTGAGGTTTGTCGAAAATCAGTACATCTATATAAAAGTTTCGGGTTACTATCGTATCTATAAATATCATTAGGTTTTAGTATATCTCCAATGCTTGGATTAATAGGTATCCATTTATCGTTCCTTGATATTTCAATCATCTATAGCACCTCTTTTGACAATATTTGCAGTATTTCATGATTTACGATCCGCAATTATGGAGTCAATCATTAATGATAATTCTTTAATTTTATCAAAATCTTTTTTATCTACTGCGCTCCAATATTCCAAAAATATATCTGCATTTTCTTTACCATAAAAAGATATGTCGGTTACATATTTATAGTTTTTATAGTCATCAGCAAATTTAGTTCTAAAACTATCTTGTGGCGATTCTGGTAGTGGCATCCAGTGAGTTACACGATTTACACTAAATTCTGCTGGGCAATCTGATATTGCACTAAGCATAAATTTTTGTTTATCTTTTATAAAAAAACATATCCATATATTTTTATAATCATCATCACATATAATTACTCGTTGACTATCTTCTGGTAATCTATCCTTCATGCTAATCCAATCCATTATTTTGTTACCTCCAAAGATATTTTAATATGTTGAGGTAATGGCATAAATTCTATAGTAACTTCTTTCCTATCATTAATATAAGTTTTTGTTTTGTATCTTTTTTTTACTTCAAATTTATCTAATACTTTTTTTACTTCTATTTTTATATCTTCTATAGTAGTTGCTGAGTTTTTGTTTTTTTTACTTACTACTTTGTTTATTTGCTTGTTTAGTTGATCGTTTAGTTGTATATATATATTTGCTAAATCATCCATCATAACACCGCCTTATCAGCAGTTAGTTTGTTATTCATACGTATTTCAAATAAAGCGTCTTCTAATTCGTTTATGCGCTGTTTATCATTTTCAATAATTTTATATGCCAAGTCTCTTTCATCTATTAATCTATTTAACCTAACTAGATGATCTAATTCCATTTCTTCAATTTCTTTTCGCAATTTTCTATTTGTTTTTAAAGCATTAAACATCACAACACCGCCTTATCAGCAGATACATAACTTATAGGCGTATTATGTATATTTTGCGCTATAATTTTATTGCATTTTTTACAAAACCAATATTCTCTTGTTTCACCATATATATTATATAGTATTTTATATTGATTGGAGCAATAAATTAAATTATTTTCTGCTTTATCCCATTGATGTAAACAAAACAATGATTTAATAAATCTCATTATTCATAACACCGCCTTTGGTAAAACAATCAAATCAATTGCTCTATCATAAAAATATGGTTTATTATAACCATCAGCTAAATCAAACATTCTTTGTATTGTTTGATCGGAAGGTGAAAGTGTAATATTTTTCATAAACTTTTTATATTCTTCTCTGAATTTTATTCCAAATTCTTCTTCATTTAATCTAAAATATGGTTTTTTATCCATTTATAACACCGCCTTGTCAATACGCTTTGGTGTAATCTGCATAATGTTTCCATAATTATCTACTATTACATATTTATTAATTGACTTATATTTTTGGCGTAGATTAAATTGCAAATGTTTAATATCTTCATCATTATTGTTTTTTCTTTTTGTTTGTATTTCTATATAATCGCCACGATCTGTTATGCTAATCCAATCCATTATGATTGCACCACCTTTAATTACCAAATCCAAATATAATTCTTATATTTTTCTCATCTTCCTTAACGTAGTTTAATAATTTACATATATTATTCCAAAAACAGTCACTAATAAATTCAATCTCTTTTTTATATTTAAATAATTCATCTAGTGTATACCAATTAATAGAATGAATATTACAATCGTTATAGAAAGCGTCTCGAACATATTCGCAACAATCATCTGGCAAATATCTGCATTCTACAATAGGTTTTATATTATTTTTATTTCTAACGTCAGCTAGTAAAGCAAATAGGTCGTAATTACGACCATCATATACGCAATATTCAAATTGTCCATCTTTAACAAGTTCCCACTTATCGTTTTTATTTACTTCTGCATACATTTCTATGTCGCAACCCATTTACTTGTCTCCCCTTTCTATTAAACATTTATAACACTGCCTTGTCATAATCTAATTTCTCACCGCAAAATGGACAATATTTAATACCATGAATGCCCTCATTGTCATCACTATCACTACGAATAAACCATTCTTGTTTAATGTTATCCCATTCTGGTTCGGTATCATCAACATATTTGCGTTCTTTACAATCGTGGTATTTGTACATCATAACACCGCCTTAGTATTATTTGCCTTATATAATGTGGCAGGAGACAGGCTATCATATTATATGAAAAATAGTAGAAATATTACTATGTGGTAAATGAGGTATCCATCCTTTTCTGTCTCTTTTAGCAGAATTACATTTTTGGCAACAAGGAACTAAATTTGCTGGGAAATGAGTTCCATTTCTATTTAAAGGTATTACATGATCTATAGTTATTTTTTCGGCACTTCCACAATAAGCACATCTATTCCCATAAAGAGAAAATTTAGCTTCTAACTGTTTACGATTAAAACTACCTTTTGTATTTTTATATTTTTTTAATCGCTTATAAGCTTTTAATATGTATTTTTCTCTGTTTTTCTGATATTCCCTTTTACGATTTTCTTTACGATTTTCTTTATAAATTTCAGGATTTTCTAACGATTTTCTTTTGTAATACTCTTTTGCCCTTATCTTTTCTTTTTCATGAAATTTTTCATCGGTTTTAATTCTCAATCTATAATATTCAATATAATATTTTGCTCTTTTACCTGATTTATTTCTTTTTGTATCGTTTTCTTTTGTACAATCTTTACACATATTTTGTAATCCATCAGGTTTGCTTTTATTTTTATAAAATAAAGATATACCTTTTATTTTCTTACATTGAACACATCTTTTAAATTGTTCCATAACAAAACCACTCCTCTGTCAGTAGTATTTTTCTCTGAATATTAAATTGTTATTTTAAATGGGAAGACGTTCAGAGTTCGTCTTGTCGCGCCGGGCAATTACTCCGGGGCTATCCCATATTTACATTATACGCTTAAATTCCGCTTTTGTCATCATTACAATTTTATTATTGTAATATACTTTGTGTGGCCAAGATATTTCGTTAATATCAAATACTACGGATGCAAAACACCTACAGTTAAATATTTCGCCTGCGTTGTAGTGTCCGTATGACTTTTTTTCACCTGCTAATTTCTCAGGATCAGGCGGATCATTGTAATTAACTAGAACCCCTTGCATGTGCTTGTGAGAACTTCTTACACGTTGATCTTGAACACTAGACCATATATACCAATTAAAGCCTAATCGTTCTGCTCTAGACTGTACTAATTCTGATGATGCTTTAGCAGATTCTGTTCTAGCTATCAATTGAGCCTTAGCCTTAGTCATATGTGGAAATAACTTTTTTAGCTCGTCAGCTATCTCCTCAGGTCTTCTGCCTGCGATTTGCGCGCTAGACACATGTTTAACCATTCGTTCAGCCATATCAATAGGTGCTGATTTAATATAATGTACATTCCTATCAAGTAAACTTTGAAATGTTTTATCGTTATCTGTTTCATTTTTTAATAGTTCAAATATTTTTCTGCCATGTGATGATTTTTGCGCAGCTTGCCGCCATGATTTGCCAGTATCTTTTCTAGTCATCGTTATCATTTTATAAGCTGCTGTTGTAGCAAAATCTTTAAACCAATCTGATTTAATTATTTTATTTGTTAATCTTATAATTACATCACGTTTACGAGAGGTTATTATTTGAGTACTAAATTGATTAAATAGGTTCGTTAGTAATTTCTGGTAGTCCGTTTCTATTCTGCGTTGGGGTTTCCAATCCATAATCTTCACCTACTAATTCTGTTTCCGGTTTTAAAGTAATATCATTGCTTGCAGCTTCAACTATTTCATTAGTTACGCTACTAAACATATTAGTAGTATACGACAATTCTTGTAATTCTTTTAATGCCATTTGCTGACTTATTATACCAGAATCATATGCTTGATATATACAAGTTGTTTTCTTTGCTACAATATCGGCCATTTTATCCTCTGTAGGTGTTTGTATTGCATTAAATCTAATCCCTAAATCATCTGGAACTTGTCCAAACTCAGACATAAACATAACAGGTAGTAATTTATTTATTATTGGTTTTAATTGTGATTCTTGGCGTTGTGATACCATATCATAATAGTTTTGCAAGTCTGATTCGCCAGTTGCATTCATTCCGGCTGGTGCTCGCCCAAATAGTTTAGTTACTGGAATTTCTGCTGCTCCTGCTATATCTAGCATTTGACTTTCATATATATCATTAAGCCCTGCAAAAGTATAATTCATTGCAGTTACTTCATCGTTATTACCTATAATCATCATGCCATTATTATTACGCATTTGGTTTTGCGCTGATTTTACAGCATAAAAGTCTCGTTGCACGTCTGGATCAGTTGCCGCTATTATTTGGTCAAAGTCACTAACCTTATTAACAATCAAATTCGCTTGGAATACTAGGCTTGCAATATTCCAAGATGTATTGTCACGTTTTGCAAGTTCATCAAATACATGCTCTAATTGTGATGCACCCCAACCAATTTCCGACATGTTTTCCCAGTATGGCAATCTACGTCCACAAAATCGCAATACACGGCTATGATGTACTCTAACCGTTGCATTGTCTTTAGTAACATCACGCACTTCATACCATATAGGTAATCCAAATTCAGGGTCTCTAATATCTTCAATGCGTTCAATTCCCGGACATACACCAGACCATCTATCAACAATTAACAATCCACAATAGCTATTTGGCATTATATTATCAAGTTCAAGTGGCTGATCTAATAAATCCTCTTCGCCAGCAATCATTATAATAGCAGCAGCACCGCCGTATAAATCGCCCCAGCACAAACCTTCATTGATTTTGTCTTTTGTGCAGGTTCGCTGTTCTAGGTCATTATATCGGTCAGTAATTTCAGGTTTTAGGTCTGCTGTAATTGAAAACCAGTTCTTAACCATATCGCCCGGGATTGTTTCAATTATCTTTTTACCTATCCAAGAATTACGATAAAGTGTGTTAAGCAAATTATAATTTCTCGTGAGTCGGGTTAGTGTGTAATCCGTTGCGCCCATCATTCCCGGCTGGTCCATGCCCAATCGCCCTAAGACGTTAGAAAATGAATCTTGTGTAGATTTTCTTCTTTCGGTAGATTGTTTCGTAGTAGGCTGCCTTTTGACAGCTTGCTTTTTCTTGCTCATTAGGCAGTCCTCCTGTTTTAATTATTGTTTAATATTTCGGTAAAATAATCTCTAACTTCACGTAGTGTATATGATTCTACGCAATTTCTTCCGTTATCAGCAATATAGGGATTTTTAATAGCATACATTATATGTTCTTTTGTCATGTCGTCTAATACAGGAGTAATCCTATCAAGTTCAAATATTCTATAAATATCATCTTTATTAACATCAGCAAGACTATTAACACGTTCCCATTTATTTGTTTCAGTATTTAATACTTCGGTTATTTTTGTTGGTTTATATTTTAAATTTTTCATATCATAATATGGTTGATTAATTTCAATCATATCAACTTTACCATCATAGGTATGATTGAATGTATTTTTAAATTGTTCTTCGTTCATAAACGTAGTAGTAGTTATTTTCTTTTCTTTATCTGATCCTGTCGCAACCTGCATATAGCAAACACCATCAACTATTATCTTATCGGCAAACATTAATTTAAAATCACGATTATCCATAATGTAACACTCCTTTATATTCTGTATGACTTAACGACTGTTTTGCAGAAATAACGCAAATCATCTGGCCCGTGGTCATTTTCTTTAATAGGTTTTTCAACTCCGCGCTCAGATGCTTTTTCATCCCAAAGGTAAGAGTTTAATTCTCTAATTAAATTAGGGCATTTTGTTTTATTTATAAATAACTTACCAGCTTGAAACATTGTAGCAACAAGTCTAATTCCGTTTAGTACTTCATTGTCTGCATTAATTAGGTCATCTGCTTCGCGTGGTTTTAAACTTCTCTTTCTCAATTCAGCTTTAAAACTTGATGCACTTGGATCAATGATTATACCTAAATATCTTTTGTTATCAATAAAGTTATGTAAATCATCGGCATATTCTCTATCAGCTTTTTGTTTCTTTTCTTTTTTAGAATCATAATAAAATTCATCTTCGACATAATAGATAGTGTTTCGCTCAATCGTCTGCTCAATATATTCATGACAAGAGAAAGGATTAACTGTACCATAATCTATTGAATAATACCGTTTGTACAATAAATTGTAATCAGGGCCGCCTTGTCCATCTTCATATTGATTATCAGCACCAAACATATCATAAATAAGACCTTCTGCATTTTTGCGAAGGCCTAGTATATCACGTTGATACCATATTGATTTTTTATTGTATGTACTTAATATCTGTTTTACTTTTTCATCTGATAATGACAAGTTATTAAATATAGTTAAATGTGCGTAATTGTAACCATATTGAGGATTCTTTATTTTATTTTGTTCTTGTAGATTTTGGATTTCATACCACCAATGTAATTCACCTTTAGGATTTAAATCAAAAAACAACTTTCTACGTGAACTTGCCATTGTTCTATCAAACATTTCTTTAACAAATTCTTCATCACATTCATTAACTTCTGAGCAAGCTACCATGCCTATCGAAAGTCCTTTAATCATTTTGGCACTTCCGGCCTTGGCTCCCCCTGCAATCAATACTATCTTTTCGCCTGTTTTCGTTTGAACGTAAAGTGCATCTTTATCGTTATATTTACCTTCTCGGCATTTGCCTTTGAAATATGCTTTAATGCCAAAATCGTTACTATCTAGCAAGTTTAATCGTGCCATTGCATTACTAACGCCTGCTGCTAGATGTAATTTATCTGGATGTGTTTCTAGATTTGCACAAAACGCAATAACATTCAGTACATTTTTGCCCGATCTTTTGCTTAACCGCCCTCGAGCACATTACACCAGTTATTATGTTTTAAAGACTCTTTTATGTATGTAGATTGTGTTTCTGTGAATGGTGCATAATTAGCCAAGGGCGAAATCACCTCCAGAATTATCAACACTATGAAGTGGTGAAAATTCCCCAAAATATAAAAGTTCAGCTTCTTGTCTAGCTTTTATTGCATCTTCTTTATTATTAAAACGTCCTAAATGAATTGTTTTATAATTAAAGCCAATAGTAGCAGACCATTTATTTCGTTTATTATCACGGCTTACGCCTTTAAATCCTGATTTGTTTGTTGATTTTATACGAGAATTCATAATGTTTTGCTGATTGGTTGCTTCTCGTAAATTACATTTTCTATTATCTAGTTTATTGTGATTAATATGGTCAACAAAATTTTCAACAGGCAAAATAAAACGATGCATCAAAATTGGATTACCATCATTTGTTTTATTTGTCATTATATAATCGCCATTAAAAACCCATCTATATTCTATTATCTTATCAACATCATCTAAATCTATAATGGTACGGCATTTTTCATTATTGTTATTATCAACAATTACAACTTCTGCATGTTCAGCATATTTAATAATTGTATTTGAACCTTTATAAAAATTACTGCTGCATGTTACTTTTCTAATTTCATTATTGTAACAACCACAAGAACGAGTAAATGATCTTCGCAATGAATATAAATCTGCATCCATCTCATTACCACAATCGCACTTGCAATGAACTCTACGCTTGCCTTTGTTTTTTATTGGAACTTCATACATGACTTTTAATCTGCCATATTTATTTCCAATATAATTATTTATATTAATTAATCTGCTCATTTAAATCACTGCCTTTAAAATAAAATAAGTTCCGATAAATTATTCTTATCAGAACTTATTTTTATAGAGTTTATAAGGTTTTAGATGATTACTACTCTTTTTGTATTATATTTTAAATACAAATTGTATATTTAGAGGTATTATGCGTTATTTATGCATTAGTATTTTAACTAGAAGTATAATACTAATTGTATTAGCAATTCCAGTAATTGTATTACTATAAAGTATTATATAATTCATAGTTTCTGTGCTCACAATAACACCTATCCCTTTTGTTCTTCTAATTTTCTTATCGTGTCTTCTTGACGTTCAATCCACGATTCTTGATCTTTAATATGATAAAGCAAACCTTTGTTTGCTGATCTTAAATTAGATATGACTAAATTTTGTTCTTCCATACATTTAGATGCACGATTCAGTCTATTTATTGCTGCGTTTTGTATCTCTGTATATTCTTTTGCTAACTGCTTATTCTCTAGTTTTAACAACTCTATTTCTTTATCTCTTGTAAACCAAAGCATATTATCGCCTACTTTAACATTATTTATATTCTGTGTATCATACATGATTTTAGGCATTGGTGGTCTTGGTGGAATCTTTCTAGGATTACCACATCTCACACATAAATCAACTGCACTATAATTATAATCTATTACCGACATTTGCTTGCCGCATTTATCGCATGTCCATTTTGCAACTATAACGCCCATTAAATCGCCTACTTTAAATATTTATTCACACATTTCTATTTCTTTATCTCTTGTAAACCAAAGCATGTTATCACCTTTCAATATCTATTCCTTGCGTTCTTTCATTAGCTTTAATAATTCTTCTAATGTCGGTGCAAGCAATCGGCAAAAACCTGTTGGCGTATTTGGATACCAATGCAGCTCCCATATTTCATTAGTATCTATTGCTCGTTGTTTTTGTTCTTCATTCTTCCATTCATCATCATAACAAGAAATAAAATCCAGCCATTCTTTAACTGTAATATAACTATCTTTATGCTCATTATGAGATAAAGTCAAAGAGCATTTATGCTTCGGTAAATCATCTAATGTAAACATATTTACACCATCCTAAATATTTATTCACACATTTTTATTAAAACCCGTTTATTTTAGCACTTTTATGTATATTATGCATTAATATTGTATTTTTATTTAATAGCTAACTTTGCAGTTGCCAAGCTACTTCTTCTACATTACAAAGAATATTGTAAAAATTACCATTAACTAAAGTAATACACGTTTGTGTTTGCTCATTTCCTTTGGTTGCTACAAACTCAACTATATGTTCTATATTAAAGTATCTTTCTTTGTTATCTTCTACTGTAATAAACTTAACTATTTTCATCTGTATTACCTCTTAACTTTTTTTCGATAAATTCCCAACAAGTAACAGCAATAATTACTAATGCTAAATGTACGTACCAGTATTCGATAATCCATTCCATTCTCGTCATATGTATAGCGTTATAAAAAAACAATTCCATATTAATCATCCTCGCTTCTAAAATCTTGCATCAATCTATCTTTTGAAGGATTATTTAGCATATCAGCCAATATAAGCATCTTTTTGTTTGTTTCTTCTATTACATTAACACCATTACCATTTTTAACTTCTATAATAGAAAGTTTTTTCCGTTCAATTTCCAAACATTGCTCTTGATACCATTTCTTATTTTTAAACTCAGGAAACATTCCTTTTATATCAAACAGTAACTTAATCGCTGTAGTATCGCCTATCTTACATTTACGCATTAAGGCTTTCCATACATCCGGCAAATCTGAGTTAGTATATTTATCAACAATGTTGTTTATGTAATTTATATATCGTTCATCTTTCATCCACCGATAAAAATTCCTCTCCGTCAGTCCTGCATCTTTAATCTTTTCGCCTTTAGTTCTTCTATCAGCAGGATCGGCAAGCATCTCTGCCATTGCTATTAATTGCGCGCTAGGCATCCATTCTCTGACGGTTTGTGCACTCTTTTTTGTTTTCTTTTTAGTGGTTTTCTTTTTCTTTTCCATAACACCACCTACTCGCTTTTTAACTTAAATATATCTGGAACATCTTTATTAAAATCATTCCAATTTATACCATATTCTTTTAATATTATTTCAAAGTCTTCTATATCATGTGGTTTTATTTTTAATCCCCTATAACCAATTTCTATATGCTTTAATTCATGTATCATCAAAATTTTCTTTTGATTTTCAGTCATGTAAGACATATTAGGTTCATAAAAAGTTACTATAAAATCAAATGGTAAATATGCCATATAAGAACTTGTTACTTTCCTACAATCTGCTGCTACCGTTCTACCATCTTTCTTTTTAGCTTCATAACTAATGACATATCCAATTCTTATTTCAAATTCATCTATAAAGTTTAATTCCTGAACATGTGAAATAACCTTTTCTCCTAGCTCTTGCATTTCTTTAGAAGGTTCATATTCTATAATATCTAGTTGTTTAGCATATTCAATAATTAATTCTCTTTTGCGCTGTCTATCTTCTGTTATGCCTATTTTGCATAAAGCATTCAGGGCATTACATTCTATTTTTAATCGATTGCATTCTTCGATTAGTTCGCATTTATCGCAAAATTCATCTCTTGACACATCCCCCACCTACTTTACTCCTATGTTACTTTTGTTACTTTATATTAATTGTTATCGTTGTAAATACTAGTACTATTGTAAATCCAATTATATTATCTATATCCATTATCCACCTGTATATCTATCTAATCCGTTCTTAACTTCTGTTTCTTTTAACGAGCACATCTTACGTACTGCTACAAACTGTGCTTGCCAGCCTTCCAGCTCCGCTTCTGCTACTAAAAATATCGCATTTGCTTGTTCTAGCTCATCCTGTGCCGTTATTACACTTTCATCTATTTCTGCTAAAGCATTTTGCATTGTCGCTGTCTTTGCGCTTGCATTCTTTATTTTAGCTTTTGCTAGTAACCTTTTGTATTTGGTCTGTGCTATTGATGCGTTGGCTTTGTATTTGGCTACTATATCTATTATCTTTGAAATATTGTTAGCGCATGTTGACAATGATTGATTTAATTGTAATTGTGTAGGGTTTTCTGGTATTTCAAATTTATCCATCTATATCAGCATCCTTCCAATAATCAGGATATATCTTGCTTAAATATGTAACGCATTGTCGCTTTATTTCTTTACTATTATCGCCAAAATGCCTGTCTTGATGGTGCTTGTAACATAATGATATTCCTTCTTGTATCACATCGTTCTTTAATCCATTACGTTTTTCATGATGAAACTTTTCATCATCATCTATATTATTATAACAACCATCAATAATACATTTATAGTTATCTCTTTCGTGTATTTCATCATTAAGTATTGATATTGCTTTGCCTTTTAATCTTGTGATATTTAACTTTTGTAGCATATTTAACCTCTTTTTATTTTTTGAAAAAAGTTTATAAAATCATGTTGACATTATTGTTTTGATATGTTATACTTAAATCAAGTTAAAAGATACAGCGACAGCTTGAAAAGAAGCGGCTGATAAAAGGAGTTTTTTAAAAATGAGATATGTAAATAAAACAAATTTTAAAATTTCATTTGAGGTCAGCGACAATGATTTTACTTTATCTCCTGATTGTGAAATTGAGTTAGAAGAAAATGAATACCCTGAAAACATCATCGTTTATAATGATGGAGATTGCGAAGTGTTTATTTCAAACGAATATAACGGTAAAAAAGACATTTATATTAACAACTAAGGAGATTACCTATATGCAAACTAAATCAACTCATGGCGGTAAACGCGCCAACTCAGGCAGAAAAAAACAAGCTCCACCCGATGCAACTAGGCATTTTATATTAGTTACACCAGATGAACTTGTATTAGTAAAAGAATATATTCAACAACTGAGGGCTACCGCAAAGTAGCTCTTTTTTCTGCAAACTAAAAAGCACCTACACCAATTAAGATGTAAGTGCTTAATATTATGCTTATAAAATTATAAGTCCTGTTTCGCATACTTTCGATAATGTAATTATACTACCGTTTTCGTTGACTTTGGTCATTGACTAAATTATATTTTTAAAACTTTATCGTTAAATGCAATTCTAATTGTTACATCTAAAATTTTATTCATCCATCCTGTCATACATTGTTTGGTTGGTGCATCAATTTCCTTGCCATATCTATACTTAAACCAATCTATGTATTTTACTTGGGCATAATCAACCCATCCAGGTCTACCAATTCCCTTATTGCTCTTTATTTGGCTTGCAGCATCTCTTCTAATTTCAAGATATTTTCTACTTTTTTCAGATAATGTTTGTTCCATTTTTTCAATAACCATAATCCATTTACGTGATTCTTCTAAATCTAATAATGTCATTGTTTTATTAGCACATGGATTGCCAACACTAGTTCCATGTGGCATACCATCATATTGCGTTGCACCTAATGTGCTAAAGTTTGCTGATCGTTCTATGTAAGCCTTTTTTAACTCGTAATAATTAAGTATCCATTTCATAGCTGTTTTATTTTGCTTTTCAATATCAATTATCATAAAATCACGCTCCACTTATAATTTTTAGTCATAAAAAATACCGATATATAAAAATATCGGCTAAATTGCTTGAATTATATTATTTTGTATTCCCATATGCACTTCCAAAAACACGCTTTTTTATAATTGGTTTATCATTATTTTTAACGGCTATTTTAAAACATTCTTCATGGCAATAAATGATCTTTTCATGTATATTTGCAATAAAAATTCCTTTACCATTAATATTTTTATTGCAAATTATACATTTTTTATTTAAAATATTACCAATTTGTGGTTTAATGGTTTCTTTACGATCCAAATACGTTACTTCGGTATTAATATATTCTTCTGTTTCTGTGAAAATAAGTTCTTTGATAATACCGTTTTCTCTATTATGTGCTTCTTTCATTGCGTAGCCTAATGCTTCTCCTTTTTCCCAATTGTCAGGATAAGTTATTTTAATATCCCTAAATATCAAACTTTTCATTATTTAAATCTCCTCATTTCCCTCCATCTGCCATCATTTGGCTTCATTTCTAATTCGTTTTTCCTATGCATTGCAAAATACAGATATGTACCAATAATAGCTAATCCTATTGGCAATACAACTGTTAAATTAAAAAATAAATATTTAATAGCAAATTGTCCAAAGGTTAAATTTATTTTATCAATCATCCATGTAGTAAATGTAAAATTACTTATTGGCATTACTTCTATTCCAAACATATTTTTTACAGTCCTTTATTTTTTATTTTATCTACGTCTTTTTGAAACTCTTTTTTTATTCTATCTATTTCTTTCTGAAAATCTTGTAGCTCGGCAACTATTTGCTTATAAATATTATGATTATCTAAAAATTGTTTTTCTTTTTTATTATTCAGTATTTTACAAACTATTAAAATAAAAAGGAGCACAATAGCCATAGATAATAAAATAATTATCGTTTCGTCATTAATCTGCATTTTTCTCCTCATTCCGATAAAATAGTATTAAATTTAAGTCCATATATATTATTTTGGTGCGGTTCTTTATCTACTTTCCAGACTTTCTTATATCCATAATCAATGCACTCAACAACTTCACAGTCCTTTAATATTTTTTTAAGTCCATACTCTAAAGTTTGAATATTATTGTTAAATATAACGCTATTCGGTTTTAATTCTATCCATACAGGCATCTAATTACCTCCATTTTTTTGTATATTAAATCACTATTTTTTATTTTATGTTTTTGCTCTATTGCTCCTATATATACATTAGATTGTAATATTTTATTTATAAGAGTATCTTTATCGTAATCGCAATACTCAAGCATCTTATCGAAAACACTATCTAAAATTTCAATCTTATAATTATATTTTTTAAACGTTACCACAAATTACACCTTCTCTCAAATAAAAAAGCCACCAATTAAGGTGACTTAATTATTTATTTAATTGTATTTATTTTTTCTGCATCCTGTCATTCTTAAAACATGTTTTCTATAAGCATCTTTTTTACTTATTTTCTTGCAGTTGCTTTCAAATTCAGCTTCTTGCGTTTCTTTATCTTTCATCTAAACTATTCCTCTAATCTCTTTTTTCCCTCGTTTGCTAAACTCACTATAGCAAACATTAATAGGGTCGAATCCAGAACATCTCAAGCATGGTGATTGACTTTTGCATGTATCATTTTTTTGGTCGTAGTGAAAACATCCGCTACATTGTCTGTGTTGCATTACTTAGCTCCTTTCTTATTTACGCATTAAAAAAGCACTCTATAAAGAGTGCTTTTGTTGTATTTATATGTTTAGTCCCTAACTGGTAAACCAGCCGACATTTCGCCGCAAACAATTTCAACACTTCCCTCTGTAACTACCGCATAAGTATGAGGGTTATAGTATTTATTCAAAAATTCTAACAAAGGTAAAGACGCTTTTTGTAGTTCTTCTGATCTAATTTTACATTCTTGAGCATCCATAAAAACACATCCTTAATTTTATTTATATTAATTTAATTATTTTATATTTAGGGCGTGTCTACTTTCGCTTGTGGCACGCAACAAGTAGCCTTACTCGTCAGCTAATTTATGTTTTATGACTAACATAAGAAGTCTGTGCTCTTGTCCAACATTTCACACTCGCTCGGTTCTCGTTTTCCCGCCACCGAAAAGCAATATATTTGATAACCATTTAAAAATTAAGCGACATAATTATTATTCATAACCATATCCTTTATCAAAACTCTAGTTACCCCAGTGTTTTTAAAGTCGTGATTGCCCCGTCCACGCTTTCACGTACATGTGACTACCGTCACGCCCTTGCTAGCGATCAATCTAGCTAATTTTACCGTAATGCGCTCCTGCTTCATCTCATCATACAACTAGTCCGTATTATCATAAGATAATTAAGCGTTTGTATGGGTTTAACAGGTTACGGTATAGTTGGCGGTTTAAGCATCACCGCCAAGCATCCGATATTAACTAATCGGCAACGGCTACGTTTTACGTCCAGCTTGACATTCGCCCCTTAAGACTCGCTTTCGCTATGTAAAAAGCGTATTAATATAACTCTTCACACTACTATTATAAATCGTTATGCACCCCTAAAACTCCGCACTTTTTCCTCTTTTACTCCATTAATCATACCTAGTTCAACCGCAACCGCTAGAATTATGCCGTTAACCCATTTATAATATGTTGTTTTTTCAATATGCAACTCTCTAGCGATTCCTTCATCCGCTTTAGTTTGTGTTTTTGCCCAATACTTTAATTGCACAAGTTTATACTTTTCTTCTGGCAATGAATCTAAAACCGATTGTATAGCCTCTATCGTTCTGTTTATATATAGTATTCTTTTACTAGTGATAAGTTGTAACGCTTTTTTCTCACAAGTCCTACTAATGCCTGCACCTCTTATTCCGCTATCATCAAAGGTTGGCAAACTATCAATAATATGTTGTCGTTCTTCGCCTAGATCGCGTATTGTTTGTAAATAATCGCGTAACTCGCACTCAACATATGCTTTAATTTCTTTTTTTATTGCCATTTAATCACTCCCAAATCAATAATTAAATTCTGCTGTTTATTCTCTATAACTATCATAAATCTCAATACTATCGCTATTAATAATTAATTTTCCCACTTCTTCACGTAGTTTCAGTAATTCTTTAAGTGTATTAATGTTAATTTGCCATTTTTTATTTTCTCCATCATTATTGACCATTTTAGCTTTTTTGCACGGTTTTTGTTTTCCGTACCAGTCGCTTGTTTTGCTTATTTCAAATATCATTGTTATTCACGATCCTTCATTATGCTGCTAATTCGCAATATTTTTTAGATATATATCCAAGCAAACAATTACTATCCACTACTATATAACCAAACTCAGTAATAGACATTATTTCGTAGATTTCATTGTTATATATTAATTTCATTTTAACATTCACCTTCTTTGTATAGTTTTGCTTTACTAAATAAATAAATCATTTCCTCTTTTCCCTTTATAATATCTATTTTTTAACTTTTTTCGTTTTATGCCTGTAATTTTTTCTAATTCATAAAAAGTTTTTAATTTCCCATCATACATTATTTTAACATTTTTCCTTGTGTTGTTAGATTGTTCTTCCGGAGTCGCCCAACGACAATTTTCTTTAGTGTAATTACCATTAACATTAATTCTATCTAATGTTTTCCCTTCCGGTCTTTCTCCCATATCTTCTAAAAAGTTTTTAAAATTTAACCATCTTTCACATATTTTAATCCCTCTAGCACCGTAAAATTTATAATGTTCATTGTCTTTATTAAGGCAACGAACTTTCATACTATTCCATGATTTATATGCTTTATATTTGCTATATGGTTTTTCTTTTTTAGGTAATTTTTTTAATTCTTTAGCATAACATCCACATGATTTAGTAACTTTAGCTCTTAAATTAGTTCCTCTTGCTATTATTTCTTTACCACAATCGCATTTACATACCCACATTTTACATCTTTGTTTTGTATTTGTTATTTCGTTGCTACTTGCTTCTCTAATAACGGTAAGTTTTCCAAATTTGATTCCAATTATATTAATACATTTTCTTATTTTTATTCAACTCTTTTCATTATTGCCAATTTTTCTATTTCCTTATTTAAATCTTCTTGCTTTATTTTTAAAATATGTTCAACTTGTTCTACTGCCACTTTGCATTCTTCAATTTTTTTCTTTTGTTTTAAAAATTCTTCTTGCTCACGTTCCCAAACTAACTCTAGTGAATCATAATTACCTTCTAGTACTTCTATTAGGTTGTTTGTTGTATATACTTTTACTATGTCTTCGCTATCATTACCAATAAATCTATAAAAATTATCATCATAACTTTTAGGTTCTAATACATATAATTTTTCAAGCAACCAATATCCTGTTTTCATTACTAATGCTTTTTCTTGATTTATTAACTCAACAATCATTCCGATTTTTAAATCATCTTTTTTAAATGTTTGTTTGTCTGGTTCTAAATCTTTTGTTGTAAAAGTAACTTTATTTTTAGCCATATTTTTATAACGATCTTCACATAATCTTAAATCAACATAAAATAAATCATCATGAAAATTATCCCAAGCTATCCCTTCGCATGTTGAATTATATTTATTAAATGACACGTTCATGTCTTCGCTTGGATAATCGCCATCCCTCCACTTTATATTTTGCTTATCGCACCATTCCATCAACGCCTTAAAATCTCCAAATGTCGGTGTATATAATATTACCTCACCTTTTTTAAATTGTTCTAATAGTTTGGTATTCATGTTTATTCCTCCACTTTTAGTATTAATCCACTATAATACTCTCTATAAATATCAATCCAGTTATCAAGTGGCATTGTTACAAGCCATTTTTCATTATTCCTACGATGAAATACAGTAGGCATATTGCCGTTTTTTGCATCACGTTTTGCCTGTGCTATTGCATCCGATATATTAAGTCTTTGGACTCTTTTACACTCTATGTGTATGTTTGGTAATGCATCTACAATATCGGCAGCATTTTCACCCAATCCACAATATTGTTGCGATCTTTTAGCATCTTTAAAACCATATTCTCTAAGTTTGATTGCTAATTCTCTTTCGCCTTTTGCACCTTTGGCTTTTGAATTAATTTTACCCACTTATTCACCTGCTTTCGTTTAAATAATTGCTTATATCTTCAAATAACATATATGTTTCTGCGTGGTAAATGCCTTTATTGTACAATACGTCTTGCATTATATTGTGTGCTTTAGTTAGAAGTTTGTTGCTTTTTTCTAATTCTTCTTTATATGCCTCGCATTTATCTTTAAGTAGTTCTTCTCTTGTTGCGTATTTTGACATTACATATTTGCTTTGATCTATCATTTTTCTCCCACCTTTACAGGGAATTAATCCCTGCGTTTATTTTAATTAACATTATTTACTAAAATGGTATTTCTTGGTCAACATCTACTTCACTACCGAAAGAATTCGCACCGCTATTATCTGCTTGTCCATCACTTGGTTTCGATTGTTTACTGCCCATAAACTCAATATTTTGCGCAATAACCTCTGTTACATAACGTTTTTGACCGTCTTGTGTTTCGTAATTACGAACTTGTATACGACCTTCGACTAAAATTTGACTACCTTTCGTTAGGTTATTACCGCATATTTCTGCAAGTTTTTGGAATACTACTATTGGGATAAAATCAGTTTGTTTATGCTCTCCATATCCACTTGATATTGCTACATTAAAATTCGCAACTGCTGTACCTGTTTGAGAATATCTTATTTCTGGATCCTTTGCCAATCTTCCGACACCTATAAATTTATTCATTTGTTTACGCTCCTTGTTAATGATTTTTCTATTGTCCATTTACTTCTAAATAATCTATTGTTTAATGTGCTTCTGCTAATATTTAATTTTTCTGCAGCAGTATTATCGCAAAACGGACACGGTTTTAAATTACTCACGTTATCACCCCTTCACCCCTAATTTACCGTATAATTTCAAAACTACTGGATATACTAAAATCGATACGGCTTAACTACTCCATCCGTATATAATTTATTTTCTCCTTTCTCAACAAGACCACTAGTGCTGGTCTTGTTATTTTTTGTCCATTACACATCAGGCTTATCAAACCACGTAGCATAAGTTCCGTTCTCAAACCTTGCAAGCATATAACCATCTTTATCGACTAATTCATAACCAACATACATATGACCATCAAATTCCTTGCAAAGATCTTTAATTTCAGCTATAACCCTATTCGAAACACATTCAATATCGCCAACTTCATAAACATACACACCATTCGTATTAAAAACTTCTAATCTTGTAATTCCGTTTTCCATCATTCTATCCCCAACCTTTTCCGTAACTTCTCTACCTTCTTCCGATTTCTTACCGTACTTGGCTTATTTAGCAACTTCCTTAATTTACTGCAATCCTTGGCTTGCTTGTGATTGAGGTCAAAGGCTGTATATCGTTGTTTCATTTTAGACATGCCTTTCCGAATATTTTTTCTTCACATTCATTGCAAAATTCTGGATTAATCGGCATTCCCATACATCTGCCGTTATTGATATCGTGTAATCCTGCTTCCGATGGGCAAAAGTCCGTACAACCACCATCAATAATATATTTAATTAACTTTTCTACCGCTTCATCATTGCATTTCAATGTTTATCACCCCTTAACCCCAGCGTTTTAAAACACTAATCAATAAATCTCTGTCTTGATGTTCAAACGCTTCACTTGCATTTTTTATAATTTGGTCTTCCAATAAATAATCTGCAAAGTTTTCTGTATCAAATCTAAACATTTTTATATCTTTTTCTAGTTGTTCTATGTACTCAATCAGTTCTGGTACTGCTTTAATCATCCACGTATTGTAAAATCCTTGGTTTGGATAATATTGTTTGGGATTGTTTGCACTTTCTAGTATTTTTTTAGCGTTTTCTATATCCGGTCTTCTCAATTTACTCACCTCTTAACAATTGTTCGCATAATTCTATCTTTCGTTTCACTATCAAATTTTCTATACTTTCTCCGCTCTTGCCACCGCCCGTATACGCAATACAGATATGCTATTAATATTGTTGTTGTAAGTATTGTTAGGGAATATAGTATTACTTTAAGTATTTCTTCCATTTACTTTTACCTCTCTTTTCCTTGTATTCCACATATGTATTGCTTGTCCAGCACTTTCAAATCCTCTAAAGCTAGTACACATTCCGCAATCACATAATATATAGCTAATTCCATATGCTTTATTTTCATCTAATTCTACTTCTCTACCACAAAATGGGCATTTTTTTAATTCATTCACGTTATCACTCTACTTTCTTTATTAATATCATTTTCGTAATGTCAAGAAAATGATATTTTAGTTTTAAGCTCGTTATTTTACACTTGCCTATATAAGTATATTAGTCGTGTATATTTTGTTTAATGTTGGGCAAATTAGGCGGGGTATGTTTTATTTTGATGGTTTGTAATATCCGTTTTCGATACGTTGCAATGTACGATTGATTTTTTCTTGTTTAACTTCTTGTACTTCAAAATCTACAGATATTAAATATTCAATTTGTTCTAAGCAAATTTTTACATCTGCTATTTCTTCGTCTAAATGCATTCTGTTTTCATATTTTTTACATTTTATAAATTTAATTAACGCCTGCAACATTTCTCCTGTTTCTTCGACTAGTTTATCTTTTTGACTATCAAATTTAAAATAATCTGCTATTGTTTTTAGGTCTTTATCTATCATTTATTTGCCTCCATTTAAAAATAAATGACTGTATGTTCTAAGATTAATTCCTTTTTTATTTTTATCACCAGTCCCCCAGCATCTATCGCATATATCTGTAGTTATTGTACAACCACCAATACTGTGCATATAGGTACTTGTATTGTTATACGTTGTTACACCTGAACCACCACATTTTTCGCATGGAGTTTCTATATTTCTCCACTCTAAAAATATTTTTAGAATATCTTCTCTTTCTAACTCCATTTTATTTACCTCCATCATTCCAATATGGGCATTTACCTTCATCTCTACTTATCGGAACATCATATCTTAAAAATACTGATTTCAATCCACATAAGTCTGGTTGTTTGCATCCTTTACAGCAACCGTCTACGCAATGCTCAACTAATTCATAAAAATCCTCTTTATCAAGTTCAATTGTTTGTGCTATGTGTCTGACTTCACCTTTGCGAATAATGTCCATTTTTGCAGTTTTCCACGAATTTAACCTGTTAACCAATAATTTACCTTGTTGTTTATCAAGTTCACTGCAAATTGATCTATACGCTTTATCCGTGTATGTAGCTGCCATACTTACAGCTCGCTTTGTTTCTGTTGACCAACTTTTGTCTATACGTTTTCGCATTTCGTTAAGATTGCCAGACATATAACCGATAATTCCTAAATCGTTGATGCCTTGTGAGTTTAGGTATTTCATTTTTTATCACCGCCTAATTTGCGCATTCGGTAATCTTCCCCCTCAAATAAAACACCGTCCGTCATTTCGATAATCCGGCTAACAATGCGCTTACCTATTTGTTTTTCTAGCTCATTGAATGACAAGTTAGTTGTTATTACCGTAGGTAACATATTTTCATACCGCGCGTTAATAATCATGTAAAATTGTTCTCTGACCCAATCCGTAACTTTCTCGGCTCCTAAATCATCAAGCACCAAAAACTCTGTAGTCTTAACAATGTCCATGATTTCATTTTGGTTGTAATCTTCGTTATTAAAACTTGTTCGTATCTTTTGCAATAGTTCCGGTGTTGTAATAAACACGCCGTATACACTTTTTTTAGCTAGTTCATGTATCATTGCTACTGCTAAATGTGTTTTCCCTGTACCGTATTCGCCGACCAATAACAGTCCGTTGCTTTTTTTATTAAATGATCTAGTATAGGACAAGCACGTTTCATATGCTTTGCGATTAGATGCATTAGTTTTAAAGGTTTCAAAACGCCGATTTTTAAACCTTTCACCTATTCTTGATTGCTCCATGATTCGCGCTGTTCTTTTGCTTATGTATGCTTTTCGTTGTTTGTCGCATTGCCCTGCGCTAAAACCAATAGTATTATCTATAATCATTGGTGTGAGTTGCCAACAATCAAACAAACTTTCTCCTTGCTTAGTGCATTTATGGCACTGAATACGGTTTTTGTAAAGTTGCATTGCTTCTAGTTTGTAATTAATCAATACTTTTTTGGGTACTTCTTTGAGTTCAGGAACCACTTTCAATATCTCGTTTAAAGAAATTTCCGTATTTGCCGCTTGTGTAATTTTTAGTTTCATTCGTTCCAGTGAATTTCTTATCTGCTCCGTAACTTGTCCCTCCCTTACTTTTTATTTTGCTTGGGTCGAAATTTTTTGGTAGGTAATCATTAACATAATTTGCCTTGCCTAGAAAGTTTGATGAATTAAAGCAATATCGTTTTTCTTTTTCCTCGTCTTCACATTTAATTTTATAATTTTCTACTGCTTTCATAATCAGATCAACAGTCAAACCATTTTTTAGTTTACTTTTCCAGTTAATAAACGTTTGGCTCTTATTTTCTGATCGTGGATACTCTGAATAAAATTTTTCGAATTCGGGAGTATATATATTACTTCTTACATTCTTATTATTCTTATCATTCTTGTTAGTTGTTGGTTCTTTGTTACCTGTTTGTTGGTCGTTTGTTGGTTCTTTGTTACTATCTTTGTTACTATATTCATTTATTGATTGATAAGCCTGCCAATTTACTATTGTTATAAGTCGCCCTGTCTTTGTTGATTCGTATGTTAAAAATTCAAGTTTTTTAAATTTTTCTAGCGCACTTCTTATATTTTGTATTGTGATACCTTTGCCACATTTTTTTCTTATTGATTCTAAGCTGGTAACAAATTGACCTGAATTAGCTTTAAATTTTTCACCCTGCCAAATCCACTCTTTTACTTCGTGATTAGCCATTATCAATAAATTAATCAATATTTTGCAATGTTCTGGTGTTGAACAAGTCCAAATTGCTTTATCAATTAAGCATCTATGTAGTTTTATCCATCCAGAATTTTCATCCACTTTATCACCACACTTTCAAACTTGTGTTTTTAATCAATATTCAACTGGCATACAAAACTACAATCTTCTAAAATTTCATCTTCAATTCTACCGCGATCTGGTTCTAATTCGTCTAAGTAAACGCCTTTTATGCATGATGCTCCTATTTCTCTTTCTAACTTTGCCCTACTAGCAAATACATCTGGAAAATCAACTCTTATTTTATTCCAGTACCCCATGCCACCTTTTACACAACCAATGCAATTGTTATTATGGTATCCTAGGTCATACATAGCAGGTCTTTTTAATCCTAGTTTTAAAGCCATCCCATGACATTCTTCTTTTGTTATTTGTCTATCTATTAAAGGAAATATGTGCTTATATTCTGGCATTAACTCCAATGTTCTTTCAGCTCTATGTTTTTCTGCATAATCAAATCCCCATACATAAGTTAAATCAGTCTTCCCATATTCCCATTCCTTACGAACACGCTTTTTTAGAATTTGAGTGCATTTAGCTCCATATGGCGAATTGATAAATCTAAATTGTCTTACAACGTTTTCTACTGACTTATATTTTGATTGTAATGGTTCAATCTCTTTACCCAGTACCTTCTGACAATCATTTAAGAATCTCAATGTGTCTTCGTGCTGATCTTCAATATGACAATACATAATTTTATCTAATGTTTCACGTTCTAAATATGCTGCTACAAAACTAGATACACCTGCTGAAAACCAACTTACTTTCATTATTTACACTTCCTTAATTAATGTCTCTCAAACGTCACATACATCTGTATTATTTTCAGCGTATCTGCGTTGCTTTTCGATGTTTTTATGTGCTCAATCATTTTATCAAGTTGTCTTTGGTTATTGCTGTCTATCAATGCGTTTCGTGCTAATGCGTATATTGTAAAATTGTCCATGTTTTTAAGCGAATTTTTATATTTTACGGTTGGTTTCATAAACCAACCTCTTAATCCTCTACGCTATCGGCTTCAACAAAATCACCGTCAACTAACATATAAAACGTATCAATTTTAATTTTATTGCCATCAACTTTAATACTTTGTACGTCTTTAATGTGCCAATTATAGTTGTCATCTTTAAACCATTCTGCTAACACTAACCAGCAACCTAAGGCGCCTTTGGCTTTTGATTTTAAACCAATTGCCATAGCTACCGATTCTTTACCTTCTACTGTTGCAGCACTTTGGTAACCAGTATTAGTTGCAGCACTTTGGCCACCAGTATTAGTTGCAGCACTTTGGTAACCAGTATTAGTTGCAGCACTTCGGCCACCAGTATTAGTTGCAGCACTTCGGCCACCAGTATTAGTTGCAGCACTTTGGTAACCAGTATTAGTTGCAGCACTTTGGCCACCAGTATTAGTTGCAGCA
>Ga0210064_1000033_pt1 | contig 61154 bp, 53 predicted proteins | sample Muzzi_CordC_D2_FD_185531 | JGI IMG/M metagenome (GOLD analysis project Ga0210064, IMG submission 185531) | Wetland microbial communities from San Francisco Bay, California, USA, that impact long-term carbon sequestration - Muzzi_CordC_D2 (SPAdes) | ecosystem: Environmental > Aquatic > Marine >... | reverse complement strand
GATTTTCGGCGACCCAGGAAGCGCTTGCATGTACCGGATTGGCCGCCTTTTTCCAGGCAGGCATCCCCCCCTGGAACCCCTTGAGATTGGTGTATCCGGCGCTCTGGGCAAGCTTGATGGATTCACCGGTGTACGGGCAGGTCGGCCCGCCGCAGTAAAAGATGACCAGCCTGGATTTGTCTTCCGGCAACAGATCCAGCTTGTCGGGCAGGTCCTTGGCATAGATGGAGATTGCCTTCGGGATATGCCCTTCCAGGTAGCGGCCCGTGGGTCGTGCATCTACCAGCACACAGGTACCCGGGCGCTTCATCTGGCGCTCCACCTCTTCGGGGGTGACCATGAGTTCGGCCGGAGTCAGGCAATCCTGTTGCCGCATCAGGTTATCCAGATAGACGGCATCGATCTCCAGTTCCCTGGGTATACCGAAAGACACCCTGGTGATGCGTGTAGCCGGCTCACCCGACGTGTACTCGACTTCGATCAGGTCGGGCGGGGACAAATCCTTGATCCCGCCGGCGCCGACGAATTCCGTACTGGCGCCGAATTTGACCATCATCGGCGGTTGGCCCTTGGGAGTGAGCTGGATTGAATTTGCCTTGCTGGATATATACTGGATGCGTCCCTTGACCGTATCTGCTGACAGGCTGGCGGTTTGTGCCATGAGCACGGTTGTCAGTAACATCACTACAAATCCCGGTTTCATTGCTGGTTCTCCCTGGGTTGAATCAATATGCGGTTGTCTGTGGCTTATCCCGTCGGACGAATGGAAATTTCTTCGCGAGCAAATGCGGCATTCCGTGTATGCTGGTATTGCCACCACATGCGGGGCTGTCAAACCAGTTGTACCAGACCCCTCAGTACCAGTACGTGGTAGCTGACCATACCAACTATCTCGCCATTTTCAACCACCGGTGCGCGTTCCAGACCAAACTGGTCGAACAGTCGTGCGCAGTAGCGTATGTCCATCTCCGGCGAGACCTGGACCACCGGCTTGGTCATGATTTCATAGACGTTAACCCGGTCCGGTGACTTGTCTTGTGCCAGTACCTTCTTGGCAATATCGGCCAGTACAACAATCCCGTATTCGTCGTTGGGAGTGCGCTTGTTCACGATCAGTGCGCGGGTATTGGAGTTCTTCATCTTAGACAGCGCATCGCGGACGGTTTCCCTGCGCTGGACGGTTTCGAACTGGGTGCGCATGATGTCTTTCACCCGAATCAGTTTCTTCTCCATTAGAGTTCCTCCTCGACCTTATCTGTCAATTGTTTTACCTGATGCAGTACCCCGACGGCGTCCTCGATATCAATCTGGAAGGCGATACCGGTCCCCGGCTGTGTTTCGAATTCCCCGACAACGCTGATGGTTTCCAGGATATGCCGGCTCAGATGTTCCTCCACCAGTAACAGCAGCATGTCCCGCTGGGTCTCCAGCGTCAGACCGAAGAAGGTACGCGTTTGTTGCAGCCCCTCGCCGCGGGCATTGTTGATTACGGTCATACCCGTTGCGCCGGCTTCGCGTGCGGCATCGATTACCGTGTCGGTTTTATTGTCCTTGACCAGTGCAATGATAAGCTTGAAGTGCATAGCGATACTCCTCGCGCGTGAGGGATGTCAGGTTTTATTGCCGGGTTTGCGTTTTGCCCGGTGTTCGGAAATCTGGGCGTAGGCCATCACCGTAATGATCGGAAACAGGCTGGCAAAGGCAATGAGACCGAAACCGTCCAGCAACTGGCTGCGCCCGGGCACCGATTCAGCCAGCCCGAGTCCCAGGGCGGTAACCAGCGGTACCGTTACGGTGGAAGTGGTTACGCCGCCTGAATCATAGGCCAGCGGAACAATCACCCGGGGCGCAAAATAGGTCTGGATTACCACGAATATATAACCGGTAATGATAAAATAATGCAGCGGGTAACCGGTCACGATACGCCATGCCCCCAGTGCAATACCGATCGCCACACCGAATGCTACCGCGATTCGCAGGCCCAGCACACCGATTGCGCCGGCCGAAACCTGCTCTGCCTTGATGGCAACCGCAATCAGCGAAGGTTCTGCAATGGTGGTGCTGAAACCGATCGTGAAGGCGAAGATATATACCCAGTAGTATTCTGACCAGTGCGCGGCTTCGATCAGGTGCAGCATGCCACTGCGTACAAATTCCGGCCGGGTCAGCTGTTCGGCCATCAGCCGGCCAATCGGAAACAGCGCCTGTTCCAGCCCGTCGAGAAACAGCGTCAACCCCAGCAGCACATAAAAGAATCCCACCAGCACGCGCCGCAAGTTTAGCATTGAGCGGCGTATAACCAGCAGCTGGAAACCGAAGATGACCACGGCAATCGGCAGCACGTCCTGCATCGTGGCAAGAAAGCCGCTGAGCAGTCCGTGCAACCACATCATCAGATAATCATCCCGTAGGCCATGACAAAAATCATTGGTGTCAATGAGGCAAATGCAATCAGCCCAAAGCCGTCAATCATGGGATTGCGCCCGCGGATACTGGATGCCAGTCCCACACCCAGGGCTGTTACCAGCGGCACCGTAATGGTGGAAGTTGTGACGCCACCGGAGTCATAGGCGATGCCGATGATCCAGCGGGGCGCAAAGGCCGTCATGATGACAATGCCGATATAACCGCCAATAATCAGATAATGAATCGGCCAGCCCTTGAGGATACGCAGTACCCCGATGACGATGGCCAGACCGACCGCGAAGGCCACGGTCAGGCGTAGCCCCGTTGCGTAGTTGTGCATGGCCTCTTCAGTTGCGTTGATCACGCCGCCATCAGCGGCAACCTTGGAGGCTTCTCCCGCCACGGCAATCAGTGCGGGTTCGGCAACCGTGGTGCTGAAGCCGAGCAGAAAGGCGAATGCCAGCAGCCAGAACACACTGCCCTTCTGGGCGAATGCCTGTGCGATCGACTCACCGATCGGAAACAGGCCCATTTCAAGGCCATAGATAAAAAAGGTCAGCCCCAGGACGACCAGCAGCGTCCCGCCCAGCAATGTGACCAGTTCGGGAAGCGGCTGTTGCAAGACCACCAGTTGGAAAAAGGTAATGACCAGCACGATGGGGGCGAGATCCTGCAGGCTGTTCAGCACGGATCTGCCAAGTGCCAGAAATGAGCGACGCATCAGGAACCGTTAGGTTAGTCCTGGAATGGAATTTTTGCAGTGCTCATGGCATGCTGTAGTAACCCGTTCAACGTTCCGACCAGGGTGTAAATGGATAGATGATTTTGTTGTCCCGAAGCTCGCGGGGAAGTACCAGCAACCGATTGCCACCCTGCCATTGCATGACATAGGTATCCTTGGCGAGCTGCATGCCGGATTCGTCGACGTGGTAACGCCCGACCAGCGAGGCGAATACCATGTCCCGCAATTGCCCGCGCACCGCATCCCTGTCCAGGGTACCTGCAAGCCGTACCGCGGCCTCCAGCACCTGGCCGGCGGCATAGCCGGAGGCGGCCTGTGCGGCGGCATTATGACCGGACTTCTCTTTGTAGCGATAGGAAAAGTCGTAGGCCATGGGGATGTTGCCGCTGCGCATCCAGGACACCACCCCGAGCACCCCCTCGGCATCGGGACCGAGGGCTTCACCAAATTCCACCAGGGCCGGTCCTACCGTGAAGGCAAATGCCTTGGGGGAAAACTGCTGGCGCTTGGCCTCGCGTACCATGGCAATTGAACCGTCCAGATAGGTGCCGCCGATCACCATATCCGGTGTACTGGCCTTCATGTCCCGGACCAGGGCGGAAAAATCCGTGTTGCCTTCCGGAAAGTCCCGGTCGAACACGATCGCCATGCCGTAGCGCGCGGCCTGTTCCCGCACCCCCCTGGCCATTTCCCGGGGGAAGTCACTGTCAGCATAGGCGAGCGCGATGCGTTGCAACCCCGCATCATGTGCCGACTCGATCAGCAGGTCCATGTAGTGAACGGCCGGGGTATCGACCTGGAAGATGTTCCCGTAACCGCGCGACCAGATGTCACTGGCCGAGGCGCTCCCGGACACCATGGGGAAATCATGTTCCTCGACGACGGGGCATGCCGCCAGCGTGACATCGGAGGCATACGGGCCGATGAGAAGATCCACCCGGTCCTCGTTGATCAGGCGCTCATACAGCCGGGCGCTGGTGGCGGGATCGGACCGGTCGTCGTAGGAGACGATCTCGACCGGGCGGCCGAGCAGCGCACCGCGGGCGTTGATGTCGTCGGCCCACATCTGAATCCCTGCGAGCAGATCCTGGCCCGGTGCCGCATACTGGCCGGTGAGCGATGCCGTCACGCCGACCCTGATCGGATCGGCCGCGAAGCTGCGCGCTATTCCGCCCAGACACAGCAGGGCCGCGAGGGCCGCCAGAAAAACCCGTGACGGGAAATTAATCCGTTGTTCGTTAATCAGCATGGCCATGGTTATCTCTCGATGTCCAGTTTGCGCTTGGTGGTGTACAGCAGGCGTACCCATTCGTATTCGAACGGCGAACCGGTCTCGTAGTAGCGGAACGCGGTGTGAGCGCGCAGGTCGAGCGCCTTCAGGATGTCCATGGTCCACTCCTGCCAGGTCTCCATATCGGTGGTCCGCGCGCGGATTTCATTGTAGGCCAGCCAGTCCACACCGCTGCCGATGCCGTCGCGCACATTGGAGGGCCCGAGTATCGGCAGGACCAGGTAGGGGCCGGTACCGGCTCCCCAGTAGCCCAGGGTCTGCCCGAAATCCTCGTCACTGCGCGGGACGTCGCTGGCCACATTGATAAAACCCAGCAGGCCGGCCGTCGAGTTGATCACCAGACGGGTGCTGGTATTGAGGGTTTTCTCGGGGCTTAGTTGCAGGATGCTGTTGATCAGGGTGGTGATATCCTGCAAGTTGCGGAAAAAGTTATGGATCCCCTGCTCCATGAAGTCCGGTGTCACGGTTTCATAGGCGCTGACCGCGGGCAGGAAGACATATTTATCGAACCGGTAGTTGAAGCGGTACATGGTGCGGTTGAAGCCTTCCCACGGATCGTAGACCTCGTCTGAGAGGTAGGTGACTTCCTCCTCATCGACTTCCTCGCTCAATGCCTCCGGTTCCTGGTACCCGCTCAGGACCCGGCCCGCGGGAAACGCGGGTTCGATAATCGTCTCTCCCTGCTGTACCGGGGCGGTGCTGCAGGCGCCCAGCAGGAGCGCGGCAAGCGGTGCCAGCAGGCGCAGGTGCAAGTGCAAGGTTTTGTTTGAAGTATTCATGATCCGGGCATCCTCACTGCTTGAACACATTGACCATGTAGGTCACGTTGTCGATGTACTCCATGTTGCCGCAGTGGCCGCCCTTGGGGTAAATCCTGGCGCGTTCACCGAAGACCCGCGTGAAGAAGTCGATTTCGCCGGGCTCCAGGATGATGTCATCCCGGTTGTGCATGACCTCGATCTTGGGTGTGTTGTGCAGGTAGTCTTCGATGGATGTAAGGCTCATGGCCTCGATCAGTTCCGCGCGCGTGAGCCCGGGATCCTTTGCCCGGAAATACGGGTAGAAATAGACATGAAAGAAGTCGGTGAATCCCAGGCGGTTCGCGACCTTTCCGTAATCGCCCGGAGAGGTGTTCGCAGTGAACTGGACATTTTCCGGCTTGATATAGCCGAAATCCGTCATGACATCGGAGGTGAAAGCCATATTCGCAGAGGAGATGCGGAACGACACCCCGATCAGCGCTGCCAGTTCCTCGTTGTCCGGATTCACCGCATCGAAGGCCTGGTAGAGGAAGTCTTCGCCGATGTCGAGAGTTTTTGCGCGCGTGTAGACGCGGCTTACCTGCTTGACCAGCTTGTCAAAGAACTGCGGAAAGTTGTCCACCCCGCCCGGGATGTTCTCCAGCATCCGGTCCAGCAGCGAGATGGAACTGTAGAGCCGTACCGGCGGGTTGATCAGCAGTGCCTTTTTGAAGTTGAAGGTCTGCCGTTGTTCGTCCAGCCAGGTAACGTACGCGGTATTGAAGCCACCGAGGCTGTAGCCGGTCACGTAGAAATCCGTCACCTCGATCTTGTCCCTTAGGATATCCCAGATGCGTTCCATGACCCGGTAGAGATCCTCCGCGTCCCGGACCGCGTGCCCGGGAACCCCCGAGGCGGAGGCCGCGACGATGAAGTTCATATAGGTCGGCGAGGAAATGGAAACGACGTGAAATCCGGCCTGGTAGAACGCCCGCGCCATGTTGGTATTCTTGGCCCCGTCATGGGCGGCGCCGGTACCGGCGATCAGGAATATCAGCGGTGCCGGCCCCTTCTGCAGTGCCTGGGAATAGCGCAGTTCCTTGTCGTAAAAGAAAAAATCGGGTACCACGCGGTCCTTGAATATCGTGATGCTGCGCTGCTTGAACGGGATCTTTTCGGGCAGCTTGGCGCGGTACTCGGGGGGGGTCCCGAGGACGGTTGCCTTGTACTTGTCAGCGAACGGATAGCCGTAGGGTTCGGTTGCAGCCTGGCTTGTAGTCACCCAGACGACAGCAAGGAAAATGCACAGGCCTTTTTTCATTGGTTTATTCCTGATTTGGAAGGGCGCAAGCAAACGCTGCGTACTTTACCATCAGTTCGCGCCGATTTGTATCCAATTTACAAAAACTACGCTGACAAAGCCTCGTGTCTCTCAGCGAGACACCGTGAATACCTGGCCCAGGCCAGCCTCTCTACCGGTTCCCGGTCTCACCTTCTCCCTGTAGGCTTGACGGCCGCACGGCCCAGGCCGGTCTCTCGACCGCTTCGCAGTCTCACCTTCTGGCCCAGGCCGGTCTCTCGACTGCTACGCGGTCTCACCTTCTGGCCCAGGCCAGTCTCTCGACTGCTACGCGGTCTCACCTTCTCCTGCGGCCGACACTCGCGGAAAGACACGAGGCGTTGTCAATATATGCCCTGGTAATGAAAATGACGGGCTTGTCGTCGTCCGCCGTCTGGTTTTTTCTGCATCGGGTGGTTATGCTTCGCTAGCCGTATAACCCGTCGTAACCATTCAGAATTTGTTTATGATTTCTGGACCGTGAATCAATCTGCAACCAACACAAGCCAATTCGGCAGTCTGATCGCATGCCATGAATGCGATACGCTGTGCCGGGTCCCGATGCTCCAGCCGGGAAGCGCTGCACGCTGCCAGTGTTGCAACAGCGTGCTGGTACACCGGCCCAAGGGGGGGCTGGACCGTACGATCGCCCTGTACCTGGCGGCATTGATCCTGTTGATACTCGCCAATGCTTTTCCGTTCCTGACACTGGACATCCAGGGACGAGAGGAAATCACCACCATCCTCGGTGCCTCCATCGGCCTGTACCAGTCCGGCATGGGGGAACTGGCCGTCGTGGTGCTGATAACCAGCGTCCTGGGACCGGCCATGCTGATTGCATGCAGTCTCTACGTCCTGCTGGCCGTGCGTTATCGCCTGCCGTTGCCCGCAGTGCGCCCGGTCCTCGCCTGGATCAGTCATCTGGAACCCTGGGGCATGCTGGATGTCTTCATGCTGGGGGTGCTGGTGTCATTCGTAAAGCTGGCCGGTATGGCCACCATGCACACGGGTCTGTCGCTGTATGCTTTTGTCGGACTGATCCTGGTAACCGCCGCCGCCACGGCGGCCTTCGAACCGTATCTCCTCTGGCAGCGCCTGGGCCTTCCGCAGCGGGGCCGGCATGCGGGCTAAGGAGTTGGGACTGGCCGGCTGCCATACCTGTGGCCTGTTGCTGCGCCTGCCGGAAACAGGTCATGCGCACTGCCCGCGCTGCGCCTCCCCGCTGCACCTGCGTACACCCAACAGCATCAGCACCACCTGGGCCCTGCTGATTGCGGCCATTGCCATGTACCTGCCGGCCAATATCTTCCCGGTGATGGCCGTTACCTCCCTCGGCAACACTCAGGCGGATACCATTATGAGCGGTGTGATTTATTTTCTGAAACACGGTGACTGGCCGCTGGCCCTGATCATTTTCGTCGCCAGCGTCCTGGTTCCCCTGCTCAAGATGCTGGCCCTGACCTACTTGCTGGTCTCGGTGCAGCGCCGCTCGCCGTTTCGCAAACACCAGCGCACCAAGCTCTACCGGATTACCGAGCTGGTCGGACGCTGGTCGATGGTGGACGTCTTCGTGGTGGCCTTGCTGGTGGCACTGGTCCAGGTCGGGCAGTTGGCAACCATCGAACCCGGGGTTGGCGCTATCGCTTTTGCCTCGGTGGTGATTCTCACCATGGTGGCGGCGTTGCGCTTCGACCCGCGACTCATCTGGGATCATTAACAAGGAGAACAGGATGGCGGCACCCAACGAGCCAATCGACACAGATGCGATTCCCGAGGCGGTGGTCGATACCGAACACCGCGGCTTCCCGGTCGTATGGCTGCTGCCACTGGTCGCCGTACTGGTCGGTGGCTGGCTGATTTACAAAACCGTATCCGAGAAAGGTCCCGAGATCACCATCAGCTTCAAGACGGCGGAAAGCATCGAACAGGGAAAAACCAAGATCAAGTACCGGGACGTGACGGTTGGCCAGGTCAACGAGGTGACCTTCTCCGCTGACCTGTCCGAAGTCGTGGTCACCGCGACCATGCAGGCCGGAATCGATCGTCATCTGACGGAAAACACCCGCTTCTGGGTGGTGCGCCCACGCCTGGGTGCGGGTGAGGTCAGCGGCCTCGGTACCCTGATCAGCGGCGCGTATATCGCCATGCAACCCAGCGAGACCGGCAAGTCGCGGCGTGAATTCACGGGCCTGGAAAAGCCGCCGGTGATCACGGCAGACAGGCAGGGTACCCGCTATCGACTGCGGGCCAAGAAACTGGGTTCACTTTCCGTGGGTTCGCCGGTGTACTTCCGGCAGTTCGATGTGGGGGAGATCACCGATTACGCGCTGGCGGAGGACCACACCCATGTCGATATCGGCTTTTTTGTCGAGTCCCCCCATGACCAGTATATCCGCAAGGGCACCCGCTTCTGGAATGCCGGCGGGGTGAACCTGTCCCTGACAGCGTCCGGGGTCAATTTCGAAATGGAATCCCTGGTGGCGCTGATCAGCGGCGGGATTGCCTACGAAACCCTCCCCGAATATGTCGCCACACCGGTGGCGCCGGAAGACACGGTCTTCGACCTGTATGACGATCATACCGAGAGTCTGGAACGCCCGATCACCATCGCGCACACCTTCGTCTCGCGGTTCAGCGGCTCGGTGCGCGGTCTCAGCGTGGGTGCGCCGGTGGAGTTCCGCGGTATCCGGATTGGCACGGTGAAGGCCATCGAGCTGGGTAGGGGCGTGAAGGAGGAAGACATCTCCGTGCCCGTCGTGCTCATCGATATCGAGCCGCAGCGCATGGCACATCTGGTGAATGTCAGTACTGCGAAAGATTTTGACCAGCAGCGGCAGAAGGAGTTCGAGGAGGAGACCGTGAAACGCATCGAATACCAGGTGCTGCACAAGGGGCTGCGCGCCCGCCTGCAGACCGGCAACCTGGTCACGGGGCAGCTGTTCGTGGACATCGATTATTTCCCGGATGCGGAACCGGTCACGCTCACCAGCATGGGGGACTATCCCGAGATACCCACCCTGCCGAACCCGCTGGCAGGCATTCTCGCCGGGTTCAACCGGATCATCGACAAGCTGGAGCAGGCCAATCTGGAGGGAACCCTGGCGAACCTGAACGCACTGATGGTCTCCTCCAACGAGCTGATGGCCACCCTGGGTCAGAACGCACCCGGACTGGCCGCCGAGCTGCAGGCGACCCTGGAAAACGCCCGGACAACCCTGGACTCGCTCGGCGAGATGGCCTCCCCGGAAGGCGAAATCGGTATCGAGCTGTACAACGCCCTGTCGGAATTCACGGCGGCGGCGCGCTCCATCCGGGTCATGGCCGAATACCTGGAACGTCATCCGGAAGCGCTGCTGAAAGGCAAATCCGGTAATCCCGGCAATCCCTGAAGGATTCACTCTATGAACCGTAGAAAAAAATTGGTAGTGATCGTACTTGCCGTGGTGCTGGCGGGTTGCCTGGGCACACCCACCCGCCCGTCGAGTTTCTATGTACTGGATCCCGACCCGGGGCAGCCCGTCGCGGGTCGCACGGCCGCCACGGAACCACTGTCACTCGGTCTCGGGCCAGTGACCTTGCCGGAGATCTATGAACGCCCGCAGATCGTTACCCGTTCCACGGCCAACCAGATCAACCTGGCGGAATTCGACCGCTGGGGTGGTGACCTGAACAAGGATCTCACCCGGGTGCTGGCCCAGAACCTGATGGGACGGCTGAATACCGACAATGTGCTGTTGTATCCCTGGTCGGGCCGGGACAAGCCCGACTTCCAGGTCAGCCTCCGGTTCTTCAGTCTGGATGGCGCACCGGAAGGTGCCGCACATCTGGACGGGATCTGGCGGTTGCTGGACGGCACTCGGGGCTGTGAACTGAAGGCGCAGCGTTTCCGCATTGAAGAACCGACCGGCGCGGCGGGCTACCCCGGTCTGGTCAGTGCCATCAGTCGTGGATTGGCCCGCCTGAGCCAGGAGATCGCGGAACAGGTTGCAGCCACCACTCCGGGTTGCCCGGATCAGGCCCGCAACCCGTAACCCGCACGCTTTGCTTTCACCCGGTCTCAGGCCGGATGCGACGCCCGTGGGGATGGATGCCCGTCCCGGGCCAGATAAGTCCTCGAGGTTGGTACGGCCAGCCGGATCCCCTCCGCGGCGAAGCGTCGCAGGATTTCCAGGTTGACCTGTTCGTCGAACGCCAGGGACTGCCAGCGTTTCGGCGGATGGTACCAGTAGGAAACGAAAATATTGAGCGAGTCCGGATTGAACTCGCTGAAAAACACCCGCGGCGGCAGTTCCGGGCGTATCCCTTCGTGGTCCTGCAGGACGTCCCTGATGATGCCCACCGCCCGCTCCACCTGCTCCGCCGAAGTCCCGTAGTCGAGTCGGATGCTGGTCTGGCGTCGGATGAAATCCCGCCGGCCGATGTTCTCCACATCGAGGCTGGCCATCTTCTCGTTGGGGATCGAGGTCAGGGCCCCGTTGAGCATGCGGATCTTGGTGGAGCGCAGGCCGATCTGTTCCACAAAGCCGTCATGGCCCTGCACGACAATGCGCTGCCCGGGTGTGTAGGGCTGGTCCATGAAAATCATCAGGCTGCCGAGCAGGTTCTTCAGTGAATCCTGGGCGGCCAGTGCAATGGCCAGACCGCTGACGCCCACCCCGGCGAGTACGCCCACGATCGGCAGCCCGATCTGGTTCGCTCCGTAGAACAGGATGACCAGCCCCAGGACGATGCCCGCGATGCGGCTGCTCAGGCGCAGCAACTGCGCGTTCAGGCTGTCATGCGCAATCCGCGGATTCAGGATGATCAGTTCGGCGAGCAACAGGCAGCCAAGCCACACAGCCCAGGTGGCGACCAGATATTCAACCGTCCGGGTGGTCAACGTTACGTCCTTGGCCGCCGCGCCGATGAGATTGATCTGTTCGGTCGACAGGTAGGTGATGACCGGCATCAGCAGCAGCACCAGGACCGGGACGGCCAGCCGGCGCAGATAACCGCCGACCGTGCCAGCCGGGTTGCCGCGCCGGCTCAGTCGATGCACCGTCACGACCAGCCCGGATGCCAGTGCCAGTAACGCGGCGAAGGCTAGCCATTTCCAGGCCGCATGTCCGAAGACGATGCGTTGCGACCAGACAGGGAGCTCTTCGATGGCGTCCATCGAGATCCACCAGCCCGGTAGCATTTTGCGCAGTTCATGGCTGTTCTCCAGCGGGACGACACGCCGGTACGGAAGGTCGTGGACATTCAGAAAAAACTCGTAGGCACGAGCTACTGTATCGCTGCTGAACAGGAACTCGCCCTTGCGCGGCCCTTCCGTGATCCTGACGATCGCAATGTCGGTGTGCGGGATGGTCCACCGGGCGGGACCCCCGGAATCGCCGAAAGCAGTGGCGTCCGGGATCTCTTCTGCGGGCGGCAGCTCGATGCGGGACAACGTTTCATAGAGATAGGTGCCGCTCTCGTATCCCACCTCGGCACGCGCCGACGGCGCAACCTCGCTGAGATCCAGGGTGCGCAGGGCCCGCGCTGCCCTGGCTTGCAGGTACCTGCTCAGTTCCCGGCCGGGCGTGTCCCAGTATTGATCGCGGTACAGCCGCCACACGCCGTCGACCTCGGACAGGAAGCTGTAGAGCGTGGCCCGGGGACTCGAGGTGTCTACGGGTTCCAGGGGATACTCGTCGGCGGCATGGACGCACGACACGGCAAACAGCAGACCCGTGGCCAGCAGCCAGGTGGGTGCGGCAAACACCCTCATTCCGGCCGGACTCCCTGGCCCGTTCCCTGCCCTTCTGCCGCCGCCCCCGGCAGGCCCGGTTCGCCTCCCGGCGGCTCCCCGTCGGTCAGCCAGACGCGGAACAGTTGATAGCCCAGCACCAGAATCACCGAACCGACAAACAGGCCAATGATACCCGAAGCCAGAAAGCCGCCGATTGCCCCGAGGAAAATGACCGCCATTGGCACGTTTACGCCACGCCCCAGCAGGATCGGCTTCAGGACGTTGTCGATCGATCCCACCAACAGACTCCAGATGAGGAATACGACGGCGGTGACGGTATCGGCCGTGCTGAAGACATAGATCAGGATCGGGATGACGATGGGAAAGATACCTACCTGGACCACGGCCAGCAGCAGGCACAGGAAAGCCCACAGGCCGGCTCCCGGTAGACCGACGGCGAGGAATCCGAGTCCCGCAAGGATTGACTGGATAAGTGCAACGCCCAGTATTCCCCGGGCCACGCTGCGGATGGTCGCGCGCGAAATGTCGATGAATGCCGCCCCGCGCTTCCCGGCGAGGCGCAGGGCAATGGCTTGCCCGGTCGCCACGCCGGCTTCACCGTGGCTGAGCAGCACACCGGCGATAATGATGGCCAGCACGAACTGCAGGATCCCGAGACCGGCGCCTCCCGCTGCGGCCAGCAGCCATTTCGCCACCGCTTTGAGGTGCGGTGCGATCTGGCTGAGCGCCGCGCCGAGATTCTCCGAGGCCAGACTCCAGAACCTAGACAGCGGTTCGCCGATAATCGGCCAGGCTGCGACACTCTCCGGTGGCGGCGGGATAGCCAGTTTTCCGGCGTCCATGGCCCTCCCTACACCGGTTGCGCCGGCGATCAGCGTATCCGAAAGCATCAGCGTGGGAATAATCAGCAGGACCAGCGCCAGCAGGGTGAACAGTGTCGCCGCGAGCGTGCGCCGCTCGCCCAGCGATCGCTGCAGCCACTGGTAGTTTGGATACACCGCCACGGTGATGATCACACCCCAGAGTACCGGGATAATGAACGGCTGGATGATCTGGAAGCAATAGACCACCAGGACGGCGAGCAGCCCGATACGGATGATGGCCTCGACCGCCCGGTTCAGAAACGCGTCGTCAGTTACCAATGGTGCGGGAGTAGTCATAACCTGGCCCTCTTTACCGGTCGCTCCGGGGTTTGATCAATGTGCGACACAGTAATGAGAACCGTGCCGGGAGACAAGTGTTCTGCTCACCGCCGGGGAGTTGCTGCCTGCCGCGTGGTGCCGTTTCGTTTCCACTCGGGTAGTATCTGGGTACTACGGAAATAAAACAGATCCAGAATCCGGAGGTCCCTCATGCACCATCGAATGTTCCTCGTCCTGTTGCTGGCTGCCTGTCCGCTGCAGTCACTGGCGCAAAACGCCTATCGATCCATCGACAGTGAAGGCAATGTGATGTTCTCGGATGCACCGGTGCCCGGCGCGGAACAGGAAACCCGAATCCGGATCGATGCCCCGAAACCGTCGGCGCAAAGCCGCCAGCAGGGCGAGCGGCAACTACAGGAGACGCTCGAAGCCGCCGGCATGGACGAAACGGCACCGGTGTCCACCGGCACGAGTCCGGCACAGCGCCAGGAAGCGGCCCGGAAGAGACTGGAAAGCGCCGAGCAAGGGCAGCAGGAGGCCGAGGTCGTCGGCCCGGGTGACCGCCAGGGCACCGCAAGTGGCGGTAGCCGACTGACCCCCGAATACCAGCAGCGGGTGCAGGAGGCCGAGCAGGAAGTCGAGCGGGCGCGCAAGGAGCTGCAGGAGAGCGGTGCAAACCCCTGAACCATGGCAATAATCGCATGCCGCTGCCGGCCGGGAGTTGCAGCGACCGATCCTGTCATGCGGAGCCAGGGGATCACCGTGCCTGCGCCCGCTGAGCATGGCCTTGTGAAGCACCTCGGTACGTTGCTGCCCGGCTGGCGCCCAGATCAAGTCACCATGCAATTCCCGGTACTAACCCCGTCCGACGCCAGTCGCGCGCCCGGGATAGGGTGCGCGGAAAAAGATCGCATACAGAACGGGCACCACCACCATGGTCAGTACGGTGGCGACCATCAGGCCGAAGATGATGGTCACCGCCATGGACACGAAGAAGGCGTCCAGCAGCAGCGGGATCAGGCCCAGCGCCGTGGTCAGCGCCGCCATGCTGACCGGGCGCAAACGACCGACGCCGGAATCGACAATGGCGTCGAACAACGGCTTGTCGCTTTTCTTCTGTAGCTCGATTTCGTCGATCAGCACCACTGCGTTCTTGATCAGCATGCCAGACAAACTCATGAAACCAAGCAGCGCCATGAAGCCGAACGGCTGTTCGGTGAGCAGCAGCCCAACGGTCACGCCGATCAGCGCCAGCGGCACGGTCAGCCAGATGATCAGCGGCTGGCGCAGCGCGTTGAACAGGGCGATGACGATCAACACCATGGAGACGAAGAAAAATGGCACGCTGGCGGCGATGCCTTCCTGGCCCTCCCTGGAACTCTTGTACTCGCCCCACCACTGCAACTCGTAGTCATTGTCGAGCGGAATTGCCTGCACCTGGGGAAGGACGCGCTCTAACACCGTGCTGGCCAGGCCGGTGGCGGGATCGGCGTGCACGGTGATGGTCGGCACGCGGTTGAGCCGCTGTATGATGGCGTCCTGAAACCGGGTATCGAACTCGGATATCACCTGGCGCAGCGGAACATATTGCCCCGCCGCCCGTGACCACACCTGCAGATTCTGGATGCTGCTGATGTCGCTGCGCTCGGCCTGCGCGGCCCGGATAATGATCGGCAGCAGCTCGTCGCCTTCCCGGTAGACCCCGGTCATCTCGCCCTCGAAGCCGGCGCGGATGGTGTTCGCGATCTCCTCGCGGGTAATGCCCGCCAGGTTGGCCTCCGCCTCGGCCAGTACCGGTTGCACCACCGGGACCGGTTCACGCCAGTCGGTGCGGATCGCCTTGGCACCGCCGTCGTCGCGCAGGATCTGCTCGACCTGCGCGGCGAGCTGGCGCAGGACGGCGGTGTCCGGACCCCTGAAACGCACCTGGATCTTGCCACCCTCACCGGGACCGAGCAGGAACTTCTTGCCGTAGGCAAGCGCATCAGGATGACTCTCGGCCAGTTGCGCCTCGATCACCGGGATCAGGGTGTCGATCTCGCGGTAATCATCGACATCCACCAGGAACTGGGCGTAGGCGCTGCTGGTCTTCTCGGGGGCATAGGTGAGCAGAAAACGCATCGCGCCCGCACCGGCGAAGGTACTGACATGCGCGACGCCGTCCAGACCGAGCAGATAGTCCTCCACCGAGTCGGCGGCCCTCACTGTATCGCCGATGTAGGTACCCTCGGGCAGCCAGAAATCGACCATGAACTGCGGGCGGGTGGAGTTGGGGAAGAAGCTCTGATCGACATAGCGGAAGCCCCACAGAGCGGCGGCGAAGGCAGCCAGTACCAGCGTCATGGTGACCCAGCGCAGGCGGATGGCACCGCGCAACAGGCGACGATACACGCCATACAGGCCGCCCGCATAGGGGTCGGCGTCTTCCTGTCCCGGTTTCCGCTCCGGGGGCTTCAGGAACATGACGCCAAGCAGAGGGGTCACCGTGACGGCGGTGACCCAGCTGAGCGACAGCGATATGAGCACCACCTGAAACAGTGATTTGCAATACTCGCCGGTCGAGTCATCGGAGAGACCGATGGCGCCGAAGGCCATGATGGCCACCGCGGTGGCCCCGAGCAACGGAAGCGCGGTCTGGTTAACCACATTCTGTGCGGCGTCCTCGGGTTTCTCGCCCTGGGCGATGCGAACCAGCATGCCGTCCACGACCACGATGGCGTTATCCACCAGCATGCCGAGCGCGATGATCAGGGCGCCCAGCGAGATACGCTCCAGGGCCACGTCCCAGGAGCTCATGAATATGAAGGTGCCGATGATGGTGAGCGCCAGGATGAAGCCGATGATGAAGCCGCTGCGCAGGCCCATGAACACCAGCAGCACCGCGATGACGATGGCGACCGCCTGCATCAGGCTGTTCAGGAAGCCATCGATGGCAGTGGTGACGGCTTCGGACTGCAGCGAAATGACGCCGAACTTCAGGCCGAGCGGAATCTGTGGCGCCAACTCCCGTAGGCGCGCGGAAATGGCCTCGCCCATGGTTACCACGTTGCCGCCGCTGAGGGTGGAGATGCCAATGCCGATGGCCAGGTTGCCGTCATAGCGCAGCACCCGGTCCTGCGGGTCGATGTAGCCGCGTTTCACACTCGCCACGTCGCGGAGATAGATTTGCCGGTCGCTGTCCTCGCCGCTGATCAGCAGGTTTTCGAAATCCTGTACCGATTTGAATGTGCCCGTCGGACTGATGGCGATGAACTCACTGCCGACCTCGGCCCGTCCGGCGTCCACCACGATATTCTTGTCGCGCAGGTTGCGGGTGATCTGGAGCGGCTTGACGCCCAGCTGGGACATGCGATCCCGGTCCGGCACCACGTAGACAGCCTCGGTACGGTCGCCCCAGAGCTCCACCTTGGCCACGTCCTTCACCAGGGACAGTTCGCGCCGCAGCAGCTTGGCGGTTTCCTTAAGCTCGGCGTAGCTGTACTCGGACCCGTAGAGGGCAGCGAACACGCCCCAGACATCGCCATAGTCGTCATTGACCACCGAGGGACCTGCCCCGGGCGGCAATCGGTTCTGCACATCGTTTACCTTGCGGCGCAGTTCGTCCCAGACCTGCGGCAGATCCCCGCGGCGGTACTTCTTCTTGATGCGCACCGTCACGGTCGACAGGCCCCGCGTCGAACGCGACTCTACCTCCATGAGCTGGCCCAACTGCTGCACCGCCAGCTCGATCTTGTCGCTGACCTCCTCCTGAACCACGGCGGCGGTTGCGCCCGGATAGGGCGTCATGACCAGGGCTTCCTTGATGGTAAACTCCGGATCCTCGAGTCGCGACAGCTGATTGTAGGAGCTGATGCCACCGATCATCAGCACGATGGTGAGGACCAGCGTGGTAACACGGTTGCGGAGCGCGAACGCAGCGATGTTCATGTCAACTGCCCCCTCCGCTCAGTCGCCGTAGCGGCGCACCTGCATGCCTGATTCGAGGTAGCGCAGACCCGAGGTCGCGATAATGTCGCCCTCCTGGAGACCACTCTTGATATCGACCAGGGAGCCGTGCACGGTGCCGAGCTCGACCGGCTGACGGCTCACGGTCATACCCACGGTATCGACTTTCCACACGAACGGCTGGAGCTCGGCATCTGACTGCGCTGCAATTAGCGGGATGCTGATGTCACCTGTCTTGATCACATTGGCGATCACACGCGCCGTCATACCCGGGAGAATCGAAACGTCACCGGGTCGGTCGAAGATCAGTCGCACCTGGAAGGTGCGCGTACTGGAATCGGCGGCAGTAGTGAACTCCTTGACGCGAGCCGGGAATGTGCGATCCGGGACCGAGCTGATGCTGACCACCGGCTGCACCCGCTCGGTGATCTGTTCCGGCGATCGCCCGGGCATCTCCCGGGCGATATCCCGCTCAGGTACGCTAACCTCCACCTCGAGCTGCGAGACATCCTGCAGAATCAGCACCGGCTCCTTGGCCTGCACATTGGCGAAATCCTCCACCAGCTTGCGTGCCACGTAGCCGTCGAAGGGTGCGCGCAGCAGGGTATCCTCGACGGCCTTTTCCGCCTGCTGCAGCGCGGCATCGGTGACCTCCTTGGCGCGCCGGTCGCTGTCTATGGCGCCCATGGAAATGGCACCCTTATCCTGCCTGTAGATCGACAGACTGCGGTTCAGGTCGGCCAGCGCCTTGCGCTGGTTGGCCCGCGCCTTCTCCAGCTCGGCCTGGTAGTCGCGGTCATCGAGACGCGCCAGTAGCTCTCCAGTCTCGACGATTTGTCCTTCGTTGACCAGGAACTCGATGACGCGCCCCGGAACCTCGAAACCCATGTCCGCCTGCTGGAAGGCCTTCACCGTCGCCGGGTACTCCCGCTGCGAGACCGTGCCGGCGCCTTCGATGGTGAGCATCTTCACCGGGCGCACCACCTCCGGCTGTTTGGGAGGCTCCTTCTCGCAGCCGGCGATGCATGCCAGGGTGCAAGCCAGCAGCAAGCCGGACAGCGAGAACCCAGGGCGGCGGGAGAAAATCAGATTAGCGGACAGGCGCCGGGCCATATTCGAGTTCCTCGATTACCGGTGATTGATATCATTTGACCCGGAGCATACACAAGAATACGCCGCTGCTGTAGTCCGGCCGGCAGCGCGCAGGAATGCGGCGGGGCACTTTTACGGCAACCAGGGCCCGGCAGGTTGTCCGCGTGCCCGCTATCGCTGGCGTGCAGTCGTGTTGATAACCTGGTATCCAGCCCATCCTGATGAGCTCGATCGCTTCCATTGCCGGTTTCATGCCGCTGGTGGTGGCCTCCGGTGCGGGCGCCGCCCGCCAACAGGCTATCGGTACCGCGGTGGTGGGTGGCATGGTCGCGGCCACCGTCATGTCGCTGTCCTTTACCCCGGTATTTTTTGTCGCCATGAAACGGCTGGGGGAACACGGTGAGCAGTCCGAACCGCTGGCGCCGGCGGACAAGCCGGTGGCGCAACCGTAGGCGTTACCGCGCGATCACCTGCTCCAGCAGAGTTCTGACCCGCACCATGGCATGCTCGAGATTGTCCAGGATCGCGCTCATCTCGATGACCTCGCTCCCGCGTCCCGCGGCCGGATTGGCACACACGGCGCAGGCGGCGTAACACAGCCCCAGCTCACGGGCGAGCGCCGCCTCCGGCATGCCGGTCATGCCGACGATGTGGCAGCCATCGCGTTCCATGCGGTCGATCTCGGCCGCCGTTTCCAGGCGCGGTCCCTGCGTGGCACCGTAGGTTGCGTCCCGGATGACGTCGATGCCGGCATGATCAGCCGCTTCCATCAGGGCCGTACGCAACTCCCCGCAATAGGGCCGGGTGAAATCGACATGGGTAACCTGGGTGAGGTCTTTATCGAAGAACGTGTGTTCCCGCGACCAGGTGTAGTCGATGATCTGGTCCGGTATGACGAGCGCAGCGGGCGCGATGTCTTTCCGGATCCCGCCGACGGCACACACGGAAATGACCCGCTGGCAGCCGGCCTCCCGCAGCGCCCAAAGGTTGGCGCGGTAGTTCACGCGGTGCGGCGGGATGGTGTGGGCGTCGCCGTGTCGGGCCAGGAACACCACCTCCGCACCACCCAGTGTGCCGAACGTCAGTGCCGCCGAAGGGTCGCCATACGGCGTGGTCACGACCGCGCGCCGTACGATCTCCAGGTATTGCAGCGCGGTGAGTCCGGTGCCGCCAAGGATTGCGAGATCGACCATGTGATGCCCCCGGCTACTCCGTGTCCAGGGTGAAAATCCCGTTGAGATTACGCAGGTAGCCCTTGTAATCCATGCCGAAACCGAACACATAGCGATCCGCGACTTCCAGACCGACGAAGTCCGCAGCCACCTCCGGGGTGCGTCGATCATGCCGCTTTTCGACCAGTACGGCGGTGCAAGTACGCAGCGCACCGGCCTGGCGGCAGTGATCGATGATGGCCTTCAGGGTATGGCCTTCATCGAGGATGTCATCGACGATCAGTACCGTGCGTCCCGCGAGCGGGATCCGGGGTTCGCACAACCAGTCTATGGTGTCGGCACCCGTGGTTTCCCCGCGGTAGCGCGTGGCATGCAGGTAATCGATTTCCAGCGGCAGGTTCAGCCGGGTGAGCAGGTGCCCTGCCGGGATGATGCCGCCGGTCAGGATGACCAGCACCACCGGGAGCGTGCCGTCCAGCGCCGTTTCGATGCCCGTGGCCATGCGGTCGAGCGCGGCATTAACCTCGTCCGGTCCGTACAGCATGACGGCCTGGCTACCGAGTTGTTTGAGTCGGGTGTCTTCCATGGATGCTAGTACTCTTTCAAGGTGATATTGACGGGTTCAGCGAGTCGGGAAGCGGTTGGCCGAAAGGCGCGCCTCGCCGGGAATGGCCAGCCCTTGCCAAGAGGCGCAACATCGCGGACGAGCGCTTCCCGGCTCGCCCGCAGGGAACTACCCAGATGATCCAATACGGCGTTGCAGTCCTTGAAAAGGGCCTGCCATTCCCTGCGGACTGCGCCTTGTCCTGGATCATCTGGGTAGCTCTGAATCCGTTAATATCACCTTGAAAGAGTACTAGTGTACTGAGGGAATGGGGGACAGACCACGTTTTTCAGTCAGGTTTCGCAGGTCGTCCTTGTTTACCAGGCGAAACACGTTGCTGCAGCCTGCGTGACACTTCCGTAGTGAAAACTTTATTGCCATGGACACAGTTGCCATTGGTGGCAGCACGAATCCCGCCGGGAGAGTATCCGGGGTAACCGTGAAGCGTGACGATTACGATCGCGATTGCTGTGCCGTGTCAGGGATTGAAGATAAGCACGATAAAAGCAAGGAACAGCACCAGGTGGATGGCACCTTGCAGGATGTTGGTACGGCCACCGGTGAAGGTGAGGATGCTGACCGCGAGCGTCAACAGCAGCATGATCATCTCGACCGGATCAAGGCCGAGTTCGACGCTGCGATTGATGACCAGGCCGATCGTAAGCACCGCCGGGACGGTGAGACCGATCGTCGCCAACGCCGAACCGAGGAGAATATTGACCGCGCGTTGCAACTGGTTGGCGAGCGCGGCCCGCAGCGCACCGAGCCCTTCTGGCGCCAGCACCAGGGCGGCGACGATGAGGCCGCCAAGCGCCGCCGGCGCCCCCATCGTCTCGACCCCATAGTCGATGAACACGGCCAGCTTCTTCGACAGCAGCACCACGGGAAGCATGGTCAAAAGCAACAACAGGGCATGGTAGGGCACCGAGCGCAACTCGTGTCTGCCGTGCCCGTCATCGGTCTCCGCGAGGGCCAGCGGATCCGGTGCCGCGGCTTCCGGTGGGCTGCGGTCGCCCGGTTGCATGAACTGGCTCTTGTGGCGCACGGTCTCGATTACCAGGAACACCCCATAGAGAACGACGGTCATTGCGGCAAAGAAGATGGCCTGCGTCGACGTGAACTCAGGGAGTTCGGTCGAGACCGTGAAGACGGGCAGGACCAGTGACAGGACCGCCAGGGGCACGAGCACCGCAAGAAAGGCCTTGGCTCCCTGCAGGTTGTAGTGCTGTTCACGATGGCGCAGTCCACCGAGCAGGAGCGCCAGACCGACCATGCCGTTCAGGATAATCATGAGTACCGCGAACATGGTATCGCGGGCCAGCGTCGGCTCGTTCTGGCCGTGGAGCATAATTGCGGAAATCAGCGAGACCTCGATGGCGATCACCGCCAGGGTGAGGATCAGGGTGCCGTAGGGTTCGCCCAGCATTTCGGCCAGGCAATCGGCATGACGGACCACGCCGAAGGCGCACCACACCATGGTCGCTAACAGCCAGAGGAACAGGGTGATCGTCTTGAGATTCGGGGCGAGTTCGGCAAGCAGGGGCTCGGAGAAGCTATAGAACAGGAAAGTGGTCACTGCGCCGAATATTACGGCTCCTTCGGACCAAATGACCATCTTGAGCGCGATCAATGGGTTCGAACTCGGTTGATTTCGGGTCATGGGTGTTCCCGTGTAAGCATTGGTTATTGAGAATTATCAGTTAATTGACAGATCGATCGAGTCTGACCCCATTGATTCACCATTGATTCAGTAATTACAAATCCAGATCGAGTTCCGGCGCCGCCTCACACCCGGTGACCGCCATCACCGCCTGTTTCCACCGCGGGTCGGCGTGTAACTGCTGCAGGTCCGGTGCCGGATGGCCATGCAGCCGGGCAATGCGCGTATGGCTGACGGGATTGGTGTATCCGGAGAGGGCCTCGGCTACCGCTGCCGCCGGTTCGCGTGCATTGCAAACCAGCACCATATCGCACCCCGCTTCCAGGGAAAGGCGGGCGCGGTCCACGTGCTCTCCCGCAACGGCCGCCCCCGCCATGTTCAGGTCATCACTGAATATCAATCCCTGGAATCCGAGTTGATCGCGCAGCACACCCTTGGTCCAGAAGCGGGAAAAGCCGGCCGGATTTGCATCCACCAGCGGGTAGACGATATGCGCCATCATCACGGCGGGCAGGCCGTAATGAATCATGCGTTCGAAGGGCACCATGTCCCATTGGGCAATGTCTTCATAGGATCGCGGGTCCGTGGGCAGTTCCAGATGTGAGTCCGCAGCGACTGCCCCGTGGCCGGGAAAATGTTTTCCAGTGGCCGCCATCCCCGCGTCATGCATCCCGCTCTGGTAGGCCTGTGCCAGTTCGGCGACGATCTCCGGTCGTTGATGCAGGGCACGGTTTCCGATGATGGTAGAGACGCCGTAGTCGAGGTCGAGTACCGGTGCGAAACTGATATCGACGCCGACGGCACGCAGTTCCGCGGCCATCAGCCAGCCGGTCACCTGTGCCAGGTGCTTCGCGCGGCCCCGGTCCTGGCCATAGCGCTCCCCGAGGCAGGCCAACGGTGGCAGGCGGGTGAACCCGTCGCGGAAACGCTGGACCCGGCCGCCTTCCTGATCGACGGCCACCAGCAGCTGGGGGTTGCGCAGTCCGTGGATAGCAGCCACCAGGTCCCGGAGTTGTTGCGGTGAATGCGCATTGCGGGTGAACAGGATGACGCCGCCCACGGCCGGATGCTGCAGCAACTCGCGGTCTTCCTGCGTCAGTTCCGGGCCGGCGATATCCAGCATCAGGGGGCCGAGGGTCATGGGTTCCTGTCCTTGTTGGTGATGGTGCGGGAATCAAGGATATCACGCAGCCGGTCACCGAGCAGATTGACCGACACGACCACGGCAAAGATCGCTACTCCCGGTGCCAGCACCAGGTGCGGTGCCACCAGCATGTAGCGGGTGCCATCCCGGATCATGGCACCCCAGGAGGCCTCCGGTGGCTGCACGCCCAGCCCCAGAAAGGACAGACCGGCTTCGGCAATAACCACCGCGGCAATCCCGAAGGTTGCTTCGATAATCAGCGGCGCGGCCATCAGCGGCAACAGGTGGCGGGTCATGATGCGCAGTTTCCCGCTGCCGAGTGCCTGTGCCGCCATCACGTGTTCCCGGTGCTTGAGCGACAGCACCTGGGCACGGGACAGGCGTGCATATCCCACCCAGCCGACCGTCGTGAGCGCGATGATCACGTTCCCGATGCCGGCTCCCAGCAACCCGGCCAGCGCAATGGCGAGCAGGATGCCGGGAAATGCGAGGAAGATATCGACGAGCTGCACGAGCACCTTGTCCCAGAGGCCGCCCTGGTAAGCGCTGACCGTCCCGATCAGGGTACCCAGCAGGGAGGACAGGCCAACCACCCAGAGTGCGACCAGCAGGGAGGTCTGCGCGCCGACCAGCAAGCGCGGTATGATGTCGCGGCCGAGATCGTCATAGCCGAGCCAGGCGCCCTGCCCCGGCGGCGTCAGGATCTGTTCCAGGTGGATCAGGTTGGGGGTCAGTGGCAGGAGGTACGCGCCGAGCGCCAGCAGGGTCCAGCCGCCGAGGATGCACGCCGGAAGCCAGACACGCATCAGCCGCCACTCCCGAGACGGATGCGCGGATCGGCCCAGGCGTAGGCGATATCCGTCAACAGGTTGATGAACACATAGCTGACGCTGATCAGCAGCACGCAGGCCTGTACCACCGGGTAGTCGCGCGACTGGATCGCCTCGATGGTCAGCAGTCCCACCCCCGGCCAGGAAAACACGGTCTCGGTAATCACGGCGCCGGCCAGCAGGGCTCCCAGCTGGAGGCCGATCAGGGTGATCACCGGCAGCAAGGCGTTGCGCAGGGCGTGCTGCAGCAGTATCCGGCGGGTGGGCAGTCCCTTGGCCCGGGCCGTACGCAGGTAATCCTCGCCCAGCACTTCCAGCATGCTGCTGCGTACCATGCGCGATAGCACGGCGGCCAGTCCGGTCCCCAGCGTAAACGCAGGCAGGAGCACCGATCCGAATCCTTCCCGCCCGCTAACCGGGGTCCAGCCCAGCCAGAGTGAAAACACCAGGATCAGCAACGGCCCCAGCCAGAAATTGGGAATGGAGACACCCAGCATGGAAAAAGTCATGGCACCGGTATCCCAGAGACTGTCGCGGCGCACGGCGGCGATCACGCCCAGGGGTACCGAGAGCAGCAGCGTAATGCACAGGGTTACCGCCGCCAGGATCAGGGTCGCCGGCAGCCGTTCCTGCAGCAGGTCGGTCACCGGGCGACGGGAATACAGCGAGGTGCCGAGGTCGAGGTGCAGCAGGCCGTCGAGATAGCGCAGGAACTGGGTCATGATAGGTTGATCCAGCCCCAGCGTCACACGCAGAGCTTCCCGGTCGGCGCTGGATGCGGCCTCGCCCAGCATAACCTCCACGGGATCACCCGGGATAAAGTGGATCAGCAGGAATACAATGCTGATGACGCCGGTTACCACCAGCACGGCACCGGCGAGTCTTTGAGCGATGAAGGTCAGCATTCCATGTCAGTGGGGTCGCGGCGTTACCGTGTGCAGGTCTGTTGTATGATGCGGATTCCGACGCGGCCCCCAACATAGACAAACACCCGCCTCCAGGCAAGCAAAACCATGTCACTGCAAGGTCTTCTGACACTCCTGTTGATCGCGCTGCTGATCTGGTGCGCCTTCGCCCTGTATCTCTTTATCCTGCAGCCGCGCCTGCTGTACTACCCGGATCTGCCGGGCCGCGGGATCGTGGCCACCCCGGCGGACATCGGGCTCGATTATGAAGCCGTTACCCTGACGACAGCGGACGGCGTGCATCTGGCTGGCTGGTTCGTTCCGTATCCGCAGGCCCGTGCCACCCTGCTGTTCCTGCACGGCAATGCCGGCAACATCTCCCACCGGCTCGACTCGATCCGGCTGTTTCACGACCTCGGGCTCGCGGTGTTTATCATCGATTACCGCGGCTACGGGGAAAGCGAGGGGCGACCCACGGAAGACGGTACCTACCGCGATGCCGCAGCCGCCTGGGACTATCTGGTCGAACAACGGCAGCTGGCACCCCGGCAGATCGTGCTATTCGGCCGCTCACTGGGCGGTGCCGTTGCCGCCGATCTCGCCAGCAGGACGCAGCCGGCCGCCCTGATCATCGAATCGACCTTCACCTCGGTACCGGATATGGCGGCGACGCTGTATCCGTGGCTGCCGGTTCGCTGGCTGAGCCGCTTCCGCTACGACACCGGGGCAAAGCTTGCCGCCATTGCAGCGCCGTTACTGATCGCGCACAGTGCGGACGATGAAATCATTCCCTATGCCCACGGCCGACGCCTGTTCGAACTGGCCCGGAAACCAAAACAGTTTCTGGAACTGCGCGGTGGTCACAACGACGGCTTCCTGGTCAGCGGGGAACACTATGTAAGCAGCGTGGATGCGTTTCTGGAACAGTATCTGTCCGGGGACCGGACGGTGGCGGACAAGCCCGATTGATGCAGAGGCCCGGTTTACGAAGAATGCCGCCTCGCCTCCCGTCGCACGGTGCTTGCCACGATATCCGCAGATCGCCGCATGGCCAGGATCGCGGTCGTTGACACTGCCCGCGTAATTCCAGCGCGCTCAGAACGGTGCCTCCTGAATCAGTACCCGGGCGCCTGCGGTTACCCGGTCGAACAGCTGGATTACATCGGCATTTTTCATCTTCACACAGCCATGCGAGGATTGCACCCCCATCCGGTCATCGTCCGGACAGCCGTGGATGTAGATATAGCGGCGCATGGAGTCCACCTCCCCGAGACGGTTCTTGCCCGGTTCCAGCCCGCATAGCCACAGGATGCGCGTGAGTATCCAGTCGCGATCGGGGTGGGCTGCTTTCAGTTCCGGCGTGTAGATTTCCCCCGTCGGCCGCCGCCCGACAAACACGGTGTTTTCCGGGCAGCCGTCACCGATCCGGGCGCGAATCCGGTGCCAGCCACGCGGTGTGCATTCGCTGTGGATCCGCTCGCCGGGGCCGTTCGTGGCAGTCGAGACAGTGGTATCCAGAATAACCGTAGCGTCTTCCAGCAGTTGCAGGCGTTGTTCGGCAATGCTGACCTTGATAAGAAGGGATTTCGCTTGCATGGTGGGAGTATACCGGTCCAGGTCGGGGATTTCGTTGCGGGCTGGCGGTACTAATGCGCCCGTTGCACGTACTGGAGGCCATCGTAATTGCCGTCCCGGGCCAGGCGGTAGCCGACGATTTCCCGGCGGGCGGCATAGACGTGGTCTTCGTACCAGAGCGGTATATAAGGCAGCCGTTCGAGCAGGCGTGCCTGTATCTCGCGATAGCCGGCTGCCTGCGCATCCAGGGTTTCCCCCTGCTCTGCCTGGCTGATCAGCCGGTCGACTTCCGGGTCCGCCAGCCGGCCGCGGTTGGCGCCCTCCGGTGGAAGAGAGCCGCTGTGGAAGGCATAGCGGAAGATGTCGGGCGTCTTGATACCTACCCAGGCGAGGCTGTACATCTGGAAGCGGCCCGCCTTGATATCGCCGTAGAAGGTACCCCAGTCGTAACTCCGCAGCCGCAGGCGGATGCCGACCTCCGCCAGCTGCTGCTGGATGATGGTGGCGATGCGGACTCGCAGCGGGTCTGTCGAGGTCTTGTAGTCGAGTTCCAGCGGCCGGTCTGCCGTATAGCCTGCCTCGGCCAGCAGGCGGCGCGCCGCCTCCGGTGACCGGGCCAGTGGCCGCAGGTCCGGATTGCCGGCCCAGTGGTCCGGCGGCAACAGGGCCGCAGCGGGTGTGGCCGCATTGGCCAGTACGTGGCGGATGATCGCCTGGCGGTCGATCGCATGGGCGATGGCCTGGCGGATGCGGAGGTCCCGGGTGACCGAATCCTGCAGGTTGAAGCCGATGTAGGCGAAGTTGTTGCCCGGTCCGAGGGTAACGTTGATGTCATCCTGTTCCTGCAGGTAGCCGAGCAGCTCGGATGGCAGGTCATTCTGCAGAATATCCACCTCGCCGCGCAGCAGTTTCAGTACCCGCACCGTGGGATCACCGATACGCAGGAATTCAACCGGCTGCCCGTCGGCCAGCCGGAGCAGCCGCAACCGGCCCGGTTCCGGCCAGTCTTCGAAGCGAAATGGCCCGCTGCCAAGGGGGCGGGTGTGAAACGGGTGACCGGCCACCATGGCGTCCGCCGGCAGAATGCCGATGACGAGATAACCGGGAAACAGCGGATCGCTGCGTTCGAGGTGGAAGTCCAGGGTATCGTCATCAAGCACCTCGATACGCGTGATCAACGCCAGCGGGCTGCGATGCGGCGAGGCAGTGGACGGGTCCAGGATGGATCGGTAGGTTGCCGCGACATCCCGGGCCGTCAGCGGCGAACCGTCGTGAAACGGTGGCCGGCCGGGTTTGAGGTGGAAACGGTAATGGTTGCCGGCCAGGCGTTCCCATTCCGCCAGTGCCGCAACCGGCCGGATTTGCTCGTCAAAGTCGACCAGTCGCTGGTACAGCAGGCGGTTGATGCGGGCCGAGGTGGCATCGGTGGCATAACGGGGATCGAGATTGGCCGGGACACTGGCCAGGCCGAAGCGGATGGTGTCATCGGCCGGGTGGGTGCAGGCCGCTAGCCACACCGTGGTCAGCGCGAACAGACACATACCCGTGACCCACCGGAAATATACCCGCCCCCGCTTTGCCTGCAGACTGCCTGGTAATTCCGGAGTCCCGGCTGCAGACCAGGCCGGCAGCCGTTCCCCCGCAAATATCCGTCGCGCGAATTTGCGGTTCATCGACTGCCGGGAGCGGCGAGACGCTGCATATCGATCAACAGCCGGACGCGGAGCTTGCGGAAATCATCGGGGGCCAGCATATCAGATAACAGCACCAGGCAAGCCGTGCGGGCATGCTCCGGTTTGAAATGCAGGATTACCAGCCAGGGCTGGATGAATACCCGTGGCACCAGAGCGGCGCTGACCGTGGTCCCGGAACCCAGGGTCAACTGCCAGTGATTCCCGGAATCCCAGTGCAACGCCGCGATGGCTTGCGGCGCTCGATGACTTACATGCAGCCGGTGGCTGTGCAAGTAGCTGAACACCACGAGCGGTGCGATAGCGGCGATCACCAGGGGCGGCAGTTGTGTGAACGGCAGAATGCCGAGTGCCATGACGTGAACCACGGCAAGGAACCGGCCAAGCTGCCGGGATGCCCGTGGTTCAAGGCGCAGTGGCGTTACGAATTTCCTGGACAATGCGGGCGACCTCCCTGTCGGCCGGAGCCATGCGTCCCAGCAATAACTCAAGCAGGACGTGGTCCGGATATTCCAGCAAGCGGCTGAAGGTTTCCAGACCGTGCTCGTCGAGAGCACTATAGCGCCGTTCCAGAAACCCGTTCAACAACTCATCCAGTTCCCGCATGCCGCGCCGGCACTGCCAGGCCAGGCGATTGCGGATGGTATCCGTCGGTCCGGTTACGGTGCTCATCTATTACTTATCTTTATTGGCGTGGACACCATCGTACAGACAGTGCTGGCTCTCCACCAGCATCCTGCAGGGTGCCTGAAGGTGCAATTGACGCGAATAAAAAAGCTGGAGACCGCCGATACTGCCATTATCCCGGCTCCAGTCCCGGCGGCAACCTGTCCGTTCGGCTCTGGCCGGGCGGGCCTGATCGGGATGGACCGATGGATAACGGCTTGTTCAAATTTATTTCCGAATCCACAACGGTGGCCTTCGAATGTTCGTTTATTGCCGGTGCTGAAGACCCGGGTTTGGCTCGAACAGGCAGAAATCTGACGCCCTGGTAATAAAGATGAAGACGGCTGTCCGGCAGTTTCAGGCTTTGAGTCTCTACGTCGTTCAGAATGAATCGGCTATGCCTCGCTTCAAACCAGAGGGCACTGATTGAAGCGCGGCCAGGTGTTGTTCGGCCCACGATTAACCCGGCCAAACGATGCCTTGTGTACTTCAGGTCGGTGTTTGTGCCAGGCAGGTATCAAACATTCTCCGGGGGTAGCTTCCATCGGCAGTTTTCAGAGAGGCGTATCCAGGGTGACAAGGTACAAGGGCGCGGGTTTCTGCATGGCACGAAACCGGATTCCGGAGGTATACCTGCTGTACTTCCGGAACCCGGTATGCCCAGAAAGTTAGAACTATGAACCGGTAATATAACAGCCGGTCACATGTGTCCGGATTGGCTGCTATGGTTCAACGGCGTTTTCCAAAGTGTTAATTGAATTACCGACAGCGTTGCCCAGCTGGGTAAATGCAGCGACAACCGCCAGTGCCACAAGCGTACCGGCAACTGCATATTCGACGGTAGTCAGGCCTTCCTCATCTTTGATGAACCTGGCCAGTTTATTTACGATGGTTTTCATTGTTACCTTGCCTCCTGTTGTTATTGACTATATGCACATCTACAGCTGCAGCAGTTGAAGCCGGCAGATATTCCGCGCTGGACGTTCGGCACGTTGACGACCGTGCAAACACCTTCACAAGTGCTGGCGCAGTAAACTATCCGGTAACTGCAGAATTGACCGAAGCCATGCCAGGGACATCAAACAGAAAATCAGCATTATGACTGCCGTCTTGTTTATTGTGGTATCCACTCCTGACAGTTAGCCGGGTATCAGTAACTGCAACCAGTGGTCCGGCATTACCGGAATGGATTCCGGATTACTCCCGGTAAATCCACGCCAGTGCTCAACACTGCAGTAGAAATAATAGGCAATTACAGATCGGATCCTTATGTTTTGCAGGATTATTTTACAATTATTTACTTTTCATGCGTGCCGGTTGCCTTGCCGCCACGGCTGGCCGGAAAAGTCGTAATAAGAGAAGGAAAGCAATAGCCAGGGAAGTGAACAGGCTTATACGGTAAGTTCCAGCTGCTCTTCCACCGCAACCACCGGCCGCGCCTGTGCCTGTGCAGTCTCCAGGATCTCAATTTGTGATTTCAGGCTTTCCATGCACTCTTTCAGCGCGTGCAGGAGATGTTTGTATGTACCGGGGTCAGAGGCAATTCGCTTGCATAATTCCTTGCTGCCAAATCCCAGAATGCTGAGAGCAACCCGTTGGTTAATACAGAACTGCTCAATATTGTGTTGACAGGATTTCTCGATCTCTTTGATTTCGGTTTCTGTGAAAGCGGGTTGAAAGTCCAGGTTTTTCATGGTGGCCTCCGTCACTTTTGCAGGTGACTGTTTTATCGGCAGGTTGGCGGTGTACCTGTAGGAAATCCCTGATTCCCGGGATCAGTAACTGCTGAATAACCGGGTTTTACCGATTCTGCGGAGCCTTATACCGATCGGGTCACCATCAGTTTCTTGATGTGGCCGATGGCTCGGGTCGGATTCAGACCCTTGGGACAGACATCCGCGCAATTCATGATGGTGTGACAGCGAAACAGCCTGAACGGTCCCTGCAGACCGGCAAGCCGGTCATCGGTGGCCTGGTCGCGGCTGTCCGCCAGAAAGCGCCAGGATTGCAGCAAGGCCGCCGGACCCAGGAACTTGTCCGGGTTCCACCAGAAGGACGGACAGGCGGTGGAACAGCAGGCGCAGAGTATGCATTCGTACAGGCCGTCCAGCTGATCCCGCTGCGCCGGTGTCTGGCGTCGTTCCACCTCGGGTTCCGGATCATGGTTGATGAGATACGGCTTGACGGCACGGTACTGCTGATAAAACGGTTCGAGATCGACGATCAGGTCGCGGATGACCGGCATGCCGGGCAACGGTCGCAGTTCCACCGGCGTCTTGAGCGCGGCCAGCGGCGTGATGCAGGCCAGTCCGTTGCGCCCGTTGATGTTCATCCCGTCGGAACCGCACACCCCTTCGCCACAGGAGCGCCGGAAGCTCAGGGTTTCATCCTGCGCCTTCAGCAACAGCAGGGCATCCAGCAGCATCATCCCGGGGCGGATCTCGGCGTCTTCCAGTTCCATGTCCTGCATGCGGGGGGGTGTGTCCTGCTCGGGGTGGTAGCGGTAGATGGAGAATTTCATCAGTACACCCGCTCCTTCGGGGGAAAGGAATCCACGGTCAGCGGCCGCGTTCGGACCGGCTTGTAGTCCACACTGCGGGTCTGCCGGTGATACAGGCTGTGCTTCAGCCAGTTCACGTCATCGCGCTGCGGGTAGTCGATGCGGGAATGTGCTCCGCGGCTTTCGGTGCGCTGCAGGGCAGAGGCGACGGTGGCCAGCGCGACATCCACGAGGTTTTCCAGCTCCAGGGCCTCGATCCGGGCGGTATTGAATACCCGGCTGTGGTCCGTAAGCCGTACCTCCTGCAGCCGGTCCGCCAGGGCGCAGACCTGCTCTACCCCCAGGCGCAGGATATCTTCTGTTCTGAATACCCCGCAGTTCTCTTCCATGGTGCGTGCCAGTTCGGTGCGCAGCGTGGCCACGGATTCCCCCGTCCCCCGCTGCTCCCAGCGTGCCAGGCGCGCCAGGCCGGGTTCGAAGCCGTCTTCCGGGAACGGGCGGTGATAGCGGTTTTCCTTCAGGTAATCGATGATGTGATTGGCCGCCGCACGTCCGAAGACCAGGATGTCCAGCAGGGAATTGCCACCCAGGCGGTTGGCGCCGTGCACGGAGACACAGGCGCATTCACCGGCGGCGTACAGTCCGGGCACGGGCTCCTCCGGGCCATGCTGTTCGGGAGCAATCACCTGGCCGAACCGGTTGGTCGGAATGCCGCCCATGGTGTAGTGCGCGGTGGGGGCCACCGGGATGGGGGTTTCAGCCGGGTCCGTGCCCAGGAAGGTCTTGACCATGTCGCAGATGGCCGGGACCCGCGCATGCACCGTTTTCGCGCCCAGGTGGTCCACCCGGAGCAGGACATGGTCGCGGTGCACACCACAGCCGCGCCCTTCCTTGATCTCGATGGCAATGGAACGGCTGACCACGTCCCGACTGGCGAGATCCCGGGCATGCGGGGCATAGCGTTCCATGAAGCGCTCGCCTTCGGCATTGACCAGATAACCACCCTCGCCACGCAGGGCCTCGGAAATCAGCATGCCCTTGCCGGCGATTCCGGTAGGGTGGAACTGGAAGAATTCCATGTCCTGCAGCGGGATGCCGGCCCGCAAGGCCATCCCCATGCCGTCACCGGTATTGATCAGGGCATTGGTATTGGTGCGGAAAATCTGCCCGGCGCCCCCCGTGGCCAGCAGGGTCGCCTTGGCCTCGATCAGCAGCAGTTCACCACTGGCAATATCCATTACCAGCGCCCCCAGCAGATAACCCTCCCCGTCCCGGACCAGATCGATCGCAAAGTATTCATCGAAGAAATGGGTGCGGGCGCGGATATTCTGCTGATACAGGGACTGCAGGATGGCATGTCCGGTACGGTCCGCCGCCGCGCAGGTACGGGCCGCCTGTTCGCCGCCGAAGTTCATGCTCTGGCCACCGAACTGGCGCTGATAGATGCGACCATCGTCGAGGCGCGAAAACGGTACCCCGAAATGTTCCAGTTCATAGACCGCCTGGGGTGCCGCACGGCACATGTATTCAATGGCATCCTGGTCGCCCAGATAGTCGCTGCCTTTGACGGTATCGAACATGTGCCAGTGCCAGTTGTCCGGGCGTACATTGGCCAGCGCGGCATTGACGCCGCCCTGCGCAGCCACCGTGTGTGAGCGGGTCGGGAATACCTTCGACACCACGGCCACATGGGCCTCGGCCCGCGACAACTGCAGGGCGGCACGCAGGCCGCCGCCACCGGCGCCAATGATCAGGGTGTCGAACCTGCGACGCGCAATGTCCATGGAGCTACCCGACCGCCAGCAGCAGGACCCGCAGTGCCCACAGGCCACAACCGGCCAGCACCAGGCCGACCAGGGTGAGCAGCAGCAGCCGCCAGCCGGCACCGGCGGCGTAATCGAGGATGATGTCCCTGATACCGATCCAGCTGTGCACTACCAGGGCCAGGATAAAACCGCTGCCGGCGAGGCGCATGAGCGGATGTCCCAGCCACGCCTGCCAGGTCTCGAAGCCATGGCGGGGCTGCAGCAGAAAATGGCCGGCCAGGTATAGCGCAAACCCGGCGAGGTACAGGGCGCTGACGCGTTGCAGCAGCCAGGGACGCAATCCGTGAACTGGCTGGGTCACACGATCCACCCGGCATAGGCCAGCGCCAGCGCAATCCCGAGGATATTGACGACGCGTGCACTGGCGCGTGCCGGCTGCAGATGGGCACCCACGTCGACATCGATCAGCAGAAAGCGCACGCCGGCTAACAGGTGGTGCAACAGGGACCAGACGAGCACCACTGACACCGGTCGCATCCACCACGACTGCAACAGGGTGCCGGCACGTGCAAAACCCTCCGGACCCTGCAGGGAAAGATCCAGCAGATAAACCAGAAACGGCAAGGCGAGAAACAGCAGGACGCCGGCAGCACGATGGGCAATGGAAGTGATGGCACCCGCCGGAAAACGGATCCGGAAAAGATCGAGAAAGACGGGTGCAGGTCGCTGATTGTACATAGTGTGCTGTCGATGCAGGTGCTGTTATACCATTGCGGCATGGGGAACACCAGATATGCAGCGGGTGCCGCCCGGGTTACTGACAGTAAGATACAGATCAACTAGAATTTCGTTTCAAGGCGCACAAGGATACCCTGATGAAATCGGACTGGAAAAGCTTTCTGGCGGATGCCGGGGCGGAGTTTGCGGATGATCTGGTGCTGCATTTCGGCAACCCGGTGCGCGAACAGGAAGTCACCCTCAGCGGGACGGCTTTTGCCGACCTGAGTCACCTCGGCGTTATCGCGGTCCATGGTGCGGATGCGGAGTCCTTTCTGCAGGGCCAGTTCAGCAATGATGTTACCCGGACGGCCGCAGGCAGCAGCCAGCTGAATGCCTACTGCACGCCGAAGGGGCGCATCCTTGGCCTGTTCCGCCTGTTTCGGATCGGGGATACTTTCTACCTGCGACTGCCGGTGGATACCCTGGAGCCGCTCCTGCAGCGCCTGCGCAGTTATGTCCTGCGCGCCGCTGTCAATCTCGAGGATGCCAGCGGCAACTTCATCGGCATCGGTGTCGCGGGCGAAGCTGCCCCGGATGAACTGGCCGCCGCGGCCGTTCCGGTACCGGAACAGGTGAACCAGGTGATTACCGCGGATGCGTTGACGGTCCTGCGGGTTCCCGGGATCCATCCCCGCTACGAGATCTATGCCACCTCACTGGCCGCGGCAACCCGCCTCTGGGATGCGCTCAACGTGCGCGCCGCGCCGGTTGGCGTGTCTGCCTGGCGGCTGCTCGAGATTCAGGCCGGGCTCCCCGCCATCTATGCCCGGACCACGGAGCTGTTTGTGCCGCAGATGGTCAACCTGCAGCTCGTCAACGGGCTGGATTTCAAAAAGGGCTGTTATCCCGGGCAGGAGATCGTGGCGCGGACCCAGTATCTCGGCAGTCTCAAGCGCCGGATGTATGCCGGGCACACCGACGCGGATGCGCCGCCACAGCCGGGTGATCCGCTGTATCTGAAAGCGGGTGATGACCAGGTGGCAGGGAGGATCGTCGATGCCCAGCCGCACCCCGACGGTGGTTATAGCACACTGGCGGTTATCCAGATCATCGCGGCGGAATCGGGCCGGCTGCGTTTGGGTGCACGTGACGGAGCGGAATTTGCTATCCGCCAGCTGCCCTATCCTTTCGAGGCATAACGCCGGCGGCAGGAAATGCCGGAGTACGCGTGCAGGGTCCATCAATTTCCCTTCAGGGGGAACTCCGGATAGCCGCCGCGGTCTTACCTGCATGAACGGTATCCGGATTGCACAAACCTCCCCATGAGTAAAAGCAGCTACCTGTTGTCACTGACGGTTGCCGGGATCGCGCTGGTATTCGCCGTGCTGCATAACGCCGGGATGGCAGAGCCACCGGCTCCGGAGGCTGACCCTGTCGCCCTGCCCGCCTGGAACCCTCCGTCCGGCGTCTACACGAAACCGGATGAAACACTGCTGCAGCAGACACTTACACCCCTGCAGTACGAAGTCACCCAGCAGGAAGGCACCGAACCGCCCTTCAAAAACGACTACTGGGATAATCAGCGGGAAGGTATCTACGTGGACGTCGTTTCCGGAGAGCCGCTGTTCAGTTCTGTCGACAAGTTCAAATCGGGAACCGGCTGGCCGAGCTTCATCCGGCCCATCACGGAAGATGCCCTGGTGGAACACACGGACACAAAATTCTTTATGCGGCGCACGGAACTACGCAGCAAATATGCGGACTCGCACCTCGGCCATGTCTTCACTGATGGCCCCCGACCCACCGGTTTGCGCTACTGCATCAATTCAGCGTCGCTGCGTTTCATACCCAGGGAAGATATGGAAGCGGAGGGTTACGCAGACTACCTGCCGCTGTTCGATAACTAATCCATTCATTGCGGTAACCCTTCCCGCAGCAGCAAGCCCGTTACAATCCATTGGCCGTAGTGGCATGCGGTTCTCCATTGCCGCGCCCGGTGTGGAATCAGTCGCCGAGCAGCTTTTTTAGCTTGCCGGTGCCCTTCTTTGCCGCATCGCCCAGTGACTGTTCGGCCTTTCCATCGATTACGCTGTCGAGGGTGCCCGTCACTTCCTCCAGACTCTTTCCCAGATATTTATCCAGCCCCAGTTTGGCGACCGCCGGCCCCACCCGATCAAGCAGCGCTGTGGTGACCTGTCTGGCGATCTGGGCGGGTGATGCCCCGCCTTCCTTTTCGCCGATGTTGTTCAGCTGTATGCGTGGCAACGCGGTCGACAGGTCCTTGTCTCCCAGCGCCGCGACCCGGGCATCGATCTGACCGTCCTCGATCACCAGTTTGCGGATAATCAGACCGGGGCCTGTGGAATCTTCCGACGTGGATGCCGGTTGCTCACCGCTGGAAGTTTGCGCGATATTGTCCTGTAATACCTTGAGGTTGGATTGACCGGACTGGTTGATTTCGTAGACGACCCGTGGCGAACTCACGGTGATCTCGTCGATGATGACCGGATCAGCAGTGACCGTGCCGGTATTGATCCGGGTGTGGATACTGCCCAGGGTAAATATGTCCGGGGCACTGAATCCCGCGGGATTTCCCACCCGAAGTCCGCTGATCGTGCCTTCGCCGGTTTTGAGAATAATCTCAACCGAGGAAACCCGGACGCTGGTTCGGGTGGCTTGTGAGCCATATTGCTCGATGGCATCGGCCACGATGGCGTCCAGAGAGGACAGCAGGTAGAAAATGACGGCCACGATAGCGACCAGCAGTACCGATACCGCAATCCCGATTCCACGACCGATTTTCATTTCCGACCTCCTTATTTGCTGTACCGGTGAATGACTATTGAACAGACTCCACGGCTGCCGGTTCCAGGTGGCCTGGAATAATCGCAGCGGCCAACGTACGCGTTCCGGCCTGTAATGGTTCGTTATGAGCGTGTGGCATCCGCCGACCCGGCACCGGCATTTTCCGGACTGGCGTTGATCAAGTGGACATCGCGCTGCGGGAACGGGATGGAAATGCCTTCCCTGTCGAAACGCTGCTTCACGGCACGCGTCAGATCCCAGTATACCGTCCAGTAATCGGCGGTATTGACCCAGGGCCGGCAGACGAAGTTTACCGATGAATCCGCAAGCTCGTGTACCTGGATGACAGTTTCCGGTTCCTTGAGCACCAGCGCGTGATCGCCGACCACCTGTTCCAGGATCCTCTGTGCCTTTTCGATGTCATCGTCATAGGAGATTCCGAACACCAGGTCCACGCGTCGTGTCGTGGTTCCGGTGACATTGGTGATGGCGGCACCCCATACGGAATTGTTCGGCACGATAACCAGCTTGTTGTCGGGTGTGTTGAGCTGTACGGACAGCAGATTCATCGACTGCACCTTGCCGAGGATACCGCCGATCTCCACGACATCACCGACATCGAACGGTCGAAACAGCAGGATCAGGATACCGCTTGCAAAATTACCCAGCGAATTCTGCAGGGCAAAGGCGATCACAAAGCCGGCCGCACCGATGACAGCGAGCAGCGGGCCGACATTCACTTCCAGCGAGGCAAGACCGATGATCACACCGATGGCGAGTACCAGGCGTTCGATGCTGACAACGACAAAATCCTCCAGAAGCCGGGAGGTGCGCTGGGAATGCGCGAACACCTTGCGCATGCCCTTGCCGGCCAGGCGGGAAAGGAAGATGAATGCCACGATCGTCAGGATGAATACACTCAGGTTCCTGAGCCAGCGCAGGCCGCCTTCGCTGGACGTGGCCCAGCCGGTGACGGTCTTCCAGGTCGCCTCTGCATCCGAGACATCCACCTTGATGCCCGAGACGGCCTTCACATACTGGCGGTATTCCTCGACCTCCCCACCCTTGGCTTTCAGTGCATTGATGGCCAGGTTGGTACGGTCGATGAGTGCCGTCTGCTCGGTCCGGAGGTTGTTCAGGTACTCCAGCAGGCTGGTCTTGATGCGGGCCCTCTCCTCCTCCTCTTGCCGTAGCTGTTCCTGTTTGCGTTCCAGTTCCGTTTGCCCCAGCTGTTTTTTTCCGGATACCCCCGGAGCCGCTTCATTGGTATCCACCGGTCCGGCTTGCCGGGTCTCTTCCCCGTCTGCGTCGGCCTGTTCCTGCGCCTGCTGTACGGCCTTGTCGGCAATCTCCTTCGCCGAAGTATCCTGTTCCACCTTGTCGACGGTTCGGTTGGCCTCCTCCGCGATCTCCCGGGCCTCCTTGACGGCCGTGTCCAGCTTTCCCCGGGCTGCCGCGTCCCCCGGGGCTTCCTCGGCTGCCTGGCGGGCCGCTGCGACCTCGTCGAGTGCGTCCTGTACCCGATCGCCCTTTTTCAATTCGATCTTTTTGTACTTGACGGCGATTTCGGCGTTGCTGATTTCCTGGACCTTGTTCTGCAGGAGTTTCAGCCAGGCTTGTGTCTCGCCGGCGAGTTCTGCGCGCGTCAGTGGCTTGAGCCGGAGTTCCAGTACATCGATCGGTATTTGCGGATCGCCGGTGGTTACCGCCTGATAACCTTCCGGAGCGGCGGTTTGTTCCGCCCCGCCAGCCGTCGCCGCAACAAGCAGGAATATCAGCGGAATAATCTGCATTCGATTCATCACGATTTCTGTGTTTGGGATTGCCGGTAACCGGTCATGGTTTCGATGCTGCGTGCTTGCAGCGGTCTACCCGGTAAATTACCACCATCGCGGTGGTATTGCGTCTTGCGGGCGCGGTCGCTGGCCTGCAACGTTTCAGTTTCTTGACTTTCTGGTAATGCCGATGATCGCCATCAGGATGGCACCCCCGATACCACCACCGACGATGCTGCCGGTGACGGTGCCGATATCGATGCTCTGCCCGGCGGGCTCGACCCCCCAGATGCCCAGCATCTGCCCCCCGATTGCGCCGCCGATGATCCCCACGATGGAGTTTCCCAGGGCGCCCAGGGAATAGTTCTTCATCAGGGCACCGGCGATGTTTCCTCCCACGGCACCACTGATTACTTGAATGATCAGGGGTAAAACGTTTTCCATGGCGGCTCTCCCGGTGGTTATTGGTTTTGATGGCGGTAGACTGGAGGTCGATCCGGTTGTTTCACAGTGGATCGAACCCCGGGTGTCAATGGTACCGAAAAACCGTTCGGCGACAAACCGTGTTTGAATACCCGTAATCCTGACGACATGCGCCTCCACCGGCCGCATGGGTCCCGTTCTCCTGCGGGGTCACTCCAGGACGGCGGCTGCCGTCAACGCCCGCTCAGGGAATCACCGGCCTGTGCTCAATTGCCGTAGACTTCCCGTGCCGCCGTTACGGCGACCCCGGACTGGATCGGTGCGCCCATGCCACTCAGCACGGCATCCAGGGCGCCCAGACAGAACAGCACATTGGTTTCATTGCTGGCATAGCCCATCAGGCCGATTCGCCAGATCTTGCCGGCCATGGCGCCCAGACCGGCGCCGATCTCGAGGTTATAGTCGTTGAGCAGTGTGCTGCGCACGGCCGCTTCATCAATACCCGCAGGGACGGAGACGGCATTCAGTTGCGGCAGGCGCTGGCCCTCCGGCACCACGAATGTCAGTCCCATGGCCTCGATACCGGCACGCAGGGCGTCATGGTTCTTCCGGTGGCGTACCCAGGCATTTTCGATGCCCTCCTCCTGCAGAATGACCAGCGCCTCGTGCAGGCCGTAGAGCGCATTGATCGGGGCCGTGTGGTGATAGGCGCGCTTGCCACCGCCACCCCAGTAACCGAGCACCAGGTTGAGGTCCATGAACCAGCTCTGTACCCGGTGCTTCCGGTGGGTAACCACCTCGAGCGCCCGCGGGCTGAAGGTGACCGGTGACAGCCCGGGTGTGCACGACAGGCACTTCTGGCTGCCGGAGTACACGGCATCCAGTTCCCACTCATCCACCTTGAGCGGGGAGCCGCCGAGTGAGGTCACGGTGTCGGCGATGACCAGGCAGTCGTGCCGATGGGCGATATCGGCCAGCGTCCTGGCATCGGAGATGGCACCGGTGGAAGTCTCGGCATGGACAAAGGCCAGCACCGTGGCGTCCGGGTTCGCCTTGAGGGCCTCCTCGGCCTTGTTGGGGTCTACCGCAACCCCCCAGGTGTCCTCGACCATGACCGCCGTGGCGCCGCAGCGTTCCACGTTCTCCTTCATGCGGCCGCCGAAGACGCCGTTCTGGCACACCACCACCGAATCGCCCGGTTGCACCAGGTTGACGAAACAGGTCTCCATGCCGGCCGAACCGGGGGCGGAAACCGGCATGGTGAGTTCATTGCGGGTCTGGAAAGCGTAGCGCAGCAACTCTTTCATCTCTTCCATCATGCCCACGAACAGCGGGTCGAGGTGGCCGATGGTCGGGCGGGACATGGCCTCCAGGATGCGTGGATTGACGTCGGAGGGGCCGGGACCCATCAGAGTGCGGGCCGGCGGATGAAAGGACTGGATGCTCATGGTATGCCTCTTGTACCTGTTTGGATGATAGGGTGAATTCCAAGGAGAGGGGATTCTAGCATTATCCGGATGCCGGCCCCAGATATCGGCATCCAGGTCGCCGGGAGGGTATGTGACTCTCAATCGGTCCACAGACCGGACCAAGGATTGCGAAGCGGACGGGCAGGAGAACAGGCCTAATGCACCAAAATCGGTGAAAGGATCTGCGTGGATGGCACAGGTGGGCCCGCGCGCGCACTGACCGTTTGTCTCCTGGCTTGCCGTGTGACTGAGGCTCCACGGTGGGCCCGCGCGCGCACTGACCGTTTATCGAACGGAATCCCGCAAAACGGGTGGATTGTGTACATGGGAGCACGTACGTATAAGTACTTATATTAAATGAATTAATACCCAAGTAGAATGCAGCGCCAAGGACATAAACACAATTTTGGAGGAAATTTAGCAATGAATATCCGTTCCCTGGCGTTGATCACAATGATTTTTTCTTTGCTGCTTGTCGCCGGTTGCGGTGGTGGTGGAAACAATAATGGCGGCGGTGGTGGCGGTGGTGCCGCACCAGGCGGCGCTGTCAACGGTGCCGTTGCCGGAACGACGGTGATCGCCGTCGACGATACCGGTTCCATCGTTGCCAGCGACGACACTTCCGACAGGCCGGTGGACGTCGATACCGACAATGACATGGTTCCGGATGCCTATTCATTCCAGCTCGCGGGTATTCCCCTCAATACGGCTATCCGTATCTACCTGATCCATGACGGTGCAACCTACCCGATGTACTACGACAGTGAACCGGACGGTATAGTTGATACCAATGTGTTTATGCTCACGGCCGAGACCACCGTTGATCTGGGTTTTGTCGATATCGCGGTTCCCGGCATGGAAGGCCGTTCCATTCCACAATTCAATCCCACGGAAAACATGGAGGTAGCTGCAGGCATACTGGATCCGGTCATACCGGCGGGTATCAACGAACCGGACACCAGCGGCCTGACGCTCAACCAGTTAATCAATAGGGGACTGGATGCACTCGCAGACGGTTGGGTACTTGGTGCCAGAACCTACTTTGAAGAAGCCGTGAATGTAGCCGGGGGCAGTACGGCCAATAATGCCGATACTGCACGATTCATGTTTGCCCTGACGCGCATCGCTGCGCTGGGATTTGATACCCTGTCAGACCAGGATTCAAGTGACATGAACCGGCTGGGTGACATCCTGGACAGACTGGGTGTTGCCAACGATGATTTTCGTGCGAACTGGGACCTTATCGACATCGCAGAACCGATGCCTGCGGATTCCCCCACCGGCAACGAATACCAGACTTTCCTTTATGACGTGGTGCGTCCCGAACTCATCGGTGCCGTCGATAACCTCGATGCAATATCAGCGGGATTCAATAAGAACTGGAACGATTTCATATCAGGCAGCCAGACCGAAAGCGACTATGGCGATGTGCTTTTTCTGCGTGGATCCTATAAAAGCATGCTGGCATCGATTGCAACGCAAATGGCATATGACCTGGATGCCGACATCGATGAGATCCACAACAGCAACCATGACCTGGACCTGAATAACAACATTACCGTCGAGAACTTTGTTACCAACAACACGGTATTCCTGGGTCTTGCCGATACGACCAAGCTCATGGAAGCGAAGAATTATTTGACGGCCAGCGCGCTGGATGACTTTGATGCGGCAATAGACGAGATTGTGGCAGAAACCGACGATCAGCTTGATGATCTCGTCACGATTGACATGATCGGCGACCCGACTCTGGCAAAGCAAAAGATCGCCCAGGTGAAGGAATCGATCCTGAATGGAGCGACAACGGTTGGACAGGGAATGCTTGACCTGAAACACTTCTTTGACGACGGGGTGGACTTCAGATCGCCTTCAGACCTGCTGCCGCCTTTCAACGGAAATAAGGTTGCCGGACTCTTCCCTGACCCAACGTTTGACCAGGTGATACTGCAACCGGATATGAATGAGGATACTAATCCACCGGACGGTATCCCCGATATTCTGCAATAGGCCCGCCATATTCAGGAAGCCTTCCAGGGCGCCCCGTATTCCCCGGGGCGCCTGTCTTGCGTCAATGCCCTTGATTGACGAAATACGCTGGTCTGAAACTCATGCGCGGCGCCGGGGTCAGTATACTCTTCATCCTGCTGAATCAGATCACCACCAAGGTTGGTTTGCTCGCAGGGTTCAGTCCATTACTGATTGCCGCATTTCCACTGACGGTGGTAATGGGCCTCACCTGCTATTTGTTCTGGAGCGTGTCTGAAATGGCACGATAGTCCTTCCGCCGTGACCGGAGGCGGGTTTGTTTTCCGCTATCACATTGTGCATTTCCTGTTCTGTTCTCTTTCCGTGTTGCCCGTTTTCCCGTTTCTCCACGACTATCTCACCGGGTCAGGTTATACAGATCGGTGCTTAGTCAGCGAGACGACTGTTCAGGAATGCAGGAAACAATGGACCCGGTGTTCGGCCGTGCCGGATACACCGGGATAGCGTTCCCGGCACTGTGGCATGACGACGGGACAGCGCGGATGGAAATGGCATCCCGGCGGCGGGCTGGAAGGGGATGGCATATCGCCCTGCAGGCGAATGATTTCACGTCGCGATTCAGGTTCCACCTGGGGTACGGCGGACAGCAGGGCCCGGGTGTAGGGATGCAGCGGGTGATCCAGTACTTCGGCCACCGGCCCCTCCTCGACGATGCGGCCGAGGTACATGACGGCCACCCGGTCAGCGAGATAGGCCACGACCGACAGATTGTGCGTGATAAACAGGTACGACAGGCCGAGTTCGTTTTGCAGCTGCTTGAGCAGATTCAGGATCTGCGCCTGGACGGAAACATCCAGGGCGCTGGTGGGCTCGTCACAGATGACCAGACGCGGATCGACGGCCAGAGTGCGTGCGATGCAGATACGCTGCCGCTGCCCGCCGGAGAATTCATGCGGATAGCGCTGACTGATATCCGGTGACAGGCCGACCTGCCGGAAGAGTTCCCGCATTCGTTCCTGCCGGTCCGCCTTGTTGCTGCCGATTCCCTGCGCCAGCATGCCCTCCTCCACGATGTCGCCCACCCGCATGCGCGGGTTCATGGAGGAATACGGGTCCTGAAAGATAAACTGGAAGTCAGCACGGCACCGGCGCAGGCGCTCGCCCTTCAACTGTGTCAACTCGCTGCCGTCGAAGCGGACACTGCCGCCTGTCGGTCGGATGAGTTGCAGGATGCCCTTGCCGACCGTGGTTTTGCCGCAGCCCGACTCGCCCACCAGTGCCAGGGTGTGACCTTCCGGCAGGATCATGGAAACCCCGTCCACGGCATAGACCTGGCCGGCAACGCGCTTGAACAAACCCTTGTGGATCGGGAAGTGTACCTTGAGGTCAGCGACCTCCAGCAGTAACCGGTTATCACGGACAGGTACAAATACCTGTGGATCGGGTATTGCCTCCCTTCTGTGATTCTCATGCGGGGCCATGACAGTCTCGTCCGCCAGATGGCAACGGACGCGCTGTTCGTCGGGCAGGGCTGTCCAGGCCGGGGGGTGCGTGCGGCAGTACGCCCAGGCCAGGTCGCAGCGTTCGGCAAACCGGCAGCCACTGAATTCATGGTCCAGCGACGGCACGAATCCCGGGATGCTCAGCAGGGCCTGGTCGCGTTTGCCGATGTCCGGCAGCGCTTCGAACAAACGCTGGCTGTAGGGATGCCGGGCCGCACTGAAGAACCGGTTGCGGCCGGCCGCTTCCACCAGTTGCCCGGCATACATGACGGCGACCCGGTCGGCCATCCCGGCGACGATGCCAAGGTCATGGGTAATCAGCAGAACAGCCATGTGCATTTCCCGCTGCAGCCGTTGCAGCAGTTCCAGCACCTGGGCCTGAATGGTGACGTCCAGTGCCGTGGTCGGTTCATCGGCGATCAGCAGGTCCGGTTCCCCGGCCAGCGCGATGGCGATCATGATGCGCTGTTTCATTCCGCCGGAAAGCTGGTGCGGGTATTCCCCGTAGCGCCGCCTGACATCCGGAATGCCGACGGCATCGAGCAGTTCGAGCACCCGGTCATGCGCCGCACGGCCCTTGATGCGCTGGTGCTGGCGCAGGGTTTCGGCAATTTGCTCGCCCACAGTCATGACCGGATTCAGCGAGGTCATGGGCTCCTGGAAGATCATGGCGATGCGGCGGCCGCGGATGCGCCGCATCTCGATCTCCGGCAAGGCCGTCAGGTCCTCACCATCGAGCAATACCTGACCGCCGGTGATCCGGCCTGCCGGCTGCGGCAGCAGGCGCAGGATGGCGAGTGCGGTCATCGATTTGCCGCAACCCGACTCGCCCAGCAGGGCGAACGTCTCGCCCCGGCGGATGCGGAAACTCACATCGTCGACGGCACGCACCGCCGTATCGCCCTGCCCGATACGGACCTTGAGGTTTTCCAGTGTAAGCAAGGCGGGTGTCGTCATTTCATGAAATATCCTCAGCGTTGTTGCAGGCGTGGGTCAAAGGCATCGCGTACTGCGTCGGAAAACAGATTGGCGGACAGCACCAGCGCGAACATGAAGACAAACGCGGAAAGCAGCGACCACCACACCACGGGTTCGCGCGCCATTTCCAGGCGGGCGCTGTTAATCATGTTGCCCCAGCTGTTCATGGTGGGATCGACGCCCACGCCCACATAGGACAACACCGCCTCTGCCAGCACCAGCCCACTGAAATCCAGCACCACGGTGATCAGCACGATATGCATGACATTGGGCAGGATATGCTTGGTAATGATCCGGGTGTGTGACACCCCGAAGGATACAGCGGCCTGGATATATTCGGCTTCCCGCAGCTTGAGCGATTCTCCGCGCAACAGACGACACAATCCGGTCCAGCTGGTTATGCCCAGAATAATACAAAGAAACAACAATCGGATATCAGATCTTTCTACAGTAGTTTCAAACTGATCCGGGTGATTTGCAATATATACCTGCAGCATGAGGATCGCCGCAGCGATCAGCAGCACATGCGGGATGGAATTCAGAGTCGTATAGAGGTACTGGATCACGTCATCGATCCAGCCACGGGCATAACCGGCGAGGATACCCATCAGGATGGCGAACGGCAACATCACCAGCGTGGTCAGGGTACCGATTACCAGCCCGGTACGAATGCTTTTCAGAGTCTGATAGAAGACATCCTGCCCAACTTTGTCGGTCCCGAATACGTGATAGGCCGTGGCCAGGTTGAGCGCGAGGAAAAACATCAGCAACAGCAGGCTCGCAGTCAGCCAGATGACTGCCCAGGGCAGCGGGGTGCGCCATGACAGGATATCCCGCCAGGCCTCGCGCAGCGTCCGTTTGGCGGAACGTGCCCGCCAGGCGCAGAGGGTCAACAGCATCAGGGCGCTTGCCAGGAGCGTATCAAGCATGGCCGTGCCGACGCGCTCCCGAATATCGGGCCAGAAACCGGTTGCGGGGTCTTCCAGGTGACGTCCGCCGTAGGCGAGCCGCGGATAGCTGCGGACCTGCATGCCGTCACTGAGCCGGACCGTTTCCCGGATAAACAGGTGCGTGGCGAACGGTGCCGAGTAGGTCGTTTCGTTACGGGTACGCAACGGACCGACCAGGGTATCGAGAAGACTCAGGACCTCGACGGAGTAATGGACTTCCGTCCTTCCACCCTGATTTTCGAGCGGCAAGCGGTAGTGAATCGAATCCAGTACGCCGATCAGCACATAGGCCAGCAGGATGACCACGGATGCCGCCGCCAGGCGACGGCGGAAGATCTGCTGCCAGGGTGCACGTAGATGCGGTTTGCGGCGCGCATACAGGATAAACGCCGCAACCACGGTCAGCAGCAGGTAAATCAGCGCGTCCGTCCAGAGGATGACGGGCAGGATCATGACAGACGCACCCGCGGATCGACCAGGGTATAGGCCACATCCACGAGTATCAGGCCGATGATGTACAGGACGGAACCGAGGAACACCATGGCGCGCACGATGGCAAAGTCCTGGCGATTGATGGCATCGAGGGTGTAACTGCCCAGCCCCGGTACGGCAAAAAAGGACTCCAGCAGCAGGCTGCCGAGAAACAGCATGGGCAGGACCACCACCACGCCGGTAACGATGGGCACCATGGCGTTCTTGAGGACATGCCGGAACAGCACCCGTGCTTCCTGCAGGCCCTTGGCGCGCGCGGTGCGCACGAAATCCTTGCCGGACTCCTCCAGGAAGAATGACCGGTACAGGCGGGAACCGGAGCCGATACCGCTGACCACACCGATGATCACCGGCAATACCAGAAACTTGATGGCATCCAGGCCACTGTCGTAACCGGAGATGGGCATCAGGCGCAGCAGTTTTCCGAGCAAAAACTGCCCGCCGATGATGTAAAACATTGCGGAAATCGACATCAGGACCACGCAGAGAATGACGCCGGATACGTCAACATAGGTACCGCGGAAAAACGCCATCAGCAGGGCGAAGGTGATGTTGATCAGCAGCCCCAGCAGCAGCGCCGGGATGGCAATGGCCAGGCTGGGGTACATGCGTTGCCGGATGTCGTGACTGATATCCCGTCCATCGTCGGAATGTCCGAAATCGAAGGCAAACAGCCGGAGCGATTTCTCGAAGAATATGGTATCGGTCAGTTTTGCATGGGCACCGGCGTTCGTATTGTACAGCAGCGGCTTGTCATAGCCGCGTTCCGCCTTCCATTTGTCGATTGCTTCCGGCGTGACGCGTTTCACGCCGAGGTGCAGACGTGCCATGTCATCCGGTGAGTTGACCACGAAGAACAGGTAGAACGTGAGCAGGTTGACCCCTATGAGGATCGGGATGGCGTAGGCAGCGCGCCGGATGATATAGGCAAACATCAGTATTCCCGTCGATAGGCCGGCTGTCGTTGCCTGCGCCGGTAACTGAAAAAGGCCGGTACGATAATCAGGAAACCGGTAACGAACAGGGCGAACAGCGGCCAGCGGACCGGCGGGTTCCACTGCGCCTGCAGCTGCGCACGCAGTTGCGGATCGATGCGCTGGTACTTGAGCGCATTGTTGGCCATGAGGTTGGGCTGGGCATTCTTGTACCAGACATGGTTGAGGCTGAACTGTTTGGGATGATAACCCCATACCCAGGGTGCATCGTGGCGCGCGATGTCCAGCATGCGATCGATGATCTCCTGGCGTTGCGGGCCATTGTCGAGGTTTTTCATCCGGTTGAAGAGCCGGTCGAATTCCTCGTTTCGGTAGTTGGAGGCGTTTTCGCCATTGTGTTCGACCTTACCGTTCGGGCCGTACAGCAGGAACAGGAAATTCTCCGGGTCCGGATAATCGGCGTTCCAGCCCCACTGGTAGATCTGCGCGGTACCCTTCAGCATCTTTTCCTGAAAGCGGTTGTAGTCGGTGCCGCGGATCACCAGCTGGATGTCGAGTTTGGCAAACTGCTTGTGCAGCCAGTCCAGGCGTGCCTTGTCATCCGGGCCGGTGGCCGTGGTGTCCAGGTACAGCACCAGCGGCTTGCCGTTGCGGATATCCCGGCCCTGCGGATATCCCGCTTCGGCCAGCAGTTGCCGGGCCACCTCGATGGATTTTCTCCCGGGGCCGTAGGCTGTCGGTTCGTAGACATAGCGGTTAAGCCCCGCATCGCCTGCGACGAAACCGAAGATGCCCGGCGGGATGGGACCCTGGGCCGGAATGCCACGTCCGTTGAGAAAGATCGAGATGTACTCCTCGGTGTCGATGGCAATGGAAATGGCCCGGCGCAGCTTGCGCGCCCGTTCGCCGTAGCCGCCAACCACCGGGTCCAGCATATTGAACCCGGTATAGAAGTCGGAGGTTGATATTGCGGTTTTCAGCTCGATACCCTGTGCCAGCATCGCATCCGTCAGGGAAACCTCTCCGGAAGTACCGATACTGATGGCCTGGTCAAAACTGTCCGAGCTGATGCCGGAGGCATCATAGTAACCCTGCAGGAACTTGTTCCAGTACGGTATGTCTTCCTTCTCCAGGCTGTAGATTACCTTGTCGACAAACGGCAGGGGTTTACCGGCATCCGCCAGCAGTCCCTGCCCCCGGTCACCTGGTTTGCCCTCGCTCGGGTAGGTCTCGCCATGAAAGTTCGGATTCCTCTCCATCACCATCTGGCGATTGGGGTTGTTGATCGTCAGCATGTAGGGGCCGGTGCCCACCGGATACCAGTCGAGTGTGAGATTACGTTCCTGCATGCCGGGTTGACTGTAGAAACGGTCCGCCTCATTGGGGAGCGGCGCAAAGAACGGCATTGCCAGCCAGTAGAGAAACTGCGGGTATTTGCCCTGCAGCCTGACCCGGTAGCGGTAGCGGTCCATTACCTCGGCGCCTGCCAGCGGGTATTCCCGCAGATCCAGGAAGCTGCCGGCCGGCAGTGCGTCGCTGGCCGCCTTGAGGGTTTTTGCATACTCAGACAGCCCGACGATGTAGTCACTCATCAGACCGAAGATCGGCGAATGCAGTCGTGGGTGTGCCAGCCGCTTGATCTGGTAGACATAGTCCTCCGCCGTCAGTTCCCGCGTCCCGGTGTGGGTGAAGTCATCGAGTGCATAAACATCTTCCAGGTCCTGCTCCGTTAGCGCCAGATAACGGAAATCCCCGTTTGCATCCCTGGCGAAAGCCGGGTGTGGCTGGTAGCGGATGCCGGGTTGTATCCTGATTTCGTACACGCTGATGGCAATATCATCCAGGGAGGTATCGTCTGCCAGACGCCCGCCATCCGCGTCGAGATAGAACGGCTGCGGGACTTCACTGGCAGTCAGCGGCATTAATGTATAGGGGCGCAGCAGGTAGTGATACTGCAGCGGGGGTTCGTAGATCTGCCCGATAAATCGCACCTCGTTCGAGCTGTAGGACTGCACCGGGTCGAGATGGTTGGGACGCTCCTGGAAAGAGGAAAACAGGATATTCCGGTGCGCCTCACTCGCCGGATAAGGCCGGTTCCAGGGCTCATCGCTGCAGGCGTTGATCGCCAGCGTCAGCCCCAGGACCTGTGCGCAACGGGTGACATTCCGGCGGCTGGCGCAGGCCAGCGACAAGGCATTCATCCCGCCAGTTTGCCGGCAGCAGGCAAGCGGCCTGCGGTGGGCGGGGGTATGGACGGTTGCGACATGGTGAATGATTATATCGGTCCGGATAGCTTGATTGATACCCTGAGCTGGCTGCTGGACACTTCACGTTTCCAGTAATTTCCGGTACCGTAGCGTCCGTATCTCTCCCGGCCGGGCGGTACCTGCCGGGAGGTGTTTTCTAACCAGACGTCATACATGCAAGGAACCGCTATGGGATTCATGAAAGGCAAACGTGCCCTGATTGTCGGCCTGGCCAGCAACCGCTCCATTGCCTGGGGTATTGCACGGGCCATGCACCGGGAAGGCGCCGAACTGGCATTTACCTATCAGAACGAGAAACTCGCCGGCCGGGTCAGGAAGATGGCAGCGGATTGCGACTCGGATATCGTCATACCCTGTGACGTTGCGCGGGACGAGGAAATCGATGCGGCGTTCACGGAGCTGGGCACTCGCTGGGACGGGCTGGATATTATCGTGCATTCCGTGGCCTATGCCCCGGGCGGACAGCTTGATGGTGACTACCTCGACTGTGTGACCCGGGAAGGTTTCGGTGTTGCACATGACATCAGTTCCTACAGTTTTGCGGCACTGGCCAAGGCCGGCCGTCCCATGATGCAGGGGCGCAATGGCGCCCTGTTGACTCTCAGCTATCTGGGCGCAGTAAAAACCGTGCCCAACTACAATGTCATGGGGGTCGCCAAGGCCAGCCTGGAGGCAAATGTACGCTATATGGCGGAAAGCCTCGGACCACAGGGTATCCGGGTCAACGCCATTTCCGCCGGGCCTATCCGCACCCTGGCGGCGTCCGGAATCAGCAATTTTCGACGGCTGCTGGAGCAGTTTGCCGGTCGTGCACCATTGCGCCGCAATGTCACGATCGAGGACGTGGGGAATACTGCGGCCTTTCTGTGTTCCGACCTGGCTGCCGGCATTACCGGGGAAATCACTTACGTGGATGCCGGATTCAATATCGTTGCCATGGAGCCGGTCACCTGAACGTTACCGGACAGGCCGGCGAACCGTGGTGCGGAAGCCTCAGAAGCGGCCGACCCCGACTTCCTTCAGACAAGGTGTGAGTTTGGGGGCCTTTTCAGGATTTCGCTTTCTCCTTCCAGGCGCCCGATCAGTACCGCACCGCAGGAGTCACTGAATACGTTCACACTGGTGCGGCACATATCCAGAATTCGGTCAACGGCCAGGATCAACCCCACCGCCTCTACCGGCAGGCCGATTGCGTTGAGAATAATGGTAATCGCTACCAGGCTGGCTGCCGGGATACCGGCTACGCCGATCGAGGTCACCAGGGCGACCAGTACAATGGTGAATTGTTCCGTAAAGCCCAGCTCCAGCCCGTAGGCCTGGGCGATGAACATCGCAGCCACGCACTCATAAAGGGCCGTGCCATCCATGTTGACGGTTGCCCCGAGGGGCAGGACGAAGCTGGTGGTCCGATTGGACACCCCGGCACGTTTCTCCACACAGTCCAGTGTTATCGGCAGGGTGGCCGATGACGAGCTGGTCGAGAATGCGGTAAGCAGGGCAGGCAGCATTGCCTGGTAGTGCCGCAGCGGGCTGACACCGCCGACAAGTTTAAGCAACAGCGGCAACACAATCAGGAAATGAAACGCAAGTGCGCCGAGCACGGTCAGGAAGAACACCAGCAGCGGTTCGAATGCGGCAAACCCTGTGGAAGCAACCACCTTCGCAACGAGGGCAAACACGCCGACGGGTGCAAACAGCATGACCCATTCGGTTATTTTCATCATGACGGCGAATATACCCTGCCAGAAATCCTTCAGGGTCCTGGCCAGCGTACCCTCGATCCGGGTCATGAAATAACCGAATAGCAGACCGAAGAAGATCAACCCCAGCATGCGACCTTCCGCAGCGGCATTCACGATATTGGTGGGTACCATCCTGAGGAAAACATCGACTACATCACCCATGCCGTGGCCTTCGATACGGGCTGCCACATCTGTGACGTCATCAGTCAGCGCCATGATTTCCCCTGCGGGCTGACCGTCGACAATGCCCGGTGAGATGGCATTAACGAACAGCAGACCAACCAAAATGGCAAGCAAACTGGTACACAGGTAATACAACAGGGTCTTGCCGCCGAGGCGGCCCATGGAACCGCCATCACTTGCGCCCGAGATGCCGGTAATGATCGAAGCAAGGACCAGCGGCACGATGAGCATCTTGAGGGCGTTCAGAAACAAGGTGCCCAGGAAGGTATAGATTGCGTAAAACCGGAGTCCGAAGAGGCTCGCATCCATACCCGTCAGCTGGCCTGCGATCACAGCAAGGCCAAGTGCAACCAGAATTTGCCAGTGCAGTTTCACAGCCATCGACCCTGTGTGGTTAATGCCGGGTTATCAGTTTGACTGTTCCGGGATGATTATGGTGGCCTGGCTCTTCAGTTCGTCCACGACAGTCGCGACTTCCGAGGCTCCCTGTATCCTGTCGAGTTCCCGGGCCAGGTTCTTGCGTTGTTCCTCAGTCAAGGCGGCTGGGTCCCCATCCACGACTTCTTCCAGTGACAGGAGCGCGTAATCACCCGAGTCGAGAGCAAAGCCGGTTGCAGCAACCTGTCCGGCCGACGGTGGTGGCAGCAGGAATGCTTCATGAATGAGCATTTCATCGGGATTATTCGCGTTACGTCCGACAAGACCGCTATCCTTGAGCTCCAGTTGCTGTGCCTTGGCAATAGCGGTAATGGGCGTGCCCGATTCCAGTTCGCTCAGGAGGGTCGTACCCAGGTTGCCGGCAAGGTTGCGCGCCTGCTCCACGAGTACCCTCGCGGTCACCTCTTCCCTGACCGATGCAAGTGGTTTTTTCTCGGCGGTCTCATGTTCCAGGATGCGCGCCACGACCAGGTCATTCTCGGCAATTTCTATCGGTTCGCTGTTGTTGCCGCCGTGCAGCACTTCTTCCTGGAATAGCGCATTGATTACCGCCTGGTTCCCGCCAATGCCGGGACCGCCGTTCCGGGTCAGCCAGTCACTGGTTTGTATTTCAAGACCCAGGACATCGGCTGCTCCCTGCAGGCTGTCGGGTTGTTCAAAGGCCAGGTTGGCCAGGGTGTCAGACTTTTCATAGAACAGGTCATTGCGTTCCTGATGAAAGTATTCCTTTTCCAGTTTATCCCGGACGTCAGCAAACGGTTTAACGACTTGCGGCCTGATCGCGAGGACTTCGATGATGTGGAAGCCGAACGGCGACCTGACGATGTCACTGCGAGCACCCTGCTCCAGCGAGAATGCCACATCCTCGAAAGCCGGTGACATCAGTCCCTTGCCAAGGAATCCCAGATCCCCGCCATTGGCGGCAGAACCCGGGTCATCGGATTCCTGCTTTGCCAGTTCGGCGAATGACTCGCCCTGTTGCAGACGCGCCAGTATTGCGGCCGCGCGCTCGCGCGCCGCTGCGATTGCAGCCGCGTCGGCATCCTGCGGGATGGCAATCAGTATATGCCGTACCTGTCGCTCTTCTTCCCTGATAAAACGTTCCGCCTGCTCTTCATAAAGCGCCTGTAATACCGCTTCATTCGCTTCAGCGGATATTTCCAGGTCATCGGCCTTTAGTTCCAGGTACTGTATTCTGACCCGTTCGGGGGTCATGAATTCATCGCCATGGTCTGCATAGTATTGCTCAATATCACTGTCGCTGGCTGTTGCCTGGTCAGTGAAATGTGCAACAGGAATTCTGAGGTATGTGAAGCGGCGTTGCTGAGCCTGCAGGCTGTAGAGTTCTGCGGCCATGTCCTGGGGTATGGCCGCGGTCTGTGAAATACCATTCAGCAGCTGACTGGTCATCAGTTCGCGGCCCAGTCGCCACTCGAATTCAGACGGTGTGATTCCCTGGAGACGCAGTACACGCTGGTATTTTTCAACGGAAAACACATCCCCTTCCCGAAAGGCCGGGATTGAGTTGATGCGTGCGGCTACCAGTTCCTTGCTGACTGCAAATCCGTCCGCGGCGGCCGCCTGCAGTAACAGCTGCTGGCGGATGAGCTGCTCCAGAGCGTTGGTTTTCAGGACTTCCTCGTCGATGAGCGCCGGGTTGTAATTCTGCCCGAGCTGTTGCTGCAGGGTATCGCGCAACGACTGATAGGCACGCTGCTGCTCGGAATGGGTTATTTCAACGTCATTGACAGACGCCGCATAGGTTCCGGCATTGCTGGTAAAATATGAATTCAGGCCGAAGAATGCGAAGGTGATGAACAGGGCGCCCAGCAGGACCCAGCCAAGTAGTCCCATTACGCGTTCACGGATCGCCATTAACATAGTCAGTCTCTCGGAATGATTGCAGATTCGTCCATATCAGTTGGAAAAAGAAAGGGCACCGGTTGGCGCCCTTTCAGATTACCTATTGGCGGAGTGGACGGGACTCGAACCCGCGACCCCCGGCGTGACAGGCCGGTATTCTAACCAGCTGAACTACCACTCCATTACCATGGTGGGTGCTGAGGGGATCGAACCCCCGACATTCGCCTTGTAAGGGCGACGCTCTCCCAGCTGAGCTAAGCACCCGAAGGCGCGCTAGTTTACGGCATCCTTCAGGGCTTTGCCAGCCTTGAATCCCGCGGATTTGGATGCCTTTATCTGAATTGTTTCACCGGTTTGCGGATTGCGCCCGGAACGTGCGGCACGTTCCCTGACAGAGAAGGTTCCAAAGCCAACGAGCGTCACCTGTTCACCCTTGCGGAGTGCGTCGGTGATGGAATCCAGAACAGCATCGGTGGCACGTGTTGCTTCGGCTTTGGAGAGATCCGCATCACTGGCAACGGCATCAATCAATTCAGCTTTATTCATTTAGGTTTCCTCGAAATATAATTTATTGGTAATGTCAGTTTAATCAGCAAGCAAGTATGCGGGGTGTTGTTTATCCCTTGACCCCCTGGATTTCGGCAACCGGTATTAAAGCATAGTTAAGCCGCGCAAAAAACCCGCCGCAACTGGCATGTCGGTCCGGTCGCGGCGGGTCTGAGAATTATCCCGGATTTAGTGAGCCCGGATAGGCTTTTGTTTGGGTTCGGCTTTCTCCTTGTCCTTGGATTTAATGGCTTTGTTCCCCTGTTCCTTGCCGGTATCATCCGAGACGGGAACCGGTTGATGCCGCAAGGCCATCTGCAGGACTTCGTCAATCCACTTTACGGGACGAATATCCAGCTTGTCCTTGACATTCTTGGGTATGTCCGCGAGATCCTTGCGATTCTCTTCCGGAATCAGAACAATGGATATCCCACCGCGATGGGCGGCCAGCAATTTCTCTTTCAGCCCGCCGATGGGTAGGATCTCACCCCTGAGGGTGATTTCCCCGGTCATTGCCACATCAGCACGTACCGGGATATCCGTCAGCGCGGAGACCAGTGCGGTGCACATGCCAACGCCGGCACTGGGGCCGTCTTTCGGGGTAGCCCCTTCCGGTACGTGCACATGGATGTCGTATTTCTGGTAAAAGTCCGGGTCGATACCCAGCATGGCGGCACGACTGCGCACCACGGTGGTTGCAGCCTGTATGGATTCCTGCATGACTTCACCCAACTGGCCGGTATAGATCATCTTGCCCTTGCCGGTCACGATGGTTGATTCGATTGTCAACAATTCACCACCCACCTCCGTCCAGGCAAGACCGGTAACCTGGCCTACCTGATCGCGTTCTTCCGCCAGGCCATAACGGAAGCGTTTGACGCCCAGGTATTTATCAACATTTCTCGGTGTTACCTGGATTTTCCGGTCATGTTTTTTCATGACGAGTTCCTTTACCACCTTGCGGCAGATCTTGGAAATCTCGCGTTCCAGGTTACGCACCCCGGCTTCACGTGTGTAGTAGCGAATGATGTCGCGAATGGCATTTTCGCTCACGGATATTTCATTATCCTTCAGGCCATTGTTCCTGATCTGCTTGTGCAACAGGTAGCGCATGGCGATGTTGATTTTTTCATCCTCGGTATAACCCGGAATCCGGATGACCTCCATACGGTCCAGCAGTGGTGCCGGTATGTTCATGGTGTTCGCAGTCGCGACAAACATTACATCCGACAGATCGAAATCAACTTCCAGATAATGGTCATTGAAGGAATTGTTCTGCTCGGGATCGAGCACTTCCAGAAGTGCAGAAGATGGATCGCCGCGAAAATCCATCGACATCTTGTCCAGCTCATCCAGCAGGAACAGCGGATTGCGGACACCGACCTTGGAGAGATTCTGAATGATCTTGCCGGGTAACGATCCGATATAAGTGCGCCGGTGACCGCGAATCTCCGCTTCGTCACGGACCCCGCCGAGAGACATGCGGGTGAATTTGCGGTTGGTGGCACGCGCAATCGAACGCCCCAGCGAAGTTTTACCGACCCCGGGTGGTCCAACCAGACACAGGATCGGACCCTTGAGTTTCTTGACGCGCTGCTGAACTGCGAGGTATTCAAGTATCCGCTCTTTTACCTTCTCCAGTCCGTAGTGGTCAGCTTCCAGTACCTCCTCGGCCGCAGCGAGATCATGCCGTATCTTGGAACTTTTTTTCCAGGGAGCGTTAACGAGCCAGTCAATGTAATTTCTGACCACCGTGGCTTCAGCAGACATGGGTGACATCATCTTGAGCTTGTTGATTTCCGAGGTCGCCTTTTCCAGTGCCTCCTTGCTCATGCCGGCTTTCTCGATCTTCTGCTGGAGCTCCTCGAGTTCATTCGGCACATCTTCCATATCACCCAGTTCTTTCTGAATGGCTTTCATCTGCTCATTCAGGTAATACTCGCGCTGGCTCTTCTCCATTTGTTGCTTGACGCGGCCGCGGATCCGCTTCTCGATCTGCATGATGTCGATTTCACCTTCGATCAGGCCCATCAGGCGTTCCAGCCGCTCGCGGCTGCTCTTGATCTCCAGGATCTTCTGCTTCTCATCGAGCTTTAATGACATGTGGGCTGCAATTGTATCCGCCAGGCGCCCCGGCTCGTCGATGCCCGATAGCGAAGTAAGTATCTCGGGCGGGACTTTCTTGTTCAGTTTTACATACTGGTCAAACATGGCCAGCATGGAGCGGGTGAGGACTTCAAGTTCCTTGTCATCGGATTCATCAGCCGTTTCCAGGACATCAACATAGGCAGTAAAAAAGGCATCAGTGGTTTCAAATGAGCGGATACAGGCCCGTTCGGCGCCTTCAACCAGCACCTTAACCGTACCGTCGGGCAGTTTCAGCAGTTGCAGGATCGTCGAGAGTGTGCCGATCTCATGGATGTCATCAACCGATGGGTCGTCTATCTCGGCGTTTTTCTGGGCAACCAGCAGTATTTTCTTGTCTTCCTGCATGGCGGTATCAAGTGCGTTGATCGATTTTTCGCGCCCGACAAACAGCGGTATGACCATATGCGGATAGACTACGACGTCCCGAAGTGGCAATACGGGTACTGCATTTGTGGTTTCATCTGTCATAAGATTTCCCATTATTTCATGATCCATTTATGTTTACCGGGCTGTCAGCGGCAATGCGCCATAAATTTGTCATGCCGATTCTGGTAAACGCCGGTACCTTGCCTGTCGAAACGCCTGAATGACGCTGTATTGCGGCCATGAGCATCAATATGGGGTTGAGAGCACAACACTTCAACCACTATTTTGACAGGTAATATTCAAACAGCAAGGAACATGCCAACCTGCGGGTCAAGCAGAAAAAACAAGGATACCGGCTTTGTTGGAGTTTTTTGAACTATTCGGAAGCGGCTATTGGCTCCGATGCATCAAAAACCATGTAGGGCTTGGAAGTGCCTTCTATGACGCCATCGTCAATAACCACCTTTCTGACGTTTTCCATTGAGGGCAAGTCATACATAGTGTCGAGCAGGACCTGTTCCAGAATGGTACGCAGGCCACGTGCGCCGGTCTTGCGCGCCATCGCCTTGCGTGCGACTGACTGTAGCGCATCCACCCGAAATTCAATTTCACAGCCTTCCATGTCGAACAGTTTTGCATATTGTTTGGTCAAGGCATTCTTTGGTTCCGTCAGAATCCTGACGAGCGCATGCTCGTCCAGTTCTTCCAGAGTGGCCACGACCGGGAGTCGACCGACGAATTCCGGAATAAGTCCATACTTGATGAGGTCCTCGGGTTCGACTTCATAGAGGATCTCGCCCAACCGGGTCTCCTCATTCTTGCTCTTGACCTCGGCAGAGAAGCCGATGCCGCCGGTTTCGGACCGACTGCGGATAATCTTGTCCAGGCCGGCAAAGGCACCACCCACGATAAACAGTATATTGGAAGTATCCACTTGCAGGAATTCCTGCTGCGGATGTTTGCGTCCACCCTGCGGGGGAACTGATGCAACGGTACCTTCAATCAGTTTGAGCAGCGCCTGCTGTACACCTTCCCCGGAGACGTCACGGGTGATGGACGGGTTGTCCGATTTGCGGGAGATCTTGTCGATTTCATCGATGTAGACAATACCCGTCTGCGCCTTGTCGACATCGTAATCACACTTTTGCAGCAACTTCTGGATAATATTCTCGACGTCTTCGCCTACGTAGCCGGCTTCTGTCAGGGTGGTTGCATCAGCGATGGTAAACGGTACATTCAGCAGGCGCGCGAGTGTTTCTGCCAGCAGGGTTTTGCCGGAGCCGGTCGGGCCGATTAACAGAATGTTGCTTTTGGAGAGTTCGACATCATCCTTCCTGAGTGAGGCATCAAGACGTTTGTAGTGATTATAGACAGCCACCGATAGCACTTTCTTGGCGCGCTCCTGGCCGATGACATACTCATTGAGGACCTCGTTGATCTCCAGGGGTTTGGGTAGCTTGTCTCCACCTCCGGTAGATTTTTCCTGCATTTCCTCGCGGATGATGTCATTGCATAACTCGACACATTCATCGCACACGAATACAGAAGGACCTGCAATCAGCTTGCGGACTTCATGCTGGCTCTTGCCGCAGAAGGAACAGTAGAGCAGCTTTCCATCATCGCCCTTACCGTCTCTATCGTTGCTCATACTCAATTCCTCTCGCCTGTCGACAAGGAGTCGATAATTGATTTGTATCACTATTTGTTATTATGAATCAACCCATTCAGCCTCTCTACTGGTATATTAACGGCTGATATTCAGGGGTATTTACCTGATTGTGCCGTTTTTGTCGGGAGTGGCTGTATATCAGACAGCCCCTGGCATGACTCTGTTCCGGACTCGTCAGAGGTTTTCGCCGCCGGCGTCACGCTTGTTGAGAATTTCGTCGATCAGGCCGTATTCCCGTGCCTCCTCCGCGCCCATGAAATTGTCGCGTTCGGTATCCTGGCTGATTTTCTCCAGAGACTGTCCGCTATGCCGGGATAAAATCAGGTTGAGTTTTTCCCTGATCAACAGGATTTCACGGGCATGAATATCAATATCCGTCGCCTGCCCCTGGAAGCCCCCCAGTGGCTGGTGAATCATGATACGGGAATGGGGCAGGCAGACGCGCTTGCCTTTGGTGCCACCTGCCAGCAGCAAGGCACCCATGCTGGCAGCCTGGCCGATGCACATGGTGCTGACATCGGGCTTGATAAACTGCATGGTGTCATAGATTGCAAGTCCGGAAGTAACAGAACCTCCCGGTGAGTTGATATACAGGTGGATGTCCTTGTCCGGGTTTTCTGATTCGAGGAACAGTAGCTGCGCCACTACGACATTGGCCATATAGTCTTCTACAGCCCCTACCACGAAAACGACCCGTTCCTTGAGGAGGCGCGAGTAAATATCATAGGAACGTTCACCACGCGCGGTCTGTTCAATTACGATAGGGACGAGATTCAATGCCCTGGTATCAGAGGCGCCACTCATAAAGCTGCTATCGGTCATCGAATACTATCCTTTAGATTGCTTGGCCGCATTGACCATATCGTCAAATGAGATCTGATTAGCATTGATTTCTAGTCCTGCATTTTCAAGCATCCAGTCCACCACTTGCTCTTCAATTACAGTCTGCTGAACACCCGCCAGGAGCTCCTGATTACCATAGTAATACTGTACCACTTCCTGTGGATTTTCATAGGATGCCGCCACCGTCTCAATCGCATTGCGGACCCGGTCGGGATCGAGCTGAATCAGGTTCTGCCTGACGACTTCGGAAACCAGAACACCCAGCTTTACCCTTTTTTCAGCAGTGTTTTCCAGCGTTGCTGCATCCATATCCTGATTTGCAGCTTGTGCCTGCAAGTGCCCTATTTCAGCAGCTACAAGGCTGCGCGGTACATCCACGGGATTTTTTTCCAGCAAACCCGTGAAGACCTGGTTCTTGAGATTTGCGTAGACAAGCTGCTTCAGCTCGCGGTGCATGTTATTCCTGACTTCTTCCTTAAGGCCATCCAGACCTGGTTCCGCGATTCCGAAAGCACGCGCGAATTCATTATCCAGCTGCGGCAAGACCATTTCAGATACGGTATGAATCTTGACCTTGAACTGTGCCCTTTTGCCGGCTACTTCTGCCGAGGGATAATCCGCCGGAAAGGTGACATTCAGGGTGGTCTCGTCTCCCGGTGCCGTGCCAACCAGTTGTTCCTCGAATCCCTGAATCATGGAATTCGAGCCGAGCACGACCGGCATTTTTTCACCCTTGTTTCCGGTAAATACTTCGCCCTGGATGGTGCCCTCGAAATCGATAACCACCTGGTCATCTATACGGGCTTTTCTGTCCGTTGGATTCCAGGTTGCGCGCTGCCTGCGCAGTTTTTCCAACATCGTCGCGATATCGCTTTCACCGATCTCAACGACAGGCCGGCTAATTTTATAGTTGTAATCAAGCGTGCCTGGCAGTTCCGGGTAGATTTCGAAAGTGGCGACATACTCCAGAACTTCTCCAGGAAGCGACTCCCTGGGTTCCACACTGGGTTCGCCGGCCGGACGAAGGTTCTCCTGGTTCAGGGCTTCCTGCAGGGTGGAATGAATTACCTGTTCCTGAACCTCAAGACGTACCTGCTTGCCAAATTTCTTTTCAATTACTGCGAGCGGTACCTTGCCGGGCCGAAATCCGTCTATCCGTACCGAACCCTTCATAGAATGAAGTCGGGAATTGACTTCCTGATCAATACGCTCTGCCGGGACCTGCACCGTTACCCGACGCTCCAGACCGCCTGTATCTTCAACTGAAACTTGCATGAATTTACCCCAATTATATTGTTGTCAACCATCGAGGCTGGTTATAACCGCACATTACCATGTGAATAACGTCATATATCTACTGCTGAAAGCTGGTGCGAAAGGAGAGACTCGAACTCTCACGGGTTCCCCCACTGGCACCTAAAGCCAGCGCGTCTACCAATTCCGCCACTTTCGCCGCCACACAACCATCCCCCCTGGTAAAACAGTAATTATAACGGCTTGTGAACAATCCGCGCACCTGCCACATGATTAATTGTCTTGCCGATGCAAGCGAATCACCCTGTTCCCGGGGTACGAACCAGGGCCAGTGTCGGAGCCGGTGAGGGACAGGCATAAAAAAGCCTGCGGGTTACACAGGCCGTGATATCTGATGGGCCGCGCAGTAATCGAACCTACAACCAATGGATTAAGAGATCCACATCAGGCTAAACACCTATTCTAGCTCAGTTTAACAATATTTAACAACAAGTTGGGGATAAACGATTATAACAGAATAAACATGTCAGGGAGCGATGGGTTAGAACAGGGCCGCCTTGCGGAAGTCGACGCGAATTGACAAGTCTCCACCGACATATGACAAGAAACAAGACGGGCCGCTGAGAGTCCTGTCACTCAAGGATTACCATCCCGTCACTTCGTTTTATGGATACTGTCGGGATAGCGCGTTGAACAACATCTCTCGGGTCTGCCGGGCCACATAGCGATGTCCATAGCGTGACCAATGGCCATCGTCGGGGATGAAGTGTTGCTGGAGTATTTCTGGCTCCATGTCATAGTAGTCCTGGAAGAGCGAGACATAAGGGATGCCGCTTTGATCCAGGAAGACGTTAAA
>Ga0210064_1000032_pt1 | contig 61218 bp, 49 predicted proteins | sample Muzzi_CordC_D2_FD_185531 | JGI IMG/M metagenome (GOLD analysis project Ga0210064, IMG submission 185531) | Wetland microbial communities from San Francisco Bay, California, USA, that impact long-term carbon sequestration - Muzzi_CordC_D2 (SPAdes) | ecosystem: Environmental > Aquatic > Marine >... | reverse complement strand
TTGCCGAGTTCACCGTATCCGTCCGGGTTCTCAGGGTCCACCCGGGTTAGTTCCATATATTTGGATTCGGCAATGTCATAATCCCGTAGCCAGTACGCTTCCCGTGCATCTGCGAGCAGCTGATAGGCCTTTGCCTGCGGCTTGGGATGAGGTGCTTTGGCCTCGGTGGCTTCAGGTATAACTGTTTCAGACTCCGGTAGCGCAGCAGCGGCGTCCGTGCTCCCGGAAGTATCCTCCGGCAGAGCCCCCGACGCAGCCAAATCAGCAGCTGTTGTGCCTGATTCATCAGTCAGGGGAGCAACAGACTCAGGCGGTTCCTCCCTCCGCTGTTGTCCATCTTCCCCGGGAACCGGAACCACATAATCAACCGCAGAATCTTCTTCCGGGGTTTCTGCTGCCGCTCCTGTCATGACGGGCGGGGCTTCTGGTTCAATGCCGGTTGATGGCTGCATTGCATCTACATCGGCTGGTTCCTGCGGAATCATTTCGGGTTCAGCAGAAGCGGATTCCGGTGCATTCGCAGCGGTTTCGACTTCTGCTGAGCCACCACCTGAATCTGCTTCAGCCGCCTCTTGCGCGACCTGCCCAGTTGTTGATTCTTCCTGATGGTCCGCCAGTTTCCCGATATCAAGCAAACCCGGCAGATCGTATTCTGGAAACAACTCACCCCGGTAAATTAAGCCAATAGCAAGCAACAACACGACGACGATCGCGAAGCCATGACTGAGTATGCGCGCAAGAAGTTTCATGTTGCCTGCTCCCACTCCAGATTATTTCAAGTGCCCCGCAATATCGGGGTAAAGTGCCGTTGCCAGTATACGAAATTCCTCTGCCGCCTTGCTGCGCGGCCACATTTCGAACGCCGCCAGCCCCTCACTCAGTGAACGTCTGAAGCTGGTTCGCATGCGCAGCCGTTGTGGAAGAACGATATCAATTCCGGGCAGCATTCTCAGGGCAGCTTCGGTTTCATGCGTTTCCCTGATCGACTTGTTGGTATCTGCCCTGTTGACGAATGCAAGCGTTTGCTGATGTCCATTCATCTTTACCGCTTCCATATCCTGACCAACAATATGCAGAAAACGCTGCGTTGCCCAGACATCAGCCTGGCTCGGCGGAACCGGAATCAAAATCCTGTCAGCCGCCGCCATGGCTTCTTTCATGGCTGCCATGTTCGCGGCACCGACGTCGACAAGTACCTCGCAATTACCGTGGGATACCAGTTGATTCTTGAGAACCGCACGCACCGAGTGGATTTCCAGATCCGGCTTGATTTCAAGCTCCCTGCGCAGCATACCAAGATCGCTGAATGTGCACTGGGGATCGAGGTCATACCCGACAACCTTGCGTCCGCTTTGCTCCAGCCATACTGCCAGATTGAAAGCGACCGTGCTTTTTCCGGACCCCCCCTTTAGGTTAGCGATAACCGTGATCATTTTGAGTCCTGCCCCCGAATGATGTCGTTTTTGCGTGCCGCCCAGCCTCACCAATTATCCGGCGAACCCGCCTTTCAATCCAGTTTTAACGGTTGCCCTGTTCACCGAATTCCTTCGGCATCGTGATTTCCTTGTACCCGGCGGGAACCCTGAACAGGCTGTCAGGCTGTTTACCGAGCCTGATATTCCTCAACTCGCGGAAATAACCGTTAGCGCCTTCCTCACGGATATTCATTTCAATTACGGGATCATACCACTGAAAGCTGTTACTCGACTTGCCATCCGGATCTGTCACAGTCAGTTCCCATTTCTCGGCTTTACGTCCCCCGACAGTGTCGGTGCCGAGCAACCACATTTCGATACTGGAGCCGTCAGGCATAGCCTGCCGTGTCGGGATTCCGCGTTGCTCATCCAGCCAGATGGTCATTGTTTCCGCCTGCTCACCTGTCTTGTTGGTAAACTCCCACTTTATTGCCGGTCGGCCGTAGACCTGTTCCTTGCCTGTCTGCTTGCAGGTAATATTCTGCATGCCTGCACAGGGGCTGGCAGCATCTGTTTTCTGTGCCGACATCATGTCGTCGCCGCCCTGCCTGCGTATGAAACTCTTTTCCTGGGTATTGATCATCAATGCCTCCTGGGCATTGAGATCGATAATCTGGATCAATGACTGTCCATTGATATCAATTTCTGTCCTTACCCGGTCTTTCCCGACGTACAGTTTGCCGGTTTGTTCACCACCCTGCATGTCAGACTCGACAGTGTCGGCAGAAAACTCGACCTTTCCCTGCTGGGCTTGCGCAGCCGGTGTTGCCAGCACGACCATTACAGAAAACAACAATCCACTGAATCGCATCTCTTAGTTACCCTGATATTGCCTGATTGATTTACACGAACCCAATAAAGTAAAACGAGCCACAGCACATAGGTGCCGGGCTCGTTTACTTCAATCTGGCTTACTGGTTTGCAGCAGGCGGAGCTGCAGGTGCGGCAGGAGCATAGCCATACGGGGCACCACCGTAACCACCCGGATACCCACCACCATAACCACCATAGCCCGGATAGCCATACGGACCATAACCATAACCGCCATATCCACGGTTGTAGCCATAGCCACGACCGCGACCACTGCCACGACCACTGCCACGGGCGCTGCTGCTGAAGCCCATGTCGAAATCACCGTCGACGTCACTGTCGCCGTCGAACGGACCCCAGTCGCTGCCCCAGTCATTGCCACCGCCACGATCCCAGGGACCACCACCCCAGGGACCACCCCAAGCGTGAGCTGATGTCATAGGCAGCGCCATCAGGCCTGTCAGTGCTGTTGCACAGAGTGCTTTGGTTAGTTTCATTACATTACCTCTCGGTTTGTTATTGTTTGCAAGAACTGCTTACAAACGGATCCCCCTTCGAAATTCTGACCAGCAACAGAGGGAGCTGCTGCTGCTGACCACACAGGATCCCCGAACATGCCGGGTATCGCGAGTTTTTACCAGGGATAACCGGGTGCCGCGGTTCCCGGATATCCTCCATAGGGTACACCCCAGCCGGGATACACTGCACCTCCAGGTGCCTGCCAGCCGGACCAGGGATTTACCTGCTGATTGCCGGCTGGAGGTTGCGCGTATGTCTGCTGTCTTCCCTGCGAACTTTGCGGCACGACGCCCCAGGGTCGCTGCTGTGCCTGGTAGTAATAAGGAGACCCATATTGCTGCGGTGGGGCCATTTGCTGTTCCTGCACCTGCCCGGCAGTGCCGGAACCATACCATTGTGATTGTGGCTGCACGATGATAACCGGAGGCGCCTGATATACCTGGTAGCCGCTGCTCCAGGCCTGCTGTTGTGCGGGTTGTGAGTTGCTGAAAACCGGTGGCTGCATCATTTGTGGCTGGCTGACTTGTGGCTGCAGTGCCGAATATTTTTGTCGTGGATACCATTGCCGCTCCGGCAATGGCGCCTCCTTTGTACTGGCTTCCGCTTCAACCTTCTCCACAGGCTCATCATTACTACATGCCGATATCAAGAATATTAAACAAAACAGGATCCCCCATGTTGCTGATTTTATACATGATTCAGATCCCGGAATCATATCATTCAGCCATGATGTTGAACATTCGCAAAACGATAGTCTTATTGCCCTCGCGGTCTGCCGTAAACACCACCGGACTCACCGGTCATCTCATCATAAGCAGGCGGTGGCGGAACTTCCTGTTCCATTTTGACAGCGGGGGATCTGTAATAGCCCGAGGGGGGCATATCACCATAGGCCGTATTCTGCTCCGGGTTCGGCATACCGGTCGGTTCTGAAAAACGATAATTTGGTGGCCTCTGCCTGCGGCCTTGATAAGCACCCGGCACAGGTGCAGGCCCGGAATTGCCTGGCACCTCATACTGCATTGGCGGTTCCGTGGCCGGTGACAATGCGGGCCTTCCTGCAGCCGGCGGGTTTGCATCAATCTCCGGGGGTAGATGTTCCCAGCCCTGGGATGTTTCTGCTCCGGTTGTCATCGGGGGAATAGCATCCTGACCGGGGACACGTGGATCAATATTGACTGCACGGTATGGTCCCGGTGGCGGTGGTGCAGAGACCAGGCTCCAGTCATCGCTGTAGGTAAAGGGTGCATCCTCCGCCACTGCCACGGGTGCCGCTTGCAGCAGTGGCAGAAGCATTAGAATACCGGGCAGCCTGCCTTTAGTTATCATTTCTGCAATTCCTGTGTAAAGAGTCGATTGCCTAACCTGAATATCCCGAAGCCACATATACAAGTATTAACCAAGGTCCTGCTTAAGGCGAATGCCGCGCCTCTTCTTGCCAACGGCGCCATTACCGGTTTCGTCATCGGTATCTTTGTCGGCTTCTTCGTGGTGTTCTGCAGACAAACCAGCCTCGGCAGCGGTTATTTCGGCAGCTGCCGGTTCCGCCACGGACGGCGCCTCACGCGGTGGTGGTGGCGTGCCCCCGGCAGGTTTTACCTCTACCTCTGTCCTTGCTTCCGCGGGTTTCGGCGTCTCTCTCGGTGGTGGCGGTGTGCCTCCAGCAGGTTTTGCCTTTGCCACTGCAGGTGCTGCAGGTGCTGGCGGGGGTGCTTCACGCGGCGGCGGCGTGCCTCCGGCCGGTTTCGGCGTCTCTCTCGGTGGTGGCGGTGTGCCTCCAGCAGGTTTTGCCTTTGCCACTGCAGGTGCTGCAGGTGCCGGCGGTGGTGTTTCACGCGGTGGCGGCGGCGTGCCGCCTGCTGGCGGCTTTTCGCGCGGTGGCGGGGGCGTGCCGCCTCTGGGTGGAGGTGGTGTCCCACCTCTGGGCGGTGGCGGAGTGCCGCCTCTGGGGGGTGGTGGTGTACCGCCTCCACTTCTGCCGAAACGTCCGAAAATGGCCTTGAAACCCATCCCGAGCATCGTGTATATGGCCCGGAATATATAGAACACCCAGGAAAACATGGAGAAAATCCCGCCCCACAGCCGCATCAGCAGGGATGTCTTTGGAGCAGCATTAACATCCACGACTTCCTGATGTTCAATCTGTTCAAAAGCAGGACTGATTGATACCCGGCCGTCATCGCTTGTCTGCACATAAAACTGCTTACGGGCACTGATGCAGCCGAGCGGTATCACGATAACGGCCATCACGGTTGCCACACCCGCTCCAAACAGCAGGCTGATTGCCATACCATTGAAAATCGGGTCCTGCAGGATGGCAAAGGCACCGGCCATCAAGGTCAGCGAGGTAATAAAGATCGGGCGCATGCGCATTTCAGCGCCGCGTATCGCGGCCTCCTTGACTTCATGCCCCTGGGCAACCTCGATTTTCACGAATTCGACAATCAGGATAGATTGTCGAACGATGATGCCACCGAGCGCGATCATGCCGATCATGGAGGTGGCTGTGAACTCGGAGCCCAGTATCCAGTGCCCGGGTATGATGCCCAGCATGGTCAGGGGAATGGGTGACATGATCAGACCACCCAGTGCGAAGTTCTTGAACTCCCAGACAATAAGGCCGTATATCAGCACCAGTGCCGCCATGAACGCGCCGCCCATGTCGCGGAAGGTTTCATAGGTAACCGTCCACTCCCCGGTCCATTCAAAACCTGAATGTGTATCGTTATCTGGTGGGCCCAGTAACGTCCACGGCATGGTTTCCATCGTGACACCATCCGGTGTCTTGTATTCCTTGATCAAATCCTCGATGCTGAACATGCCGTAAATGGGTGCGCCGAGGCGTCCTTCCATTTCGCCGACGACATATTCCATGTCGCGCAGGTCCTTGGTGTAGATGACGGGATCTTCGTAGCCCTTCTTGAACTCACCAAGTTCAGACAACGGTACGGTCCTGCCATCAGAGGTCGGGATGGGCAGATCACCGAGTCGTGAAACCTGTGAACGGACGGAAAGCGGGATTTGTATAATGATGTAGGTCGGTTCAAGCACGGTACCGCGCTTGATATCGCCCAGCTTGAAGCCACCCATGGCCATGGCCAGACTGCCGTTGATGGTATCCACCGAGATGCCGCGGCGTACCGCTTTTTCGGTATCGACCTCGAACCGCCAGAATTCGTAGGGTTCCGCCATGTAGTTGTCGACATCAACCACGCTCTCTACCTGTTCAAACATGGCGGTCACGTCAGCGGCAACCTTGCGCCGTGTCTCGGAGTCGGGTCCATATACCTCGGCAACCACGGTCTGCAGTACAGGGGGACCGGGTGGCATTTCGACTACGGCGATTTTCGCACCCATACTTTCTGCAATAGGTGTGAGAATATGCCGCGCCGCGACCGCGATCTCGTGACTGCCCCGTTCGCGTTCATTCTTGTCGACCAGCATGACCAGGAGATCGCCTTCCCAGGCTCGCTGCCTCAGGTAGTAGTGCCTGACCATGCCATTGAAATTGAATGGCTGTGCGGTACCGGCATAGCTCACTACGGCGCTGACTTCAGGTATCTGCTTGACTGCCTCGGCCAGTTGCAGGGTCACGTTGGCCGTATCCGGCATGGCGGTACCGTCCGGCATGTTGACGATAACCGAAAATTCGGGTTTGTTGTCAAATGGCAGCATCTTCACAGCCACTTGCTGTGTGTAGAAGGTAATGCAAAGGCCAGCGGTGAGTGCGATAATGCTGATTAGAAAAGTCACACCCAGGAATCGGTTCTCAATCAGCGGCGTGATAATAGGGCGGTAGAACTTGCTGATTCTCGCATGCGCCTTCTTCTCCTTCTCCTCCGCGCGTTTTAATGCAGCATGGCGCGGAGCAACCTTGACGGCAAACCAGGGCGTAAAGATAAAGGCCGCAACCAGCGAAAAGAACATGGCAGAGGCACCCAGCACCGGTATCGGGCGCATATAGGGCCCCATCAGGCCACTGACCCAGCCCATTGGCAGCAGTGCCGCGATAATGGTAAAGGTGGCAAGAATGGTCGGGTTACCGACCTCACGCACCGCGTCGATCGCCAAAGCCACACTGGTTTTGCCTTTCTCCAGCCAGTGCCGGAAAATATTCTCGACCACAACCGTAGCATCGTCTACCAGGATGCCGATGGAAAAGATCAGGGCGAACAGGCTGACGCGGTCGATAGTGTAGTCGACCATCATTGCCCACCAGATAGTCAGCAGGATCACGACCGGGATAACGCTGATAACCACGAATGCCGCGCGCACACCAAGCCCGTAGAGACACAGGATAGCCACGATCACGGCAGCCTCGAGCATGGCTTGCAGCAGCTCGTTGACCTTGTCATTTGCGGACTTGCCGTAGTCGCGAGTGACGGTAATATTCACGTTGGAGGGAATCAGGTCGCCCTTGAGGAGTTCGACCTTTTCCAGGACATCCTCGGCGACATTAACCCCGTTGCTGCCTTCTTTCTTGGCTACAGCCACCGTCACGGCCGATTCGCCATTAGCGCTTTCGGTATCCCCCTGGTAGGAAGGTCCGGTGAAAAAAGTCACCATGTGCTTGGCTTCAGCGGGCTCATGGGTTACACGGGCAACATCACGTACGTACACCGGTGCACCCTGGCGAATCGCGATCACCAGTCGCTCGATTTCGTCGGCACTTGTCAGGAAGGAACCGGTTCGAACCGAGAAAGAAAGTCCGCCACTCTCTACAGCGCCTGCTGTCTGTTCGGAGTTGGCGGTGTTGATCGTCTGGGCTACCTCCTGCAGACTGATGCCATAGCCGGAAAGGCGCTCCGGCATCACCTCGACCCTTACCTGATCCTCGCGTCCACCGACAATGAAGCCCTTGCCAACGTTCTTGACTTCACCCAGTCGTTGCAGGAGATCGAGTGCGAGGAGTCGCAGGGATCCATCGTCAATGTCCTTTGACCACAGCGTCAGGGTGACCACCGGCACATCATCAACACCGACCGGCTTGACCAGTGGAGGGGAAACATCAGGCGGAATCTTGTCCATATTGGACTGCAGCTTGTCATGCACCTTGACGATGGATGCACCCATTTCCTCGCCAACCCTGAACCGTACCGTAACCATTGCGCGGCCGCGTTCCGATGCCGTGTAGGTATGCCGCACCCCGGGAATCTCCATCAGGATGCGTTCCAGCGGCTCGGTGACCAGGCTGGCCACCTGTTCAGCCGATGCCCCGGGGTACTGTACGAAGACATCGATCATAGGCACAGATATTTGCGGGTCCTCCTGACGTGGCGTGAACATAAGTCCGACCAGGCCGACCAGCAGGGACACGATGAGTATCATTGGCGTAACGGGCGACGTGATAAACAGTCGCGCAGTGCGGCCAGCGATGCCTAGCGAGTGGGCGTCGTAGTTGACAGGTGTGGAAAATTTCTTTTCTTGATCAGCCATAGCTATTCTGCCTTTTTTTGTTTTATATCCAGGGCATTGCACACAGACCTTGCCCTGTCATCCCCGGTACAGACCGCCTTGTATTTACAGGTTCGATTCATGTCGCTAACAACTGCTTGCCAGCGGACGGTTCCACGTATTGCAGGTAACGAACACCTGCAATTTACTTCCAGGCACCGCCCGATTCCACAGAGGCGTCCTGCACAACAATGCGCTCGCCGGCTCGCAGGCCGGACAGGACCGCAACCCCGTCAACGCCAACCTCGTCACCGATCCGTACCAGCCGCAGCGTACGCTTGTTGTTATCATCAATCACATAAATGCCAGGAAGACTGCCACGCCAGATAAGCGCATTTTTAGGCACTACCGGCAGGTCGCGTACCTGTGCATTGATGTCGTTGATCATGACTTCCGCATACATGCCGGCACCACCCGGGGCACCCTGCGGCAGTTCCAGCTTGACCGTGACGGTATGCCGGTCAGGATCGGCAATCGGGAAGATCTGCACAACCCGCGCCTGTATGTCGACATTACCCACGTCAAGCCGGGCATTGAAAACCATACCTTTCTTCACGCCGGGCATCAGTCTGGCGGGGACCTCCACCTTGATCTGCAGGATAGACATGTCCGCATACTTGAGCATTGGCTGCCCCGGCTGCACGGGGTCACCCACTTCGACCAGTTTCTTGGTGATCACCCCATCGAAGGGGGCCACTGATTTTGCGTCGCGAATCTTGGTGTCGATTTCATCAATCTGGGAACGTGCCGCGATGAGCTGGCCGCGCGCCTGCTCCACCTGGGTCCCGTACGAGTACAACTCCGCATGCCGGTCCAGCCCGGGTGAGCCGCTGCCGCTGAAGCTTTGCATCGGGTTGCTGAAGTTGCGCATCAATGAGCTCATCCCGCCCATCATGTCATTGGACTGGCCGCCATAGGGTGAAATCGCCTCCCTGGAATACTGCACACCCGCATTGCGCAAGGCCGCCTCTGCATTGGCGAGGTTTGCCCATGCGGCGCGCCGCTGGGCAAGCAGGTCATCATCATTGATGGCAATCAACTCTGCGCCTTCCTCGAAGTGTTCGCCCTCTTCACCGGCAATGGACTTGATACGGCCCGGGATCTGGGCCGAAAAGGTGACATCCTTGTACGGGACGACCGTCCCACCCAGGGAAACAGCCCCGCCCACCGGTATGCTAGGAACAGTAATGACGGATTCCCCGGAGGTACCCTGCGCCAGGACCGGGGGAACAAGCAGGCATCCGGACAGGAGTCCAAGAAGCGGAAGTTTTCTGATTAACATGGTTAATCCTCACATTTTCGACATTGCATGGACAAGCAGAGCCTGAAAACAGTCAGCGCTGTAAAAACAGCGCGACTGACACGCCAGCCAATAGTTCTGGTTAACAAACTAACCCTTGCGGGTCGCCTAACGACTATGAGGCTGCGGAAAGCAATGCAATATTATTGTTATCCACGATCCCATACAAAAAAACAAAAAAACTGATCAGGCACGCCCCATCACTGCAAAGCTCTTGATGAAGGGACCTGCCATGCGCGGGTCCTTGATCATGGCACCGTAATCGCCCACGTTGAATTTCATCTTGCGCGACGTGTAAGCCATGCCCAAACCCATCATGCCCGGCGGCTTTGCGAGCCACTTGTTCCAGTTGTCAAATGTTGCACGAATATCCCAACTGAGGTCTTCGCCATTGTATGTGCCAGCTGAAACACCCTTACCGTTTTCCACGGTGAGTACACCACGTGGCGTATCCTCGCCGTCAAAGCCATATGCAATCACTGAACTAAAATTGATCTTTGCCAGGGCGTCGGACAATTCCGGTTCCGCATTCCACTGCTCCATAAAGCTCTTCATCCATTCATCGGAAAACAGATCTGCCATTTTTTTGTCCCCTCCAGTTCGTTAACCCATTAATTTCGGTTTGAATAACGGTTTTGCACCAATAAAGGCACCAACTACCGATATCTTTTCATAAAATATCAAAATCACATCAGGAAATACAGAAAAATTATGGAGTTAATTATTATTCCAGACAATACCCTTGCACCTCGAAAATGCGGTCGAATCAGGCAGCCTCCCCGGCAACTCGCCTGGATATTTGAACAATCCTTCGCGAACGACAGCCTGAATCCGGGGCTTGAATTGCCTTCTCTTTCCCTAAACCCGGACTAACCGAGTATTAATAGATATATATGGGCAAGTACCCGGCGCCATGCCGATAAAAAACGTCCCGGAATTATTTGCTATCTACATCGAAGCGCGCGGTGAAAATATTGACGTTCTTGATAACCAGGTCGCAATGCCAGCCGGAGAAATGATTTTCAACAACTTTATTTTCAATAAGATATGTACTATTGGTATAGTCTATTCTTATTGCATGACATAATGTTGACACTCTATTGTGGTGGAACGTAGTGGAACCGGATAACAAACAGGCAGATAACAGGGCTATTGAACAGCGACAGGACGACCGTCGTCAATTATCAGCCAGGACTCTTGCAGGTGCAATCCGGCTTCAACGCCGCCGCGCCCATCGCCGGGATAATGACCATATTAACCGGTATATTGACTGGTACGGTCACTGGCCTTTTGCAGCAACCCTGACCATCACCCTGCTCTGTTTCGCTGATGCCTTTCTCACGATCGTGCTGTTGAGCAACGGCGCAGTCGAGCTCAATTTCCTGATGGACTGGTTGATCCAGCGAGATGTGCATACGTTTGCTGTGGTCAAAATGGCGGTTACCGGCACGGCACTGGTCGTACTCGTCATGCACTTCAACTTTCGCATTTACCGCTTCATTGCGGTGAGATACCTGATTTACGCCCTGGTCCCGATGTATTCCCTGCTGATCGCGCATGAAATCAACATGCTCGCGAATCTGTAGTTCCTCCCGGTTAGCCCGATCAGGTTGCCTCTTCTGAATAGAAGGTCGCATACAGCACCGGGACAAAAATCATTGTCAGCAGGGTCGCGAACATCAGACCGGCAATGATGGTGATCGCCATCGCGACGAAGAAGGCATCGAATAGCAGCGGAATCATGCCCAGCGCAGTGGTGGATGCGGCCATCCCCACCGGCCGCAGGCGGCTGACCCCCGAGTCGGTGATCGCCTGCAGCAGGGGCTTGCCTTCTGAACGCTGCATGTTGATTTCATCAATCAGCACGATGGCATTCTTGATCAGCATGCCCGACAGGCTCAGGATACCCAGCAGCGACATGAAGCCGAACGGCTGACCGGAGAGCAGCAGGCCACAGGTCACCCCGATGATCGCCAGCGGGACAGTCAGCCAGATTATCAGTGGCTGCTTCAGCGAGTTGAACAGCATGATGGTGATCAGCACCATACAGAGGAAAAATACCGGCAGGCTTGCCGACAGCCCGGCCTGTGCATTCCGGGAGTCCTCGTATTCTCCCCCCCATTCCAGCTCATAACCAGGCGGTAATTCAATCGCCTCGACCTGTGGTGCGACCCGCTCGAACAGGGACGTGGCCAGTCCCTTGTCCGGATCGGCGTATACCGTGATGGTAGGCTTGCGATTGCGGCGCTCGATAATTTCGTCTTCGAATACGGTGTCGAAATCTGATACCACCTGGCGCAACGGGATCATGGTTTGCGCAGCAGGGCTCCATATCTGCAGAGATTTGATGCTGTCGATATTGGTACGCTCATTCTCTTCCGCGCGCATGATGATCGGCAGCAGCAGATCGTATTCACGGTAGATGCCGACCTGCCGGCCCTGGAAGGCTTCCAGCAGGGTACTGGCGATATCAGGCCGGGTAATTCCGCTCAGGTTTGCCTGTTCCTCGGCCATGACCGGGCGTATCAGCTTGACGCGTTCACGCCAGTTGGTGCGTATGCCCTTGGAATCCGGATCAGCCCGGTAGATTTCCATGACCTGTGACGCCAGTCCGCGCAGGACATCACGGTCCGGGCCGCTGATGCGCGCCTGGATCTTGCCGTTACTGCCCGGGCCCAGCTGGAACTTGGAGGCGTAGGTCAGCATGTCGCCGTAGCGGGCATTCAGGTAGTCCTCAACCTCGACGGTCAATGCATCCAGGTATTCGGACGACTCGACGTCCACCAGCAATTGTGCATAGGAGCTATTGAGCTTTTCCGGAGCATATGTGAGCAGGAAGCGCAGACCGCCCTTGCCGACCAGCGAGGAGATGTGCGTGACCCTGTCAAGTCCTTGCAGGTATTGCTCGACAGCCTCCACCCTCGCCACGGTCTCGTCGATATGCGTTCCCTGTGGAAGCCACATATCCACCATGAACTGCGGCCGGGTCGATGGCGGGAAAAAGCTCTTGTCGACAAAGCCGAATCCCCAGAGCGCGCTTGCAAACAGTCCGGCAACCAGTGCCAGCGTCAGGTATTTCATGCGGATGGCGGTACCGAGAAGGCGCTTGTAACTTGCGTAGAAACCACTGTTGTAAGGATCGCCGGCAGCATCCTTGCCCCCATTTGCAGTTGGCTTCAAAAACATGACGCAGAGCAACGGGGTCACGGTCACTGCCGTCACCCAGCTCAGCAACAGGGACACCAGCACTACCTGGAACAGCGACCTGCAGAACTCGCCCGTGTTGTCGTCCGAGGTTCCGATGGCGGCAAAGGCCAGGATGGCGATCAGGGTAGCGCCAAGCAGGGGAACTGCAGTCTGTTTGACTACCTCGATAGAGCCTTGTTTGGCATCGATGCCCTGTTCCAGCCTGACCAGCACGCCATCGACGACCACGATCGCGTTGTCCACCAGCATGCCCAGGGCGATGATCAGGGCACCAAGCGAGATACGCTCCAGCGCGACCTCCATGGGAACCATGAAGATAAAGGTGCCGGCGATTGTCAGCACCAGCACGAAACCGATCAATAGGCCGCTGCGCAGTCCCATGAAAAACAGCAGTACGATGATCACAATCGCCACTGCCTCGAGCAGGCTGACCACGAATCCCCTGATGGCGGTCGCCACCGCATCCGACTGGATGGAAACCTTGCCGAACTCGATACCCAGCGGCACCTGCAGTTTCAGTTCCTCCAGGCGCTTGCCCAGCGCCTCACCCAACAACACGACGTTGCCACCGGATACCGTGGAAATACCCAGGCCTATTGCCGGGTTGCCGTCATAGCGCAGCAGGGAGTCCTGGGGTTCGACATAGCCGCGCCGGACGTTGGCGATATCGCGCAGGAAGATCTGCTGGTCACCCCCCCCGCTGATCAGGATCGACTCGAACTGTTCGACTGTCTGAAGATTACCCGTTGGGCTCAGGGTGATGAATTCCGGCCCTACCTTCGCCCTGCCTGCGTTGGCAACGATATTCTTCTGTCGCAGTTCATTGACGACGACCTCATCCGACATGCCCATTTGCGACATGCGGTCCCGGTCAAGCTCCACGTAGATGGCCTCGGTGCGTTCGCCGAAGGTATCGATCTTACCGACATCCTTGACCAGCAGCAGTTCGGTACGCAACATGTCAACGACGTCCTTGATCTCGGCGTAGCTGTACCCCTTGCCATAGATGGCCACGAAGATGCCATAGACATCCCCGTAGTCGTCCACCACGATCGATTCGCCGGCTCCGGGCGGCAGCTGGTGCTGCACATCTCCGATCTTGCGCCGCAATTCATCCCACACCTGCTGCAGGTCATCCTTTTTGTATTTATCCTTGATGGTCACCGTGAGCGTGGAAAGTCCGCGGTCAGACTTCGAAACGACACGCTTGAGCTGCCCCATTTGCTGGGCGGCCTTTTCCAGCCGGTCCGACACCTCTTTTTCCACTTCGGCTGCCGAGGCACCCGGATAGGGCGTCACCACCAGCGCATCCTTGATGGTAAACTCCGGATCCTCGAGACGACTCAGCTTGTCGTAGCTCGACATGCCGGCGCCGAGCATCACGAAAGTCAGCACCAGCGTGATGACACGCCTTTCTATGAAGAATTGTGCAATGTTCATCTGGAGCGCCTGTTATTTTTCCAGTGGGCGCACTTGCGCACCTTCAAACAAGCGGGCGACGCCAGTGACGGCAATCTGGTCGCCCTGGTCGAGGCCGCCGGTTACCGTGATGTCGGCTTTGCTTATCTCACCCAGCGTCACTGCGGCGCGAGCAACCTTCATGGTGGCGGGATCAACACGCCATACATACGGGTTGCCGTTTTCATCGCTTGCGACGGCGGTGACCGGTACCATGACAGCACCAGCCGGCGCGTACTTCTCAAGTGTCTCGGCACTCGGGCTGAGGATCACCCGCGCAGTCATGCCTGGCAGAATGTTCACATCAGCAGGCCGGTCAAACTGGAAGGTCGCCGTGTAGGTCCGGGTCACCGGGTCAGCCGTTGCCGTGAAGGATTTGGCTCGCGCCGGAAACGTACGCCCCGGTATGGAACTTATCGAAACCTCAGGACGCGCCAATTCGGTTCTTTCCTTGAGTGTCAGGCCGCGCTGCATGCGTATGAAATCACGCTCGGGAACGGAGACATCCATTTCCAGGCTCGAGGTGTCCTGGAAGATCAGCACCGGCTCCTTGGCCTGTACATTCTGGTAGTTGTCGGCGATTCGCTGTCCGACCACACCGGTATACGGCGCCTTGAGCCGAGTGTCATCCAGTGCCTTCTGCGCCTGCTTCAGTTCCTGCTCGGCAACCTTGAGATCCCGCAGAGTCCTGTCAACCTCAGCCTGCGACCCCGCGCCCTCGTCGAAAATGTTTTTTGCCCGTATATAGGCGGAACGCGTGGCGCGCAAGCTTGCCTGTGCCGCATCCCTGGCAGCCTCATAATCGCTCGGGTCAAGCCGCCCCAGCAGGGCGCCTTCCTCCATCGCGAGTCCGTCTTCGATGGGCAACTCGATAATCTTGCCGGCCACCTCAAAACCGAGATTGACGCTACGGGCCGCCTTGATTTCGCCGGGATACTCCAGCGTCATACCGGGCTGCTGGCTGCCGATTGTCAGCAATTTCACAAGCCTGGCCGGTTCTTCCGCAACCGGTTCAGGTGCCTTGCCACAGCCTGCCAGCAACATGGCAGGCAGGATGATGCACAGCGGGAGCTTGCGAAAACAGTCTAGGTGTATGCTTTTCATTGGTGGCTTCCGGCGGTCGGGCCACGCTCATCCGGCCCGCTTGTAGCTTGAAATGGTTTCTTGTAGTGCTTCATGGTCGGCGAGTCATTCATTCTGCCAGGAGTGGCTGCGGGAGGTTGTCCTCCAGCAGGTCCCCCCAGTCCGTCCGCTGCTGCATGGCGTCACGATTTTGTTCTGAGATGAAGTCGTGTCCCTCGCGAACCTCCCAGCCGCCGCCCAGCGCCTTGTACATCGCGATCAGACTCAGGGCAATTTGCCCGCGGCTGTCGGTCCAGCGGTCCTGTTGTGCGACCAGGGAGCGTTCGGAGTCGATGACGCGCTGAAAATCAACCGCGCCCTCACGATACTGGATACGGGCTATCTCGGTTGAACGTTTGGCCGCCTCCGCACCCGTACTGCGGTAGGTGGTTTCCTGCTGCGATTCCACGAAACCGACCATGGCATCCTCGACCTCCTTGTAAGCGCTCAGGACAGTATTCTGGTAGTAGACGATGGCCTGCTGGTAACGGGCATCCTGTATCCGCACGTTGTTCTTGAGACGTCCGTAATTGAAGATGTTCCAGCGGAAACCCGGTCCGGCTGCGAACCTGAAGCTGTCGGAATCGAACAGGTCTCCTGCGCTGCTGCCACCGGTATCACTGGTCTGGTAGCCAATCGAACCGGTCAGGGTGAAACTCGGGTAGAGGTCGGATTCCGCGACACCGATGAGCGCGCTTTGAACCGATGCCTGCAGTTCCGCGCTGCGTACATCCGGCCTGCGGCGTAGCAATTCGGCCGGCACACCCACAGCTACGTTTTCCGGAGCGACTGGGATGGTACCGGGTGGACCCAGCATGTCCTCCAGGTCTGACGGCAACATGCCCAGCAGGATGCTGAGGCCGTTCCGCCCCTGGCGCAGGGCCCGCTTGATGGCAGGCACCGTGGCCTGTGTCTCCGACAGGTTGGTCAGTGCCTGCTGGACATCCAGTTCTGTCGTGGCGCCATTTTTGAACCGGACGGTCGCGATACGCAGGCTTTCCTGCTGCAGCTCGATATTCGCGCGGGCAATGGCCAGGCGCTCTTCCAGGGTGCGGATCGTGACGTAGATTCGCGCGACCTCGGCCGTCAGGCTGACCAGGGCGTTGTCGTAGTCCGCTACCGATGCCGCAAGGTTGGCATCCGCGGCCTCGATACCGCGCCGGAAACGCCCCCAGAAATCCAGTTCCCAGACCGCATCGAAGCCGGCCTGGTAGTCCATAAAGTTGTCCTCGACCAGCGGGTTGAAATTCGGACTGTTCTCACTGAGTTGAACGGCCGTTGCTGAACCGTTTGCCTGCTGGACCTGCGGGTACAGGTTGCCAGTGGCGATACCCAGCTGGGCACGCGCCTCCAGGATGCGCAGACCGGCAATCTGCAATGGCAGGTTCTGGGCATAGGCAGTCTCGACCAATGTGTCCAGCACGGGATCATTGAAGACCTTCCACCACTGGCTGTGCTCCAGCGGCGCGCTTCTGATCACCTTGTCCTGCGATCCTATCCAGCCGTCAGGCTCAGCCACTGTCGGCTTGCTGAAGTCCGGACCCAGGGTTGTGCAACCACTCGCGATGACAATCGCGGCGGCGCAGATGCCGCCTGCCGAGAAGACTTTATAATTACCCATCACCCTTTGACTTCTCCCTGGATGCCAACCGAAGAAATAATTATATTTTATTGATTATATTAATGAATATCGAGTTAATTCATGTATCCCATTATTGCGGGCGTAGCTAAGCAATCCCGTACCCGGCAAATCAATGGGTTACAGATTGCTTCGTCACTTCGTTCCTCGGTAACTGCTCCTGCGTCGCCTGAGGCGCCTGCTTTTGGTGCCCTACCTCCTGCATGGCCCAGGCCAGTCTCGATCTCACCTTCTCCCTGCAGTCGTCGCAATGGCGAATTAATCAGGGTTTCATTAATCACATTCTAGCCATCCGGGCCGGCCAGCCCGTGGCTGCAGCCGCAGGGCAAGATCAGTAGTCTCCGTCAGGCGGTAATGGTATTACCCGCAGGTATCTGCAAGAGCAGCGTTGAAACGCCGCACAAACTCAATAAAATCACCTGCCGGCATGGCTCTTGAATAGTACCAGCCCTGTGCCTGATCAACACCCCTCTCGCTCAAATAGGCGGCCTGCCCTGCGGTTTCGACACCTTCCGCGATAATGCGCAGATTGAGACGCTTTGCCATGTCGATAATCGAGTCCACCAACCCTGCCTTGAGGGCGTCGGTTCCGATTGCATCCACAAAGCTCTTGTCGATTTTCAGATAGTCCAGCGGAAACGAACTGATGTAGCTCAGGCTGGAGTAGCCGGTCCCGAAATCATCGAGCGCGATATGCGAGTTGCGCTCGCGCAGCCGGGTCATGACGTTACGCGCCACTCCGCTGTCCTCGGCAACCAGGCCGCGCTCGGTAATTTCATAAATAATCTGTTCCGGCAATATCGCGCTGCTGCCAAAGATACGACTGGACACATGCAGGATCTTGTCCGTTTCAAAGTGACAGGGGCTCAGGTTGATCGCGATGTGGGACTCACGATCGCCGGCCAGCAGGGTTTCAAGCTCCAGTCGCACCTGCTTCATCAGCCATTCGGTCATTGGCTCGATGAGCCCGGTATCCTCCGCCAGGGGAATGAACAGGTCCGGTCGCACCCTGACACCACCAGGCTGCACCCAGCTGATCAACGCCTCTGCCCCGACGCAGCGTCCGCTCACCAGATCGATGACCGGCTGGTAGTTGATCTCGAATTCATCCTTTTGCAGGCTACGCTCCAGCTCTCCCTGCAGGGAAAGCCGGCGGCGCAGGATGAGTATAATGAAAAAGACCAGCAGGATCGATGTTGCTGCACCCACAACACCAAGCCGCAATGTGGTACGCACCCAGTCATGCAGAATCCAGGCGTCCGCCGCCGCCGCGACCGAGTAAATGCCCGGATATCCGTCGAGTTCAACGGCGAACAGGGTGCGCTCGATACCGTCCTTGAAAGAGGCACGCAGGTGCGTGGCGCCGTCGTCGCCTTCGGCTTCGGACTCCACCATTTCCATCTCGGGAACATTACCCTCCCACGCATACAGGTGGGTATCTTCCCGGCGCAGCAGGACGGCAAAGCCATGCTCCCCGAGTTCCACGCCGAGGTGGCCGATGAGTATGCTGGGATGGATCAGCGCGCCGACCTCGGAGCCATCTTCCCGCTGGCGAATGGCAATCAGGCCATAGCGGTTCATCAGGCGGATTTCCAGCGGGCCTATCAGGCGAAATCCGGGCTCGGGCGGTGGCAGAGCCGGTTCGATCGGCGGGTCGACACGTCCCCAGCTGGTGCACACCAGCTTGCGCCGGGAATTGATCAGGCCGATGTCACTGATTTCCGGGATGTCATACGCCATAATATTCATGGTATTGACATCTGCAGGCGTGCAGTCATAGGAAAGCCCGGCAAGCGCTATCAGGCCCTGGTCGATGTCGGTCAGGAGGTTTGAGGTATCCTCTGCGATTCCCCGCGCAATTGAACGCAGGTTCGCTTCAGCCTGCGCAATCGTGGTGTTGTAGGCGGTCCAGATGGCAAACCCCACCGGCGCAAGCCCGGCGATAAAGGCCGCCAGCACGGACAGGGAAATTGCAAACCAGCGTCTCATTCAGTGGTAAACCACAAAACTGCCCGGTTTATGCGAGCGTCCCCTGCCGCAGCGGTTTCGGGCCCGGCTGGCAGTGCGTGGATTCACTTTGCCGGCACGCCCGCCAGCATGCGATCCACCATCAGACCGAGGCGCTGCCTGCGCTCCGCGTCGCTGAGTTCCAGGTTGGCAAAGCCCTGCAGGGCGCTGCGCCAGGCGGTGAGTCCTGTCGACCTCTCGGTCACTTCGATGACCAGGGTTCCCTTTTCATATTTGTCCGGGTCCGGTGATGATATGTTCAGGCTGGGCTGCAGTTGCCCTGCCTGATCCCGGTCAGCGCCGGGGGCATCCAGCGCTATCTGGTAATTGATGATCAGATCAGCCTCCCCCGGTGCGGCGGAATACCGGTAGCCCTTCCCTTGAAGGGTCGTAACGATCGCCTCTTTCAGCAGGGCATCCATCGGCACGTTTCCCGGGCCCTGTTCATGACCGGTCTGTTGCAGGCCTCTTGCCCAGGCAAAGGTCGATGCATCCCGGATGTCTGTGGCGGGGTCGCCGGTGGCAACCACGCTGAAAGGCAGTGCTTGAATGCCGCCATGTGCCGGAACTGGAGGTTGCTGGCTGCAGCCGGAAACTGCCAGCAAGCCGGAGGCAAGCAAGGCAGTCAGCATGATGTGAAGTCGCTGTTCCATGTGGTCTCCTTGAAGACTGTCGTTATTCGAAGCTCGGGAAAGTATAAACCTGCCGGACAGATCAAGGTATGAAATCATGTGCAGAATTGTTACCTTGCACGCTTGTTATTACAAACAGCTCGAAACCGGAATCATGCGATACCTGTCATTACTCTGTACCCTGATCATGTTGCAGCCTGACGCGGTGCTTGCCGAGAAGGGCCAGTCCATCATGTTCGGTGATCCGGACCCGCTCTCGACGCAACCCGGCACGAGCACAGCCGGGCAGGAAAAGACTGATCTGTGCAAGCAACTGCGTCGCGAAATGGACGAACTCAAGGGCAAACCACAGCGGCGCAATGCTGTCGTCCAGCGTTACCGGCTGGAATGCCAGCCGCCAAGCGGGCCCTAGGAGCCTGACAGATATTATTGCCACGGAAGGACACGGAAATGTTTCTTGCGGGCGTTATTTCTTTCCGTGTTTTCCGTAGGCTTCGCAGCAACAGGGAAATAACAGCTGGCCTGCGACGTGCAGGCGGTGGTTACCTGCCCTGCCCGGCTCCAATCCAGCCGTTGAATACTACCGACTGATACCTCCGGCCTTACTTCACCATTTGTTTTTCCGCGGATTCCGTGACCGACTGAAGACTTGCGCAACCCTGACCGGGCTTGTCGTCGTCATCCAGTATTGACCACAGCTTCCCGAGCAGCCGTACCGGTATCACCACCGTCGGCAGCAGGGCCATCGCGCCCACTTCCTGTATCGCGGCTTTCACCGGAATTGCCTCGACCTTGGGATCCAGCATCGGCCCCCTGACCTTGACGGGTTCGATAGAGGAAAATATGCTTTTTTTCTGTTTCGGGATAAGCAGGATATCCATGGTCTCGGCCGCCAGGTCCAGGTTGATATGTCCAGCAACCGTCAGATTTGGACCATCCGCAATCAACGTGCGGCTCTTCATCTGGCCGTCTGTTATATCAAAGGCAACGACCACGCAGTTGAGATCGGTGTAGGACTCCTTTTTTCTCGTCGTTGAGAGTGCCCAGCCAAATACATCCACCGACAACAGTTCGATGTACCTGGATGGAATCCTGGCATTTTCGAAACCGATGCTGAGGTTGCCGCCGAGGCTGCTTGCCAGATCATGTGGTGAGCTGCCGCGCGCGGTCAGGTCCATGTCGAGATTTGAATAGCCGGTTATCGGCACGTCGTGCTGCACCTGGGCAATCAGTGGACCCAGCACGATGTCATCCCCGGTGACCTGGAGTTTATAGGCAGGCACCCCACTTGCATCAAGGTCGAGCCTGATATCCAGCTGGCCACCCTCGAAGACCAGCTTCAGCGGTGAGAAACTCAGCCTGCCATCGACCACGGCGACTTTACCGTTGACACTGTCGATTGACAGCTGACGATCACTCTCAACCTGATCGATCAAGAGGTCGAAGTCCAGGTCGAACCGCTGAAGAAAGCTGACATCCAGCGGTTTGCGACTGAAGATATAGGTTCTGTCCGGTTCAGCGGAAACAGGCTTGACGGCGGGCTGTGCTGTTTCGTTTCCAAACCCGAAGTCCGTCAGGTGCAGCACGGGAATATCCATTTTCCCCTTGAAATTCGGTTTGCCGTCCCTGAGGTGACCATTAATAATAGTGGTACTGGTCGTACTTCCCAGGGTTCCGGTGGCCTGGTAGGAGAGCGTGCCTGCCTTGGTCGACAGCACGCCTGTCGAAGTCCAGGGGCTGAAGCCGGCCAGGTCGACGTCCAGTGCATGCCCCAGTGCTTCCGGGTCCTTGATCGAGATAAAGGACTTGACACTTACCAGGTCGGTCTTGCTGAAATCAGCATATCCGCCACCGATATCAATCTGGTAGAGCTGCGTTTGCGACGAGGTCAGCCTGAACTGCTCGATGCCCCAGCTGCCATCCATGCTGGATACATCCAGCACTCCCTGAAGACGGCCGAGATAACCCGGTTTCATATCGGTAAACGCCATGATCAGGTCGGTGGCGGCCAGATCGAACCTGGCATCGATGCTGCTACCCTTGTGCAGCACTGTCGTGGCAGAGCCATCCAGACGGATTGCCGGTTGATCCACGGGACCGATATCCACCTTCACCGGTTTAAACTGCAGCTTGTTCCCCCTGAGTTGCAGCAGACCGCTCGCATGTGTACGCCCCAGCGCAGGCAGGTACACATCGAGAATTCTGGAAATCTCCGCCGTCCCGGGTGCGGTCATGGTCACACTGAAATCGCCGGTTTCCGGTAATGACTGCCGGGTCAGGTCCAGTCTGTCTGCTGTCCCCTTTGCCGTCACCAGCAGGGTGTTGGCATCCCCGACCCTGATGTTGACATTGCCCAGCCGGAGTTTGTTCAGGTTGCCGCTGGCATGCAGATCCGCCTGTCCCTGGCCAAGCCGCGGCAAATCGTAACCGGCAAGTTTGGCCAGGGTAGAGACACGGGATGTCCGCAGGCTTGCCTGCAGATCGATACCCGTAACCACGGCCTCGTCGAGCAGTCCGATTCGCGCTATGGAACCTTCCAGAACCGACTGCTGCCCCTGCCGGTTGCCGATGCGTACCTTGGCATCATAAAGCCCGATGGCATCCCGGCTTGCGAGCAGCCTGACAGTCCCATCGACTGCCCCCAGTTCGGGGAGTCCTTTATAGTCCAGCAGGTTGAATGCTGCGGTTGTCGGCGCTGTGAACCTGAGCGTTATCCCCTTGTCGTTCCTGGCGAATACATGACCGGTGTCGTATAACTCGGCATTCCCGCTGGCTGCAAGCTCCAGCCCGTCACTGGTCCTGGCACTGGCCTTTACGTCATGCAGCTGTATGCGACCGTAGTTTGTCTGTAATTTCGTATCCAGGCTGATTGAGCTGATACGATCCAGCTTCCCGAACAGCAGCCATGAAGTGACCGTGGGCTGGCTTGACTGGCCACTGATATCAAGGTCCAGCCCCTTGCCGGTAATGATGTCGCCGATCGTACCCGTAACCAGGATCGCGACTTCACCGTCCCGGGAGAGGCTGGCGTCGATATCATCAAGCCCCGGACTGTCATAATCACCGTGCAGCGTGGCCGTGGCGCTCAGGTCACCGACACGGGGAATACCGTCGGCAAATATTTCGAGGATTTCATGAACATCCCTTGCATGGAGTTCCATCCTGAGATCCAGCCCCTGGCCCTTGACGAAGTCCGCCACCTGACCATCCAGGCTGGCCGTTACCTGTTCACTTTTGAAGTTGACCGCCACCGGGTGCGGCTTGTCGCGATCCAGCATGTCAGCAAGGGGTGGCAGTGCGCCGCTCACCTGATACTCATGCCCCTCGAAAAGACCGTTGGCCTGGATTCCCAGCGGCCCCGCATCATTGCCGTCACCAATTACAAGTTCATTCAGGGAGAAGCTGTGCAGCGTGCCGGGTCTGGCCTCCTGGTATTCGAGCGTCAGGTTGTTGAAGTGTGCCCTGGCAACCACCACCGGCGGGAGTGAAAAATCAGCCGCCTTAACGGTGTTCCCGGTTTGCGTTTCGTTGATCCGCAGATGGGCATCTGTCAATGTCAGGTCCTTGATCACAAGTGCACCGGATAGTATTGAGACCAGCCGGAAGTTGGTGCTGAATTGCTGCGTCGTGATGATATAACTTCCGTCATGCGCACTTAGCCGGACATCCCCTGCACTGACAAGGATGCCTTCTGACAGCTTCACCGAGAAAGAGAAAGGCCCGTCAATATCGAGCCCGCCGTCCAGAAAGGTATCAGTCGCCCAGACCAGAATGCGCTTGTAATCCGCATCATCAAGGATGAGTAACGCGCCTGCCAGCAGCAGCACTGCTGCCGCAACCGTGCCCGGCAGCAGGAACAGCAGACGACGCAGCCAGCGCCGTGGTGATGATGGTGTGTGTGTCATGTTTTGTTGTTTGTCTTATCGATGGTTATGTCAGCAGACAGTTGCCAAGAGAAAGACCTGTCGGGCACCCCGCGCAGGCGGCTCTCATGATTCCCCGGGATTCATGTGCGTGTCCATGCCTGGAAACCTGCCCCACGTCCCGCTTGGCATCAATATAGCCTCCACCGGGCAAGGCATCCATATGCCACGGTGATTTTCGGAAGCTCCAAGACGCTGCATTGTACATAAGGACAATATACAAACAGCACCACTTTACCTACCTTGAATCATGGAACATGGAAAACAATAAGGACAGAAAGTTACCAGCAAAAAACAGGCAACGTCATGAAATTATACAAAAAGAGTTGTAAACCAGGACCTCCGTCGAAATTGCCGGTCAGCAGGCCAACTGTCGTCACCCTGTTTTCCCGCATTGCAGAGTTCGCGCTGACGGGAGGGGTACGGTGGTTTGTGCTTTTTGGTGGCGCATTGATCGCGTTCCTGCACGTCAACAACATGCCTGCTGACACCCTGCTGGTGTTGCTGATTTTTGCAATCCTGACAAGCGCCTTTATTCGCGGAATCAGGGCATGGCAAAACGATATTGAAGAATACCGGAGAAGCCTGACTGAATACCGCATGAACATGACGGATATTCGCAACAAAAACAAGGTAAAAAAAGCGATTGTCTGGGACCGGCACTAGATCCGGATTTCCTTCTCTCGTCCCGTCTGGGCTGCCAGCCGTCTGCTCAAATTCGCACCCGGCCTGGCTCACGATTTCCTGTCCCGGTACTCGAAATGCTGTCCCACTGTTACTCTTTCCCGGCTAGTCGCGGGAATATTCCTGCATGCGCTGGGCCATGCGCGCAATCTGCGCCCAGTCATGGGTGACGATGTCCTGTGCATGGGAAAGATTGTTGCGCAGCGATTCCAGGCTCTTGACGACCCGCTTTGCGGTACGTTTTGAATCGAAGCCAAAGGCTTCCAGTAAGCGCGGGTGCTCAATGACGATGTGCGCCTTGTCCGACACCTGCAGGCAGTCGATCAGGGAACAGTGCTGGTTCCTGCGCTGGCGTTCCGCCTGCATAGCCCTGGCCTTTTCCAGCCGCTCCGGGCTCATCACGGCCTGCCAGGAGTCATCGGGGTAGTTCTTCTGGATCATCTGGACCAGCAGCATTTCCATCATGGTGATCAGGCCGAACAGCCACATGCGGACCATCGGTTTGTTGATGTCATCCCGGCAGATCACGCCGACCACCTCGCCCAGCATGGTCATGAAGCAGAAATCGTGGCGAGTCAGCACGTGGATTACATCGGAAAAGGTCGCATCTCCGGCGATCACCTGGTCAGCGGTAAAATGCCGCAGGCAATCGGCACAGGCAGTGGAATCCAGGTCTGTCAGCCGCACATAACCCTGTACCGTACCCTTGATGCGCACGCTGGCTACATCCTGGTTGTGGCGCACCATGACCATCCTGACCTCCGCGCACGGGGTATTGAGGTCGAACGACAACAGTGCCTCGGCGATATCCCGCGCGGTGAACAGATCCATGAACATGCGCCGGAACTTGGGTCCGCTGACCCCGGGGAACGGAGAAGCCAGACTCTCCGGCGACATGGCATGGATCTTCGACAGATCGCGCAGGCCCAGTTTATCCACGCTCCTGGCATGGATCTTCTCGGCACGCTTGTACAACTGCGCGTCTCCGTCCTGCAGCACGTCCAGCAAATCATCCATCTCTGCCAGATAGACCTGCGCAAAACCGGGGTCGTGGCGGGTGATATCCTTGCAGTTGTCGATCAGGTCCGCCAGTTTTACAGTCTTTGCCCGCGCCGATGCCTGGGCCAGGTGGCGCCGGTCGATGGCCTTGCGCACCGCACGGTTGCCGTCACCTGGCCGGCTGATATCCGTTAGCTCCTCGACCAGTTCGGCCACCGTGACGCCGAACTCCGCCTCGATGTCCTCCAGCGTCGCCTGGGTGTCCTCCACGGTGTCATGCAACCAGGCGGCCGCAATCATTTCAGCATCGTCGGTGACCAACTCGACCAGTTTCGCCACCGCATGCAGGTGTACGTGGTACGGCTCGTTATTGTATTTCCTGCGCTGATTGATGCGCTGGTGTGCCTCGGTTGCATAGATACGGGCACGATCGACCAGCTCGGACATTGCTTGCCACCTGTACTGAATATGCCGATTCTATCGCGGTCAGTACCCAAAGAACGGGCATAAAGCGATCGCTCCTACAATCACCGGCCACACCTGCAGGAGCACCCTAAAGGGCATAAACGCCGCCTTCTGGCGCGATTCCCCCGTTACCCCTCCGCCACCTGCGGCAGGTGCGCCAGTGCCTTGTCGATCTCGGCCTGGGGATACTCGGAATCCACCAGTTCACCGCTGAAATAGCTGTCATAGGCGGCCATGTCGAAATGCCCGTGACCGGACAGGTTGAAGAACAGGGTTTTGGGTTCACCGGTTTCCTTGCACTTCATGGCCTCGTCGATGCAGGCACGGATGGCGTGGTTCGACTCGGGTGCCGGAATGATGCCTTCGCTGCGGGCGAACATTACGCCGGCCTCGAAGGTCGCCAGCTGCGGCACCGCCACGGCCTCGACCAGGCCCTCGTGGTAGAGCTGCGAGACCAGCGTGGAATCGCCGTGGTAGCGCAGGCCGCCGGCGTGGATGCCGGGCGGCACGAAGTCGTGCCCCAGGGTGTACATCTTCATCAGCGGCGTTAGCCCCGCCGTATCGCCGAAATCGTAGGCATACCTGCCGCGCGTCAGTGTCGGGCAGGACGCAGGTTCGGCCGCGACCAGCCGCACTTCCCTGCCGGCAGCCTTGTCGGCAAAGAACGGGAATGCCGCACCGCCGAAGTTGGAACCGCCGCCGCAGGGCGCAAACACCATGTCCGGGTAATCGCCGACCTTCTCAAACTGCTTCTTCGCCTCCAGCCCGATCACGGTCTGGTGCAGCAGCACGTGGTTCAGCACCGACCCCAGTGCATAGTTGGTATCCTCGCGCGAGGCCGCCTCCTCGACGGCCTCGGAAATCGCGATGCCCAGCGAGCCTGGCGAATCGGGATCCTGCGCCAGGATGTTGCGCCCGGACTGCGTCATGTCGGTCGGGCTGGCGAACACTTCGGCGCCCCAGGTATGCATCATGGAACGCCGGAAGGGTTTCTGCTGGTAGCTCACCTTCACCATGTAGACGCGCACCTCGATGCCGAACATCTGCCCCGCCAGCGCCAGCGAAGAGCCCCACTGTCCGGCACCGGTTTCCGTCGACAGGCGCTTGATGCCGGCTTGCTTGTTGTAATACGCCTGCGCCACGGCCGTGTTGGGCTTGTGCGAACCGGCAGGGCTGACGCCCTCGTACTTGTAGTAGATACGGGCCGGGGTACCGAGCGCCGCCTCCAGCGCATGCGCGCGATACAGCGGACTGGGCCGCCACAGGCGATAAATCTCGCGCACCGGCTCCGGTATCGGTATCCAGCGTTCAGCAGAGACTTCCTGACCGATGAGTTCCATGGGAAAGATCGCCGCCAGTGCCTCCGGACCGATCGGTTTGCCGTCAGGACCCAGCGGCGGCAAGGGAGATTTTGGCATGTCGGCCACGACGTTGTACCAGTGAGTCGGGATATCGGATTCCTCGAGAATTATCTTGGTCTGCGGCATGCTTGCCCCCGTTGTTGTGTCCGGTTGATATTTGTCGCTGAGTGTACACGCCGCAAGCGAAAAAAATACAGGCCGCGGCCCTGTGTTTGTTCTGGAAATTCTCACCCGGCCCGGGTTTTCCCGCTGGCGACAGGGCTCCATACCCGGACCGCTGCCTGATTCCTGAAGCCTGCCCGGTCAGCCCTCAATCGTCGCCGGAAGCCGCATCCCTGCGGCCACTGCCGGGCCGGGAAGCCATCACCTTTCCCGCCATGGCGTAGCCCAGTTCGATCAATTCTTCTGCCCGGTCGAATTCATAGGCCTTGCAGGAGTGGCGTGGAATCTCGATGTGCACATCCGGCGCATAGGTCGCCAGTTTCATGCTGGAAATGGCATTCTGCATGGTCTCGAAGGAACTGTTCAACAGGTCGAACATGCCGAGGTCGCTGTCGCGACGCGCTTCGATGTTTTTCTGCAGGGTGTTCTGGATGCTGTTCTGGATACTGTCGAGAAAACGCTGCACGGTCGCATGGCGCGGCGATGATTTACTGGAAGACGGCTCTCTGCGGCCTCTGGTTTTTTTCGGGACAGCGCCTGGATCGCGCATCGCATTCAGGTTCACCGCAATGGTCAGGTCCGTCATGTCCTTGAAGGTCGGCGCGATCGGCACAGGATTCAGCAGGCCGCCATCCAGCAGCTTCATGCCGCGATAGCGGTGCGGCGTAAACACCGTAGGGATGGCAATCGAGGCGCGGATCGCATCGAACAACAACCCGTTGGTGAACCAGACTTCGCGCCGCCGCTCCATGTCGCAGGCGACGGCGGTATAAGTTATCGGCAGATCCTCGATATTGCGGTCGCCTACCATCTCCCTGAGTGCATCCATCAGGCGGTCACCCTTGAACAGACCCTCGGAACTGAATGCCAGGTCCAGGAAGCGGATGACATCCATCTTTTCCAGCGCCAGTACCCACTCCTTGTAGCTATCGAGTTCGCCCGCCGCATAGATACCGCCCACCAGCGCCCCCATCGAGGCGCCGGCGATGGACTCGATCCGGTAGCCATGCTGATTGAGCCACTCGATGACCCCGATATGCGCCAGGCCGCGCGCCGCGCCGCTGCCCAGGACGAGAGAGACTGTTTGTTTGCTCATGTCAGATAACCTGAATACGCTATTGCAACATAGGACGCGTCCTGAATGCCAGCATCATACACCGGTGTCACGCGGAATCCGGGGATGCCGACAGGTTTCACCGGGTTGCGAGCCTGCACCCGGGTTACATCTGCTTGTCATCCCCGAGCGCCGCATTCTATTGTCTTGCCCCTTGAGGACCCGGAGCAGCACAGTGCTTGCACCTCGGTATTGGACCTGCAACCATTACCAGCTGGTCACACTTGCTACAACCGCTTCCGATGCCCGGCAAACTGAACCTTGAGTTTCACACTCCGGATAACCTGCGACTGGTACTGGCAGGCAGCTGGCTGCTGGCAAGCAGTCGCCCTCAGGTCGATGACGTCGAGCAGCAGCTGACCGCACGCAGCGACATCCGCAATATCAGTTTCGACGCCAGTGGCATCTCGGAATGGGATACCGGTCTGCTGACCTTCCTCGCCAGGGTCTACCCGCTGGCCGACAGGCAGAACATCACCATCGATACCGCAGGCCTGCCCGAAGGCGCCCGCCGCATGTTGGCGCTGGCCACGGCCATCCCGCCCAAAGCGGGTACGGGCAAACACGGAGTCGAGGTCCCGCTGCTGCAACGGCTCGGCCTGTTTGCGCTGGCCATGTGGCAGGCTGCTCCGGAGATGCTGCACTTTCTCGGCGAGGTCACTCTATCACTGGGAAGGCTGGTCCGCGGCACGGCACAGTTCCGGCGCGCCGACCTGATGCTGGTGATCCAGGATGTCGGCCCGCAGTCCTTGCCGGTCATCGCCCTGGTCAGCTTTCTCGTCGGCATTATCGTCGCCTACATGGGCGCGGTCCAGCTGGCGCAGTTCGGTGCCCAGATCTACATCGCCAACCTGGTCGGCCTCGGCATGACGCGCGAAATGGGCGCTCTTATGACCGCTGTCATCATGGCCGGCCGTACCGGGGCTGCATTTGCCGCCCAGCTAGGCACCATGCAGGTCAACGAGGAGATCGACGCCTTCAGGACGCTGGGCTTCAACCCGATCGACTTTCTCGTCCTGCCGCGCATGCTTGCCCTGGTGCTGGTCATGCCTGCCCTGGTCCTATACTCGGACATCGCGGGCATCATCGGGGGCATGTTCGTCGCGGTTACCGCCTTTGACATAGGCACATTTGAGTACTACCAGCAGACCGTGCGTTCCATGGAATGGACACATATCTGGGGCGGCGTTTTCAAGGGCACGGTCTACGCCATGCTGATTGCCTTTGCCGGCTGTCTGCGCGGCATCCAGTGCGGGCGCAGTGCCCAGGCAGTCGGCGAGGCGACCACTTCCGCCGTGGTGACCAGCATCCTGTTCATCGTCATCGCCGGGGCGATACTCACCATCCTGTACCAGCAACTGGGCATCTGAGATGGCAATGACGGCAGCGCAGCAGGCAACCGACCCCGACGCCCACGTTGTCGTGCAGGATCTCACCATGGCATATGGTGATTTTGTTATCCAGCACGACCTCAATTTCAGCATCCGCCGCGGTGAAATATTCATCGTCATGGGCGGCAGCGGCTGCGGTAAAACTACCCTGCTGCATCACATGATAGGCCTGAAAAAACCTGCCAGGGGGCGGGTGCTGTTCGACGGCACCAGTTACTGGGAATCGCCGTCCGAAGTCCAGCAACGCATCAAGCGCAGCTTCGGCATGAGCTTCCAGAGCGGCGCCCTGTGGAGTTCCATGACGCTGGCGGAAAATGTCGCCCTGCCGCTGGGTGAATACACGGACCTGGGGGCTGCGGAGATCGCCGAGGTGGTGTCGCTGAAACTCGCGCTGGTCGGGCTGGCCGGATTCGGGGAATTCTACCCCGCCGAAATCAGCGGCGGCATGCACAAGCGCGCCGCACTGGCACGCGCCATGGCACTGGACCCGGAGATCCTGTTTTTCGATGAGCCATCGGCCGGGCTCGACCCGATCAGCTCGCGGCGACTGGACGACCTGATCATGCAGCTGCGCGACAGTCTGGGCACAACGATCGTCGTGGTGACCCATGAACTCCCGAGTATCTTTACCATCGCAAATAATTCGGTCTTTCTTGACTCCGAGGCACGCACCATCACTGCCAGTGGCGACCCGAGGATATTGCGGGATACAAGCCCCGACCCCGGAGTCAGAGCTTTTCTCAATCGAGGTGAGACATGAGCAAGCAGGCAAGCCCAACCCTGATAGGCGCCTTCGTGGCTGGCGCCATCGGACTCATTGTGGCGGGCATCCTCATTATCAGCGGCGGCAAGCTGCTGCTGGCCGACAAGACCAGTTTTGTTCTCTACTTCCAGGGATCGGTCAAGGGCCTCAATATCGGTTCACCGGTGACCTTTCGCGGTGTGAACATCGGCGCCGTAACCGACATCCAGCTTGTGGTCGGCGACAAGGATGCCGACATCCAGATTCCGGTAATCATTGAAATCGACAACACCAAGTTCATCAGCAGCCAGACGGGGAAACCCCGGATGGATGATGATGACAGCATCGACGACCTGGTGAAGGCCGGCATGCGCGCCCAGCTGCAGCTGCAGAGCCTGCTGACCGGACAATTGTTTATCCAGATCGACTTTTACCCCAACACGCAGGCGCACCTGGTCAGCAACGGCAAATACAAAAAGGCTTATCAGGAAGTCCCCACCATCCCGACACCGATCGAGAAAATCGGCAAATTGCTGGAATCCGTCCCCATCGACAAAATGATGGAGCACATCACCTCCGGCATCGAAGGCATCGACAAGCTGGTCAATTCCGAGGACCTGCATGAATCCATCGCCGCCCTGCGTGAGACACTGGATGATTTCCGCACTCTGGTCAACAACCTCGACCGGCAGGTCGGACCGCTCGCGTCAAATGTCAACCTGACGCTGGATGATGCCCGCAGCGCCCTGCAAAAGGCCGGCGGCACGCTGGATGACGTCAGCGGCACGCTGCAACAGGCCAACACGACACTGCAATCCGCCGATGCACTGCTCAGTGACGAACAGATCCTGACAGCGCTGGACAGCGCATTGAATGAAATCAGTTCGGCGGCGTACGCCATCCGCATCCTGGCCGAAACCATCAACAACCAGCCCGAGTCCCTGCTCAAGGGCCGGCGCTGAAATCCGGAGAAACCCCATGCGCCCGACACTATCGATGCTTGCGACCTGTCTCTGCCTGGCGATACTCGCAGGGTGTGGTGTCACCCAGCCCGCCAGGTACTACATCCTGACCCCGGTCGAGGATATCGGTACGAAGAACGCACCCGGGCCGGCACTTGGTATCGGTCCCGTCGCCTTCCCGGGCTACCTCGACAGGCCGGAGATCGCCCATCGCAGCGGCGCCAACCAGCTGCAATTCGCCGACTCGGACCGCTGGGCCGAACCTCTGAAGACGACTTTCAGCCGCACACTGGCGGAAAACCTGGCGGTCATGCTGCCGACCGACCGGATCAATCTCTATCCGTGGGCGCGCTCAACCCGTATTGATTACCAGATAACCGTTGACGTGGCGCGTTTTGATGCCGATGCCAGCGGTATGGTCGTCCTGATGGCCAGCTGGGAAATAATCCGGCCGGATGACGGTTCTGTCATCAGCCGCCACAGGCAGACCTACACCGAAGCAGCCGGCGGCATGGTCTACCCGGCAATTGTCGCGTCTCAAAGCCGTGCCGTCGAGAGACTGGCACGGGATATTGTCGCGACAATCTCCAGGCAGCATGCAGACTATTGAATACCGCATTGTCAAGTGGAATCCGGGTACGTTGCCGTCTTCCCCCGGGTTTATTCGCTTCGCTGACCCAGCGGGCGTTCAACGCGCTGCGCGCTTTTGCCAGCCCTGCGGACACGCACCCGCTCTAACCCTGGCCGTGCGCTGCCCCGGCAAGGCCGGGAAGTGGATCTTGTGATATCTTTGCGCGGATGATTTCGGCCCCGCTCTCTGATACCCGCCTGTGGCGTTGCATTGCCTCTGCAGTGCTGCTGCTCGCCGCGTTTGCGGCAGGCGCAAGTGAAGGCAACCATGTCGCGGTAGACCTCACGCCGGGCGAGACACAATGGCTCACCACCCTGCCCGCGCCGATCCGCCGCGGCGCCGATCCCGCCTGGCCACCCTTCGAGTTCCAGGACAAGTCAGGCATCTATGCCGGCATGTGCCAGGACTACACCAACATCATTGTCGAGCGCCTGCACCTGCAACTCGAACTGGTGCCGGACCTGGACTGGAATGAAGTCCTGGACGGTATCAGGGATCGCAAGCTGGACGTCATCTCCTGCATCTCGATGACGCCGGACCGGGAAACCTACCTGGCCTTTAGCAAACCCTTCATCACCAGCCCGCAGGTCATCTTCACACGCGAGGACTACCCGTACATCAGCGGGCTCAAGGCGCTGCAGGGCAAACCCGTGGCGGCCGTAAAGGGCTACTCGATTACCGATATCCTGGCTCGCGACTACCCCGAGCTGCAGCTGGTCATGATGGATACCACCCTGGGGGCACTGCATGCCGTAACCGTCGGGCAGGCCGATGCCTTCATCGATACCCTGGCGGTCGGCATCTACTATATTCGCAAGCTGAACCTGGCCAACCTCAAGGTTGCGGCGCCGGCCAGGGTCCCGCCGCTGGAGATGCGTTTCGGATTCCGCAAGGACTGGTGGCCCCTCGTGCCGATCGTGGAAAAGGCGCTGGACACCATCACCCCGGAAGAGCATACGGCCATCCAGCAGAAATGGGTCAACGTGAGGTACGACCCCCTGGTCGATTACACCCTGCTTTGGAAGGTTGGCGGCACCCTGACGGTATTGCTGCTGCTGGCCGGACTCTGGATTCGCCAGGTACAGCGACAGAAGAGTGCCTTGCAGGAGAGCGAGAAACACCTCACGGCGCAGCGCGACACGCTGAAGCGACTTACCGAGGACCTGGAAGTCTACGGTGACCGGGTTGCGCGTGAGCTGAAAATGGCGCGTGAAACCCAGACGGTGCTGCTGCCCGACATGGCCACCGTACAGTCCATTCTCGACACCCATGGCATTCACATTGATTCACGCTTTCAGCCCAGCTCGGAGCTGGGCGGCGACTTCTGGGGACTGCGGTCACTGGACCCGATGCATGCCGCCATCCTCATGGTGGACTTTTCCGGGCACGGCATCAATGCCGCGCTCAATACCTTCAGGCTGCACGCCCTGCTGGACAGCGAAAAGGAATTCGGCGGTGATCCTGCGAGTTTTCTGGAACACCTGAACAAGCGGCTGGCGCCGCTGCTGCCGCCGGGACAGTACGCCACCATGTTCTACGGCATCATGGACCTGTCGCGCAACCAGTTGATCTACGCCAGCGCAGCAACGCCGAGTCCGCTGCTGTTTCTGCCCGGGGAAGAGCAGCCGCTCGTTGGTGACGGCAAGGGCTTTCCGCTGGGCATGTTTGACGATTCAACCTACGAAAACCGTGAACTGCCGTTCCCCAGAGGCAGTTCCCTGCTGCTCTACAGCGATGCCATTACCGAGGGTAAGACGCGTGGCGGCAGCCGCCTCGAGGAACGCGGCCTGATCAGCGTGGCCCGCCGCTGCCTGAAAATGGCGCCTCGCGAGCAGCTGGTCAAGTCAATCGCCAAAGAGCTGAACAGGATCTTCCGGATGCCACTGACCGATGACCTGACCATCGTCTGCGCTACCCGGTCAGCCAAAACCGGCGGGCAGCACGCTACTCAGGCGTAGTTTGGGTTGAACAACGTGAAGCCCAACATGGCAGGATCAACGGGATCCTGCTCGTTGGGCTTCGCAGACCTGCGTGCTGCAATTATTCGGTATTGAACTGATTGTCTGCACCCCGGCCATGGGCCTCGTCCAGCCGGTCCTTGATGGTTTGCGCCCAGAACCGGAATGCTGCATCCATGGTTTTTGCGTTGTAATTGGGATCCGCTTTCTCGACACTTTCCTTGCCGGCCATGTGGCTATCAACACCGGCCATCAGGCGCTCATTGCTGACGGAATCCATGAACTCAATTTCCATGGTTACATCGACCTGGATTTCTTCCTTGTCCGTCGCGGAATCGGTCGCGGCCTGGCCGGCCCGGAACAGCAGTCCGACCGGGGTGTAACTCAACAATCCGTGTTCCGGAGGTTTCGGAACCGACCCGGTCAGGGCAGTCCGCAGCCGCAGCACATCCGGACCCGGTTCCGTCACGACCGGGTAGTCAGCACCCAAGGTACTGGCAAGTTGGGCATGGAAATTATCCGCAGCCTGCTGCAGGACAGCCGGATCGATATCCTTGAATGCGTCATCCGGGCCGTGATAAATCCCCACGGGATCGAGGATGACCTTGTTGTATTTATCAAAATCATTGATGCTGATTCCGGGTTTGCTATAGGTCCAGGCGCCCTTGACCCGGTTGCTCTCCTGGAAGCCGGAATAGTCGCCGAGGAAACCGGAGAAAGCCGGCTTGTCCTCCTCGCCCATTGCAATGACTGGTGCGAGGGCGACACATAGCGGAATCAAAATGGCCAGTTTACGTATAGCTTGAATTTTCATGGTGCGTGTTCTCCAATCGTTAACAGATCAACAGCAAGGCTGCTATTACGGTTTCTCTTCAGGGTTCGCGCACGGAGATCGCAAACGCCCGCGTGTACTGAACCACGATTTCATCACCCAGCTTGACCTCATTGAAGCGCTTTACCCGGTCATCCGCCCTCGTCGTCAGGGTGTTGCCTTCAGGGCCCCGCAGCACCAGCATCCGGGTGTCGTAGTCGATTGCCTCGACGGTAGCCTTGATGGTGACGGTCTCCGCGACACCGGCACCGGGCTTCGCGCCTATTGGCGTGCGGGCCGTGGATATTGTCACGTCCGCATCAGTCTCACCGTCCGGCTTCTGGGCAAACAGGGCTACCGATTCATAGTATTCCACCTCCACGGTGTCACCCACCTCGACCTGGTCGAGGTTGCGGGCCTCTTCACTGACTTCCAGGACAACCTGGTTGCCTTCCGGGCCACGGAGCGTCACCAGGCGTTTCTCATGATCGATCGCTTCCACGGTCGCGGAAATCTTTGCAGTGCTGGACATCTCGATTCCGGGCCGGTCGGCATCCTGCTTGCCGGTGGTGGCGCAGGCCAGCAGTGACAGGGACATTACGAGTGTGGTAATTAAAGAGACGATTTTATTCATGAGAACCTCTGTTTGAAGGTGGATGTTAACTGTCAGGAATCCGTTTTTAACGCCCTGTACCCGGCACGTCGCCCTGGCGGTCAGTGACGGTCACATTGCCAGCGGACAGCAGTCGCTGGTATTCCCGGTTATTGCGCAGGATCAGGCCACCGGCAGCGATCAGCCGGTCCACGGCCTCGTCCGGCAGGGCGAAAGACGTCGGCAGGCGCTTCAGGTAATCACGCTCGGCCGGGTCCGGATGCTCACTGAAGTTGACCTCGATAAAGTGGAAGTCGACCCCCTTGCAGTCGCTGTCGCCCTTACGCGGAGTGGAGCCGCATTCTTCCTCGTAGGACTGGCGCTCCCATTCCTCGAGACGGTCCTTCATCAGGGCCACGGTCTCAAAGCTGTAACGCGACAGCGGCACGGAGGTCGCTGCGTTGACCGAGGCAAGGAATGTCGGGGTCTCCAGATGCTGGCTCGAATCGACGTCCAGCGCCGTTTCGGCATTGACCAGGATCACCACCACATTGCGGGTCTGTTCCATACCCATCGCCTGCAGGGTCTGCGTGATCCCGTCGTAGCGCAACACCCCGTCCAGCAGCGCCCGCAGACCCAGGTTGTCCGCCAGGCCGCCATCGAACAGATGCAGGTAGGGCCGCGCCTCGCGATCCTCGAGCGCAACCATGTTGGAGGCGAGATTATAGAGCCGACTGGTGCGCTCGGGCGAACTCAGGGCCTGCTGAATCCAGGCCGGCTCCTGCCAGCCGCATTCGCCTGCCCGGTTGGTGAGCGTGACCGGACTGAACAGGATGGGTACCGCGGACGAGGCCGTGACCGCCCGTGCGACCGGATAGGCTGACAGGTCACTGCAGATCGGGTTGAAATAATTCTGGGTGAACTGGAACCGGGTACCCAGGATCATTTCCGTAGCATTGATGACAACAAACGGTCCCCCGGACTGCTGCATGTCGCCGAAGGTGCCATGTTCGAATATGGTCTCGTCGTAGAGTTCTGTCGCCAGGTCGGCACGGGTATAGGTGGGCGACAGCAGGCGGAACCAGTTGGCCGGGCTGTACATGACCTGCCGGGTCAGTTCACCCTGGACATCGCGCCTGAGAAAAACCCGCTCGTAGTCCTCGAAAATGCGGTCCCCGAACAGGCCGAAGTAGGCGGCCGTGAAACTGCCGCCGGATACACCACTGATTCCGTCTACTTCATCCGAAAGGCGGTACGTGTGGCCTTGACTGCTTATCTCGGTTCCGGACAGCTCCTTCAGCACGCCGTAGGAGAATGCCGCAGCCCGGGTGCCGCCACCGGAGAAGGCCAGCAGAATCATGACCTCGTTACTCTTGCCGGTTTCCTTGCGCAGGTTCTTGAACTCGTAGCCAGCGTCGGGGACGACCTGCTGCAGCGGCGGATTGGACGGATAGGTCGTGGCACAGCCCGACAGGAGCAGCGCCATGCAGCAGGACAGCAATACTGCCTGCAGCGTCCCTTGCTGAACCATGCGCCCGCTGTCGCACCGATATTTGTTTGCCTCAGGCATCGAAGTCTTTATCTCCATACAGGCCCCTGCTTACTGGTCTAGTGAGTCAATTTTTCGTGCGAATAATAGCGACTTGACCAAAAAATCACACCCTTAACCTCCCGGCTTGCATGTTTGTGCAAACCATTCACATGCGACCCGGTCGAAATGCCGGTAACCAGACTGCGAGTATGCATCGCAGGAGAAACATACCTTTTATTCTGCAGCGACTTTGATGCATACTTCCGGCAGCAGTTTTTATGCCACTCATTACAGGAGCAAGGACGATGTCAAACACCCTATCCGGAGCTGACGCCGGTTTCTTCATGACCGCGGGCAAACGACTCACCGGCGCCATGCTGGCCCTGATGCTGGGCGTCACCGGCTGCACCACGACAAATCCGTACACCGGTGAGCAGGAGGTCAACAAGACCAGCAAGGGAGCCGGCATCGGCGCCCTGGCCGGCCTGGCTACCGCAATCCTCGTCGGCGGCGATCGCAAGAAGCTGCTGATGGGCGCCGGCATCGGCGCACTGGCCGGCGGTGGTGTTGGCTATTACATGGACAAACAGGAAGACAAACTGCGCCAGCAGCTGCAAAGCACGGGCGTCAGCGTCACGCGTAACGGTGACAACATCATCCTGAACATGCCGGGCAATATCACTTTCGCCACCGATTCCAGCAATATTTCCGCCGACTTCTACCAGGTGCTCGATTCTGTCGCGCTGGTTATCAAGGAGTACGAAAAGACCTATGTGGACGTGGTCGGACACACTGACAGCACCGGCGCGGAGGCGTACAACCAGCAATTGTCCGAGGCACGTGCCAGCAGCGTGGCCCGCTACCTGGAATCGCAGGGTGTGTTGCCGGCACGTGTTGTCAGCCGCGGCATGGGCGAATCGCAGCCGATTGCCAGCAACGATACGGCACAGGGTCGCTCGCTCAACCGGCGCGTGGAAATCATCCTGACACCGGTCACCTGATCACGACACAGTAGCAGGACAAAAGACCCGCCTGGAGCGGGTCTTTTTTTGTACACTGGCAGCCGGGTTTGCCAGCACCGCGGGGTGGCTGGCGACCGGCAGTCACTCACGAGTGGCGTTTCAAAAGCTACACCGGAATACCTGAAACGGGTACAAGCTGCTGAAAAACTTGTAGAAGATACCCGCAAGTCGTTGGACATGCAAACCAGGGCGCCAGTACGCTCTCTCTGCTACCGACTCCCACATCCGCCCAATTGCGCCAGTAAAAATATCAGGAGTCCCGGCTAAAATACCGAAAAACACTTGTTTAATAAGGTATCTTTCAATATCCTACGCGCGCTTGCCGAGTGCCCCAAAGGCGCGTTACTTCACTTCATCATCAAAATGGGACAGGTAATGAAACACCCGATTTCTGCCATCATCACGCTGTTGCTGGTTACGCTGCAGTGGAACGGACCGGTATTTGCCGCCTACGAATTTCCAATCTGGAATCCCTACGAAGCAACCGTCGTCGGCACGCCACCCGATGTAACCTACAAGTGGGGGGCACCCCGCAAGATGTCCCCGGAAATCCTGAAGCTCAATTTCGACAAGGAGTTCACCGGGATTCCGCTGGCCAAGACCTTTGGCATCGCCGATCTGAAGCTGATGTTTGTCAAGCAGGAAGGACCGGCACCGTTGATCTTCGTCATCGCCGGCACGGGTGCATCCTACGAATCACCGAAGGTACTGTTCCTGGTGAACACCTTCTTCCAGGCCGGTTATCACGTCATCGCGATTTCCTCGCCGACCAAGCCGCCGTTCATAGCGGCAGCCTCCAGCACCAACCTGCCCGGCCTGACGAACTATGATGCCGAGGACCTGTACAAGGTCATGAAGGGCGCGCTGAACCTTGTCAAGGACAAGATCGAGATCACGAAGAAATACGTCACCGGCTACAGCCTGGGCGGCATCGACTCGGCCTTTGTCGGCTACCTGGACACCCAGCGCAAGGAGATCAACTTCGACAAGGTGCTGATGATCAATCCACCGGTCAACCTGTACACCTCGGTTTCCAACCTGGACAACATCATCCCCAAGTATCGCAAGAAGCACCCGGAGGCGACCGGCAAAGAGGTATTCGATGACGTTTTCGAGCGCCTGGCCAGGCATTTTCAGCATTCCGGGGAAGTCAAGTTCGGGCCTGAAACGATGTATGATCTCCAGAAAGGCCCGTATGCCTTGCCCGTCAGTGATATTGAGCTGCTGATCGGCATCTCCTTCCAGTTTTCCTCGGCCGACCTGGCATTCACCTCGGATGCACTGAACCATACCGGCTGGATCATCCCGGCAGATGAGAACTACAACCCGTTGTCCAGCGACACGGTTTACTGGTACAAGCGCTCGCTGCGCTGGCAGTTCCTCACCTACTTCAACAAGATGGTGGTGCCCTGGTGGCAGGAGCAACATCCGGGTGATACCCGCGACGACATCATCAACAAGGTCAGCCTGTATGGCATCGAGGACTATCTGCGCAACAACAAGTCCGTGGGTGTCATGACCAACAGCGATGACATCATTCTCGGACCGGGTGACGTTGAGTATCTGCAGGATGTGCTGGGTGACCGCGCCACGATTTATCCCTACGGCGGCCACTGCGGCAACATGGAGTACGTAACGAATGTCACCGACATGCTGAACTTCTTCAAGAACTGATCGCGGATACGGAATAGCACAATGAATACACTCCTACGCAAATTATTAATTCCCGTTGCCCTTGCCAGCGGTCTCTGGGTCGGCGTCGTGGCTACCGTTCATGCCAAGGCCGATATCAGCGAGCTGGGCGACATTTCCAACCTCCGCGATCCGCAGATGTACGTGGATATCGAGGCACAGGCGAACCCGCTGGATTTCCTTGATGTCTATGACCCGCTGGCGCCGTTGAACAAGCGCATCTATGCCTTCAACCGCATCTTCGATGACTACGTCTTCCTGCCGGCACTCAAGGGCTACCGCTTCATCTTTCCTGAATTCGTGCGCAATCGTTTTCAGGATTTCTGGGCGAACATTGGTGAAATACCGAATATCTACAACTCGCTGCTGCAGCTCAAGATTGAAAGAACCGCATCCAGCAGCTGGCGTCTGATCGTCAACACCACGGTCGGCATCGGCGGCCTGTGGGACCCGGCGACGAAGTGGCTGAAAATTGACCGCGCCGAAGAGGATTTCGGCCAGACACTGGGGCACTGGGGTGTCGGACCCGGCCCGTACCTCGTCCTGCCCATCTTCGGCCCATCGAACCTGCGCGATACCACCGGCCTCGTGTCTGATTACTTTGCCCAGAAGGAAATTAATTTTCTGGGCGTCAAGGAGGCAGAGTCCCGCTACGATACCGGCGGCTGGATGCTGAAAGTCTTCGACGCCTTGAATCAGCGTGATGTCACACCCTTCCGCTATGGCAGCCTGGGTTCGCCATTCGAATACAACAAGGTGCGTTACCTGTTCGAGAAGCAGCGCCAGCTGCTGGTCGACGACTAGCGCTAATCCCGCTTAAACCCGAAAGGCCCGCTCCGGCGGGCCTTTCGCATGTGAGTTATTCAACAGGTTGTGGGATGCAGGGACGGAACGGGTTCGACCAACGGATGCGCTAAATCAGCTTTCGTCATTCCGGGACAAAAGTGCGCAGCACATTGAACAGCCGGAGGGTTTGCGCAGCGGATCATCCACAGGTTTAAGAAAACTCTGAACGAGTCGTCACCCCGGCGAAGGACGGGGTCCAGGCTGTGATTTTCTGGATTCCGGTTTACACCGGGATGACAGGCCGGAGCTTGCTCAGAATTTCCTTAAGGAACCATCTGATTAATTACGAAATCCTTGTTATTGCGAGCGCGATGTAGAGGGATTTACGCGGTTCGCGGGAGGCAGGGAGGCCGGGAGCGACCAGCGCGGCAATCTCATGATCGGGAATCAGTGACTTAAAGATTGCTTCGCCACTTTGTTCCCAGGTAACCGCTCCTGCGTCGCCTAAGGCGCCTGTTGTTGGTACCCTACCTCCTGCTTCCCAGCAGTCGTACATCCATGCAGGCGTGCGCTCCGCCCGGAATGACTCATCAGACTAACCCTGAATTTGTCATGGCGGACACGGCTGGAGTTTCCGCGAACAACCCTGCGTGAAACGCGCCGTAACAAGATTCCCGCCACCAAACACCTGATCCTGTCAGGTTTCCCCGCGCTGCCTGTCCCAGTCCGGGTAAAGCGGTGCGAGTCCCGGGTCCGCAGCGACGCTGTCCGGGTGTCCTGCAGGCAAACCGTTGCGGAACAGTTTCCACAGTTCATCTCCCTGCCATGCAGCACTTCCAGCCGCGTACAATGCCCGCTCCAGTGCACGCAATGGCCCGGCTGCCGCGGCCAGTCGCCGCGCCAGTGCCTCCAGGTTGCGCGGGGGGTCCGCCGGCCACTCCGTCTCCGCCAGTTGCAGCAGGGCCCGCGCAGCCGTCTGTGGATCATTCCCGCTGCAGGCTTGCTGCAAATCGGCCAGTGCGGCCTGCCGCTGCTGCCTGTTGCCGGTCGCGGGGGCAGGCTCTGCGACGGCCACGGGCGCTTCCGCGTGTCGCCGTGACCACGCAGCCAGTCGCAGCAGGCCGAGGACTCCGGCTATCAGCAGCACGATGCCCGCCAGCCACGGCCAGAGATGCTGCAACGCATCCTGCCAGCCGCTTCCCTGCGGCTGCGCGGATACAGCGGCGGCTGCAGGTTCAGGGAACTCCGTTGCGGGCGGCGGCGCGGGTGCGGGCGCTGACTGTGATGACGGTGTCGTCGCACCCGGCAACACGTTTACCTCCCACGCCGGCAGAACAACCGTGCGTTGCTGCTGTGTACCGGTATCCCACCAGTCGACCCGTATCTCGGGAATACTCTGTTTGCCGCTGGCCGCCGGCACGTAGGCCAGTGATTGACTGCTGCTGCCGTATACCCATTTTCCGTCGGTGTGGTTCTCATGCACCGGCTGCTCCGGGTAGAGACGCATCCCGGCCATGTCGGGTAAACTCATGGCCGGCAATTGCGAGCCTTCCAGGCCCCTGGCTTTCAGCGTCAGGGTGCGCGTAACCGGCTCACCGACACGAAATTCAGGCGGGTCATTCGTCCAGCTGTCGTGCAGGGCAAGTTCCGCCGCGGGAAGCCAGTTATTACCGCTGTAGTCCGACGGTCGCGGTTTAATCCGCACGGTTTGTGGCTCGCTGCGCACCCGGATGCGCTTGCCGGTACCGCCAAAGGGCATACCGCTCATGAATTCATCGAGCATGGAATTGATGCCCGGAACGCCCATGCGGCGGCCGGACCCCGTCCGCAGGTAGCCGTTGAACACGACTCCCGGAATGACCAGTTCGCCGCTTTCCTCGGGAAATATTGCATAGCGCCGCTCGATCACCTGGTACTCGACCCCGTTAATACGGGTGGTGTAGCGAACATCCCCACCCAGGTTTTCCACCAGCGCCTTGTCGATGTTCGGCCCCTCAAAACTGCCGTTCACCAGAGGCTCGCGGAAATACAGCTGCAGCGTGTAGTTGAGCTGCTGCTGTACACGGCTGTCCCCGCTCTCCGGCTCGACAAACGCCTTCAGGAACACCGGTTCGCCGGCCGCGGCTGCCACACCGGACGAAGGCTGGTCAGTCACTGTCAGCGTCAGGGGACTGGTCCGGGCGCTGCCGACCGTTACCGCCGGCACCTTGATCACGCCACCATGCAGCGGCGCGAGTTCGATCTGCCACTCGCGTTTGCCGGAACGCTTCCCGTTGATGAACTGGATCTGCTGGCTGGTGCTGGTGCCGATGATCTCGAAATCATGCTCCAGGACCGCAAGGTCCGGTTGTCCGCCGGGATCATTGCCGGTGGCCTCGATGACAAGGGTTACCGTATCACCATCCTGAATGGTGCTGCGATTCAGGGTGGCACGCACCTCGGCCCACACCGACTGGCTGGTCACCAGCAGGATCAGCAACATCACTGCCAGGCAGGCTCCCGGACGTGTCTGATTTAAAACTCGTGTATTGCGCATAATCAACTTCGACTCTTCAATAACTGGTTACAGAACAGGCTTTGTCACGGCAGGCTTGCCGCAACAACGGTTGTCGCCGGCACATCCCTGTCAAAGGCATTGCAGGCATGTCTGCTTATTTACCATGCCTGCCCTCCCGGCGGTGCCGCCGCCCCGGCACGCTGGCGATACTGGTACAGGAACTTGCGCCGCAGCAGACCACCGGGATCATCCGGAATCCGCCGTAGCCATTGTTCCGCGGCCTGCTGCTCCTCGCTGTCCAGTGCAGCGGGTTCCACGGCTGCAGCGGCCCCGGCCGGGGCATCCTCCTCAGCGGGCATTTCCGCTGGCTGCTGCTCAGTTACCACCTGCTGTTCTTCAGTATCCTGCGCGTCCCCGGCATCCACTGCCTCGCTGGCAGCGGTATTCTCTTCACCCTCCGAACTGGTGTCCGTTTCGCTGAGAGCTTCTTTCCCGGCAGCCGCATCCTGTGACTCGGGCTCACCGGTGTCACCGGAATCCGGCTGGCCTTGCGAAGACTGCTGCGAATCTTTCTCCTGCCCCTGTTCACCTGCAGACGACGGCGAGTCCTGCTCACCCTGCTGCTGTTGTTCCCCGGGTTGCTGTTCCTGCTGTTGTTCTCCTGATTGCTGTTCCCCCTGATTTTGTTTCTGCTGATCCTGCTGTTCTCCGGATTGCTGTTGCTCCTGACCTTTTTCCTGCTGTTTCCCGGATTGCTGTTGCTGTTGTTGCTCCTGTTGTTGCAGCAGTTTCTCGATTTGTGCCTTGTTATAGGCGGCATCTTCCATGTCAGGTTGCGCTGCCAGGGCACGTCCGTAGGCGGCAATGGCCTCTTCATAGCGCCCCAGCTGCGCCAGGGAATTGCCCTGGTTGTAGTCCCCGTCGGCGCCACCGGATGCGGCGAATGCGCTCAGTGCCTGCTCGTAATCGCCGGCGAGATAAGCGCCCGTGCCGCGCAGGCCGGGGTCCTGTGCCAGCCGCGCGGCCTCTGCCGGCGCACCGGCCTGCAGGGAGCGGGCCGCCTGCTGGTCCGGACGCAGCCACAGGTCATTCCAGCCCAGCGCCATGGCGGGACGCGGCAGGCCCAGCCCCATACCCACCTGCAGTACCAGTACCAGTAACCAGCCTCGCCGGAACACCAGAGCCGCCAGCGGCAGCAACAGCAGTACCAGCCAGGGACCGCGGGACTGCCAGGCATCGGTTGTCAGGTCGGTGCGTTCCGATTCGCTACCCAGCGAACCGGACGAGCCGGCCAGCAGGGAGCGGATATCCGCGTCTGTGCCGCTGATGCCGGCATAGCGCCCGCCGCCGGCTGCGGCCAGTGCGCGTAAGGCGGCGGCATCCAGTTGCGGCATCACGATATTGCCCTGGGCATCGCGCAGGTAGCCGCCCTGCCCGTCGGCCAGTGGCGCGCCGGCCGTGGTGCCGACGCCGAGCACGGACAGTCGATAACCGGCTGCATGCAGCGCGCGCGCCGCTAGCAAGGCGTCCTTCCCGGTATAGCCGTCGGTGAGCAGCAGGACATCACCCCGCGCCTGCCCTGCCTGCTTGAGCAGGTCCACCGCCTGTGCCAGCCCCAGGTCCACGCGACTGCCCTGCACCGGCATCAATCCCGGTTCCAGGGGCTGTAGCAGGGAGCGGATGGTGTCGGTATCGTTGCTCAGTGGCGCTACCGTAAACGCATCGCCGGCAAATACCACCAGGCCGGTCTGGCCATCCGGATTTCTGTCGAGAATGTCCGCAACCTTGTAGCGTGCCCGTACCAGCCGCGACGGTGGCAGGTCCGCGGCCAGCATGGAGCGCGACAGGTCCAGCACCACCACGCGCGCCTCCTGACTGCGGAACACGGGCTGTGGCTGCTTGTCCCAGACAGGGTCGGCAAGGGCGGTCACCGCAAGCAGCCAGGCTCCCGCAAGCAGCCAGGCGGGCAGATGCCCGGCACGGCTGGCGGTATCGACCAACAGATACGGCAACAGGCGCGCATCGCATATGCGCCGCCACTGGCCGTCATGCGTTCCCGGCCTGCGCACCCGCCACCACAGCAGCAGCAGCGGCAGCAGCAGCCAGAACCACTGCGGATACTGGAAGTGAAAGGCCTCAGGCATGCCGCGTCTCGCGCTCCGCACCCGGTATCGCGAGGCCGCTGGCCGCCAGTGCCAGCAGCACGCTGATCAGCAAGGCGCCCGCGAGCGGCCAGGCATACAGTTCCCGCACCGGTCGAAACACTTCCTCCTCCTGGCTGGCTGGTTCCAGTTCATCCAGCAGCTGGTAGATGGCCTCCAGACCGGCGATGTCACGGGCGCGGAAATATCGCCCCCCGGTCTTGTCCGCGATGGCCGTCAGTGTCGCTTCGTCGAGTTCGTTGTTGCTGAGCTGGCGGCTCCCCAGCAGGCCCCGCACCAGCCGGCTCTCCGCGCCTACTCCGATGGTATAAATGCGCAGACCTTCGGCCGCAGCCAGGTCCGCCGCTTTCAGGGGATCGACGCTGCCGGCGGTATTCGCGCCGTCGGTGAGCAGAATCAGGACATGGTTCTGCTGTGGTTGCTTGCGCAGCCGCTTCACGGCCAGCCCGATGGCGTCGCCGATCGCGGTGCTCTTGCCGGCCAGCCCGATAGCCGCCTCGTTCAGCAGCGTGCGGACCGTCTGCCGGTCGAAGGTGAGCGGTGTCTGCAGGTAGGCCTGCTCGCCGAACAGGATCAGTCCCAGGCGATCGCCCTCGCGCCGCCCGATGAACTCACCGGCAACCGCCTTCACGGCAGTCAGACGGTCCGTGACCTGCCGGCCAAGCTGCATGTCCGCAGTCTCCATGCTGCCGGAAATATCGACCGCCAGCAGCAGGTCGCGGCCGCTGACAGGCAGCTGCAGCGGTTCGCCGATGAATTGCGGCCGGGCTGCGGCTATGACCAGCAGCAGCCACCCGGCAGCGGCCAGCAACAGGCGCCAGCGCTGCGCTGCGCCGCGGCGTTCTCCCAGCGCGGCATGCAGTGCATTGTAGAAAGGCAGGCGCAAGGCCGTACCGGCAACGGCAGGCGCCTGCGGCAGCAGCCAGGCTGCCAGCAGCGGCAGCGGCAGTGCCAGCAACACCAGCGGCCAGGCCAGTGTCAGTGTCATGCTCTCGCCTCCAGATTTTTTTGAGCCCAGCTGCGCACCAGGGCCAGCAGTGAATCCACCGCCACCGCCGGCACTTGCGGACTGTAGGGACCGGTTTCCAGCACCTGCCCTACGCCGTTACAGAACTCACCTGCACCACCGGTGGCATCCAGAAATTCCAGCCAGGTGGAACCGGTTAGCGAGGCGACCTGCTCTGCCGGGTAGCGGTGCAGCGCGACCCGGCGCAGCCAGACGCCGGTTTCGGCAATCAGGCAATCATGGCTGTCTGTATATCTCTTGCTTATGCGCTCAAGCTCAAGCATCACCTGACGCCTGAAACGGCGTGTGCGGATGCGCCTGCGCAACCACAGCAATCCCAGCGCGAGCAATGCCGCCAGCAGGATTCCCAGTAGCCACCACCCCGGCGCCGGCGGCCAGAGGCCCGGCGGCGGGGCCGCGTGAATGTTGCGCAACTCGAGCAGCGGGGCGGCAGGCGTGTTCATGCCGCGGCCTCCGGGAACTGGCTGTTGTCCAGTTCCGGGTTCGCGAGAATCCGCCTGAGTGACCGGGGTACGGAATCTGTGGTCGCCAGCTGCTGCAGCGGAACAGCACACCGCATCATCAATTCACGCACGGCGTGGTGATGGGCGGCAAAATAATCGAGGTAGGCCTGGCGACGTGCCGGGCTGCGGGTGTCGAGCAGGCCGCTGCGATGGCCGTCGGAGATGGCATAGTGGCCGGGTGGCGGGGGCACCATTTCCAGCGTATCGACGATCTGCAGCGCAATGACGTCGTTGTGCTTGCGCAGGTATTGCAGGTGGCGGCGGGTTTCCGTGTCGCAGCCATAGAAGTCACTCAGCAGGAATACCAGACTGCCCGGGCGCGCGACCCGTCGCAAGCGCATCAGGGCGTCGTTCAGGTGCTGCCCGTTAACACGGTCAGTACGTCCACCAGGAGCTCTTGCCGGGTCGGTCATCTCGGCCAGTGTACGGATGAGACGCAAGGCGCCGCGGGACCCGCCCAGCGGGCGCAGCTCATGGTGCCCGCCGTTGAACAGCAAGGCGCCGATGCGATCGCCGTTATGCACCGCCGCCCAGCCAATCATGGCCGCGGCGCGTGCCGCGATCACCGATTTGAATGCACCCCGGGTGGCGAAGAACATGCCCGGGCCCAGGTCGAGCATAACCACGATCGGTCGCTCGCGCTCTTCCTGGTAGACCTTGATATGCGCGCGCCCGGAACGCGCGGTAACCCGCCAGTCCATGCTGCGAATATCGTCCCCCGGCTGGTAACTGCGCGATTCCAGGTAATCCATTCCGCGGCCGCGAAAGCGCGAGACATGCGACCCGCTGATGACGCTGGTGGCTGCCTTGCGGCTGTCGAGCAGAAGATCACGCGCGCTGTGCCGGAGTTGCAGCAGTTCCTCGCGGCTCACCCGGACACCGTCCATCTCGCCAGCGGAGGACCCGGCCATATCCGCCGTTGACCTCGCCTTCTGCCTACTGAACAGCTTGCCGAACATAGTGGTGATATCAGGAAACCGGAACCCGCTTGATTAATGTCGTGATGATATCGTCGGAAGTCAGGCCTTCGGCCTCGGCCTCGAACGACAGCAAAATACGATGCCGCAGGGTATCGTGCGCCACTGCCTGTACATCCTCCGGGGTCACGTAGTCGCGCCCCTGCAGCCAGGCACGGGCACGCGCGCAGCGGTCAAGCGCAATCGTCCCGCGCGGGCTGGCGCCATAGCTGACCCAGCGCGCCAGGTCTGCCCCGTAGGGCGAGGGGTCTCGTGAGGCCAGCAACAGCTGGATCAGGTATTCCTCGACGGCCGGCGCCATGTGCCGGGACAGTACCGCCTGCCGTGCACTGAAGATCTGTTCCTGGGTCAGCAGCACCGGAATAGCGGCTGCACACTCCCCTCCCGCCGCCGCTCCCGCCTGGCGCCGCGCCAGTGCCAGAATTTCGCGTTCGCTGCCGGCACTGGGATAGCCGATGCGGACATGCATAAGGAAGCGATCCAGCTGCGCCTCGGGCAAGGGATAGGTACCTTCCTGCTCGATCGGATTCTGCGTAGCCATGACCAGGAACAGCCGTGGCAGGGTATAGGTAACCTGCCCCACGGTTATCTGGCGTTCGCCCATGGCTTCCAGCAGCGCGGACTGGACCTTGGCCGGTGCCCGGTTGATTTCATCGGCCAGCACCAGGTTGTGGAAAATCGGGCCCTGTTGAAACTCGAAAGCGCCGGTCTGCGGCCGGTAGATCTCGGTCCCCGTCAGGTCTCCGGGTAACAGGTCGGGCGTAAACTGCAGCCTGTGAAAGTCGCCCTCGATACGGTTGGCCAGCTCCTTGATTGCCGTTGTCTTGGCAAGTCCGGGCGCCCCTTCGACCAGCAGGTGACCGTCTGCCAGCAACGCCAGCAAGAGATGTTCGACCAGTGTCTGCTGGCCGATAATGCAGGACTCGAGCTGTTCGCGCAGCTCCGCAAAGGCCGCCTGCGCCGCGTCCGTCGGCCCGCTCTCCGTGGGTACCGCCATTTGTTTCATCATGTCTTGACCTCGTCTTGCTGTTGCCACTGCGCCAGCCTGAAACAGGCTGCAATACCCTTTCCAGCGATGGCCTGCCGCCCTGTGCCGCCGGTGTCTCAGATTCGCGAGTGAATGAAGGTCCCGAACTACGGGCTGCCCGTGATCCGTTACATGACAGCAACCGGCAGGACTGCCGGATCCCTCGGTGTGACTCGCATGACCGCGAAAAGTTCAGGCCGGAAGCTCGCGGCGCCGGACCGCTGCAGCGGACTGCAGGCAGCGCTGCAATCCGCATCCGGGTTCAGGTCCGGTGGTCGCGGGTTATTCGCAAACTGCGCCAACAGGCCGGTCGCGGCGCGGTGACATGTGAGATGCGTCATATTGCGATCTCACAAGACGAAAAAATTCGTCACACCAGGCAACCCGAAGGCTGGCACTGTGTTTGGCAAAACGGTATTGTGACGACTGTCTGGCCTGCCGGGTTCCGGGTGCCAGTTTGTCATTTGTGTTCAGAAGGAGATAGCGTCATGCGATGCAAGCAACAACCCATGGCCTGGTTTCTGTCGCTAATGCTGGTCATGCTGCCGATTCTGCCGGCACAGGCTGGCATAGTAGACAACGGCCGTATTATCAGCGAACAACAGGCCGCTCTCGATAGCGCGGCAATCCTGGCAATGCTCGACCAGGAGGTCTCCCGGCAACAGCTGGAAACCTGGGGCGTCAACCCGGAGATGGCACGTGAGCGTATCAACAGCCTGACCGGAGAGGAACTTGCGAACATCAACCGGCAGCTCGACGAGCTCAGGGCCGGTGGTGAGATCCTGGGAATCCTGCTGGTCATCTTCATCGTCTTTGTCATAACCGACGTCATCGGTGCCACGGACATCTTCCCGTTCATTCACCCCGTCAGATAACCGTTATATGCAGCCGTCAACAGGGCGCCCGCCACCTGGCGGGCGCCCTGTTGCTTGCGCTGCTGCTGGCCGCCTGCGCAACCGCGCCGCAGACACAGCAACTGTTACTGGCACCGGGAGACGACCTGCCGGCCCGGGTTGAACTGACACAAACCCCGTTTTTCCCGCAGCAACGCTACCAGTGTGGACCCGCCGCGCTGGCCACCGTCCTGGCCGCGCATGGCGTCAGCGTGACGCCCGAGGAACTGGTGGAACGTGTCTACATACCCGCACTACAGGGCAGCCTGCGCGAGGAAATTGCCGCCGCCGCACGCTACCATGGCATGCTGGCCTACCCGCTGCGCCCCTCACTTGCCGACCTGCTCGAGGAAACAGCGCACGGCAACCCGGTACTGGTGTTTCAGAATATTGGCCTGCCCGTGATGCCGGTTTGGCATTATGCCGTGGTCATCGGCTACGACCTGGCGTCCCGGGAAATCGTGCTGCGCTCCGGCACGACACGGCGCTGGCGCACCTCGCTGGGGACTTTTGAGCGCACCTGGTCACGGGGGAATTACTGGGCACTGGTCATTCGGCCAGCCGGCGAGGTCCCGGCCAGTGCCCGTCCGGCAACCTACCTGCAAGCAGCCCGCGACCTGGAGGTCTCGGGCCAGGCACAGGCCGCCCGCACGGCCTATCGTTCAGCCACCGAACGCTGGCCGGATCTGCCGGCCGGCTGGCTGGCATGGGGCAACAGCCTGTATGCCGATGGCCGCTTCAGCCAATCCGCGGCGGCCTTTCGCCAGGCAATCGCGGTGGCGCCGTCTGACCCGCGCACATGGAACAATCTCGCCTATGCCCTGCTGGAAACCACCTGCCATGCCCAGGCACGCCAGGCTGCCGCCTGCGCGGTCGCCCTGGCACCGGGGGAAACGGAATACAGGGAAACGCAGGCCGAAATCGCGGCGCGCACAGCGGGTGCGGAGCCCCGGTCCACGCAGTGTGCACCCCTGCAATGCCCTGCCATCACGGGAACCGGAAGGGAATAAAGTCACGGTTTTTGTAAAAATCCGCCCGCAGCAGCGACCGCTTAATGCCCGTTCCACGGGTGCTGGCCGCGATCGCGCCGGTGAGAAATCCGGGCTATGGCTATCGGGTAAACCGGGTACGGTCAGGGCTGCGCCAGCTGCTGGTGCGAGAGGATAGCATCCACCTCCGCCTGTTGCAGTACCTGTGCCTGGTACTTGCCGCCGCCGATTTGCCGCTCGATGTCCTGCACCAGCAGCCGCAGATGTTTGCCAGACTCATCCAGCAGGCTGTCATAGACACGCAGCACATCCGGATTGTGCGTGTAATTCCTGCCACAGGCTGCAGCCTCGTTGATCCCGTTGTTGATGTCGACAATCACCTTGGGACACTCGTTGATGTCCAGAATATTGAGTTCCTCCATAAAGGCACCGACATACAGGGCATTCAGGGGGCTGCTCGAACCCTGGTTGGTAAAGACCAGGTACTTTTCCGTGAAGTAGCGCCCGTATATGCCCCAGGAGAAAACCCCGATGTTGTCGTTCACCCGGGGTACGGAAACCCGGTACTTCCGCATCAGGTCAAGCACCGCGCACCGGTTATGTTCCTTGTTTGCCTCCATATCTGTGAAGACGTCAAGTTCGGGAAACCGCCTGCCCAGCACCCGGTACACATCACGCGCCAGTTTTTCCTCCTCGCAGGTAAAAACGAGGTGGGTCTGTTCGTTGAAATCGAGTACCTCACCACTGTCATCGCCTGCAGCAGCGCTGACTGCACCACTGCCGCACAACATCAGGCTGACGACGGCGGGCAGGATGGCCCACATCTTCCATTGCAATACTTTCATGACTTTCATTCCGTTCTGTTAATTGTTGACGCAGACCTGATGTCGCTCCCGCCTGCGGGTGCACGACAACCTCCCTGCATCATTCGTTAACCCAGGGCACCAGTTCGACTGCCAGGCATAGCCGCACGGTATCACTGACGAAAAACTGGTAGCTGTTCATGTCGAAATGGAAGCGATTCACCTGTGTGGTGCCGCGCATCCGGATACGCCGGTCGGCTTCCGGTGTGTCTTCAGTATCCCGTTCAATCTCGACAGTGAATGTCACGGGCCGGGTCTTGCCGCGCAGGGTCAGTTCACCGTAAATCCGTGCCTGCCTGTCATCCAGCCAGACAAAGCGTCGTCCCACGAACAGGATCTCGGGATAACGTTCTGCATCGATGAAACTGTGCCCGATTACAAGCGGTACCAGGTCACTGTTTTCCGAAACCAGGCTGGCGCTGTGAATCAGCAGCAGGGCATGACCGTACTGAGCGTGATCGGTTGGCAGCGCCAGCCCTCCCACGAGGTTCCTGAATTCACCGCGGAACTCCTGTAAGGGAAAATGCCGCACGCAGAATCCGACACTGGATTCTTCTGCATCGACCCGGTACATGCGTCCTTCTCTCGCCGCCTGGCGCATGGCGGCGATCAGTCCCGCGTCGACGCGGCCACCTTCAAAGGGTGCACACGGCTCAACCGCAGTGGAAGCGTTCGCCAGCAAGCAAAGAAGAACAGCCGCTATTGCCCGCCGGGAAAGTGATTTTAGCATAGTGTTGAAATCCGGACCTGTTGTACCAGGATGGGTTTATTATGAGACCTATCCTGCAGGGCCGATATGATATTGATCAAGTCCCACGAGGGGTTTGAGCATTCTTGCCCCGGAATTCTACCCTTGTTCGGCCCTGAAATGCCTCAAGGCGGGGGAATTCCCCTTGCAGATAAAGTGTTATTTGTCCGGCTGCAGGACAGAGGCTGGCCGGAATCCGGACGGCTGGCTGTCGCGGGCACTCACCTGCCTGACGGCCGATACAGGGCAACCGTGAGGTCATCCGGGTGGCCGCCTGCCTGCATGGCCTGCAGGCAGGCGGACATCAGCTTGCCGGCCGCCCGTTCCAGCGGTCCCTTGCGGACATGCTCGATGATTTCCTCGACCATGAGATTGTCAGCCAGACCGTCGCTGGCCATGACAACCGTATCATAGGTCGCAAGCTTGCGCAGCGGTCCCAGTTCGACCCGCATTTCCGGTGAACCGACCACGTTGGAGACAAGGTGCCGCTCTTCCGACTGCATGGCACCGGCCTCGTCCAGCAGACCGGATTCCACGGCATGGCCAATCGGCGAGTGCTGTATGGTCTGGTGCTTGAGCAGGCCGCGCTGCCCCGTCACCAGGATAGAGGAATCACCCACGTGGTAGGTCCGCATCCCGGCATCAGTGATCTCCGTGACGGCCAGGGTAGTCGCAGCACCATTCCCCAGTGCGATGATGGCCTGGTTCGCTGCGTCGATACCCTGCAGAACGGCTTCCCGCAGTCCGCCTCCGCGGGCCACGGCATCACGGGTCGCGTCAACGAGTTCATCAATCGCCATGCGCGATGCCAGTGCCCCGTCCGCATGCCCGCCGAGCCCGTCCGCGACCACGATCAGCCCGTTGCGGTCATCGATGGATATCAGGGCTGCCGCATCCTCGTTGCCTGTGGTCTTCCCCGGTGCCCGCATTGAAAACAGCACCACCTGGCCCTGCAGGAATGACAGCGTTCGCGGCTCCAGGCGTTCCGCGCCGGCAACAACCTCGACCGTGGAGAGGGGTATCGTGATCACTGGCGGTAACCTCTCCATCAGTGCCACTCCATGGTTTCCAGGTAGGCCTTGATCTGCCCGGCACTGCGGAACTTTTTCAGGATGAGCGTGCGCTTCAGCCCGCAGCAAATCGCCTTGATCTCCGGGGGGTGTTTTGCATAGCGCTGCGCACCACCCATGGAATCGTAGAATATCCGTATCATGTTGCAGACATCATCGTAAATGTTGGCCTTGCTGGGGGCGCCCCAGTGAAACAGGTCAATGAGCTTCAGGTCGAACCCGAGTCCATAGCGTTGCAGGATAATATTGTCGGTATGCAGGTCACCGTGGTACTCCCCCAGTGCATGGATGCACTCAATACCGGCAGCCAGCGCATGCAGCAGATGCACCGCCTGGAAAGGTGCCAGCCGCCGGCCGGGCTGTCGCTTGATGAAATCCGTCAGTAATTCACCATCGACAAACTCGGAAATCAGGAAGGAGACCGGATAGGACTGGCAGATAATCGAGTCCTGGGTGTGGTACTGAATGATCACGGGACACTGGCGCAGCTTGTGCAGTTTGCGGGCATAAAACTTCAGCGCACGGTCACGAACATTGCGGTGCGGGAAGAAAAACTTTGCGGTGCGCTCAATACCGCAGAGTCGCTCGCGTATCAGGTATACCTCGCCCTCCCAGCCTGCTCCCAGCAGGGACAGGATCACATACTTGCCGGCAACGATCTGGCCTGGCTGCAACTGCAGCTTCGAAATACGCGGCGGTCTTTGTTTCACTGCTACGGCCATTGAAGGCTCCACCCGGTCAAGAGAAGCTGTTGTTGCCCCTCTGCAGCCGGTAATCTTTGCACCGGCCGCCTGTCAGTACAAGAAAATATATCAGTGTTTTCATCCCGCTGCGTCAACGCCATTCAGCCCTCGTACTCGCCACGCCCTGTTGCTATGCTGTCGACAGATCGGAACTGGGACTGGTGCCAGCACCCCGCTTGCCGGCGCGCCAGCAAACGCACGGGCCAGGTCGTACACCCACACTTTACAGGAGGGCAGCATGCCGAAAGACGCGGAACTGGTACTGGAAAACGGAACATTCACCCTCCCCGTTATCGAGGGTACCGAGGGCGAGCGCGCCATCGACATCAGAAAGCTGCGTGAGCAGACGGGTTTCGTGGTACTGGACCCCGGTTTCGGCAACACCGCCAGCTGCGAAAGCGCCATCACCTATATCGACGGAGAGAAAGGCATTCTGCGTTACCGCGGCATTCCGCTGGAATCCTTTGAACAGCATCCCAACTTCGTCGAGGTTGCCTGGTTGCTGGTGTTCGGCCGGCTGCCCACAGCAACGGAGTACGCCCAGTTCAGTACCCAGCTCACCCGCCATGCCAACCTTGACGAGGATATGAAACATCACTTCTCGGGATTCCCGCGCTCCGCACCGCCCATGGCGGTACTGTCGGCCATGCTTTCCACCCTGTCCTGTTTCCATCCCGAGTTCAATGACCTGGACGATGCCAGTCAGTTCGAGCAGGCAACGGCACGCCTGATCAGCAAGATCCGCACCCTCGCCGCCTACACTTATCGTCGTTCCCGGGGGCTTCCCTATATCTACCCGGACCCGAACCTGCCCTACGTTACCAACTTCCTGCACATGATGTTTTCGGAACCCTACCAGCCCTACCTGTGCGAGGACGAGGTGCGCAGCGCCCTCAACCTGGTGTTGATACTGCACGCCGACCATGAACAGAACTGCAGCACGTCCACCGTGCGCATGGTCGGTTCCAGCAACGCCAACCTGTTCGCGTCCTGCGCCGCCGGCGTGTCCGCCCTGTGGGGGCCGCTGCACGGCGGGGCCAATGTCAAGGTAATCGAGATGCTGGAGGCGATCCATCGCGGCAAGCTGACGGCGCAGGAATACATCGACCAGGCCAAGGACAGGTCCAGCCGGGTGCGCCTGATGGGATTCGGTCACCGTGTCTACAAGAGCTTCGACCCCCGGGCGATCCTGCTGCGCAAGGTCAGCGAACAGCTGCTGAACAAGCTCCAGCTCAGTGATCCGCTGCTGGACATCGCGCGCAACCTTGAGGAGATCGCACTCCAGGACCCCTATTTCCTGGAACGCCAGCTATATCCCAATGTCGACTTCTACAGCGGCATCATCCTGCGTGCCATCGGCATTCCCACCAACATGTTCACGGTATTGTTCGCCATCGGCCGGCTGCCCGGCTGGATCGCACACTGGCAGGAACAGCACAACGAACCCGGCAGGCGCATCGCCCGCCCGCGGCAGATTTATACCGGCATGGGGCTGTCGGCATATGTACCGCTTACCGAAAGGGGATAAAAACCGGTACAGGAGAGGCCCCGGCTGTTTGATCTGCGTGCCTGTATTGCCAATCCGTGGCTGCAACAGGATTAAGCGCCACTAATCGTCGTGGATATAGTTCTGGATGATGTAGCCGCCGGACTTTTCATCCAGCTCCAGGGTCAGCAGCTGGCGTGTCTGGGCCTCTTCCAGCAACTGGCCGAAATTGCGGAAACCGTGGTAACTTTCGTTGAACCCGGGTTTGCGGCGTTTCAATGTCTGCTTAACCATGGAACCCCAGACCTTTTCCTCCTCGCCGCGCTCCTTGAACAGGGCCTCGACCGTCTCCATCACCAGGTCGATGGCCTCCTGGCGCTTGTCATCTTCCGCACTCGGCGTTTCTTTCTTGCCCTTTTTCCTGGAAGCAACCTTGCGCCGCGAGCGCCGCGGTTTTTCCGACTCGCGCACCAGGTCGTCGTAGAAGATGAACTCGTCGCAATTGGAAATCAGCAGGTCCGAGGTGGAGTTCTTGACCCCGACACCGATGACCAGCTTGTTGTTCTCGCGCAGCTTGCTGACCAGCGGGGAAAAGTCCGAGTCCCCGCTGATAATCACGAAGGTGTCGACATGTGACTTGGTGTAACAAAGGTCGAGGGCATCCACGACCATGCGGATATCGGCGGAGTTCTTGCCGGACATGCGGATATGCGGTATCTCGATCAGTTCGAAGGTCGCCTCGTGCATGGCCGGCTTGAATTCCTTGTAGCGGTCCCAGTCGCAGTAGGCCTTTTTCACCACGATGTTCCCCTTGAGCAGCAGCCGTTCCAGCACCTTCTGGATATCGAAGGCGGCGTACTTGGCATCGCGCACCCCCAGTGCGACATTTTCAAAGTCGCAGAACAGGGCCATGTTGCGGGTTCCGGTATGTTCATTCATGAATATTCCTGCCTGCCGCTTGAATGCGGCCTGATTATTTTTCAACGCCGCCCGCCGTGAGCCACGACGCAGGCAGCACGCCTGGTTAACCTGATGATTATACAGCCGCGGCCACGACGTATGGGTCCGAAATTGCGCTTCCAGCCAGATGCTGTGCCGCCAGGCTCCCGGAATGCCGGTAAGCGAAGCCGGCTGCAGCTTTCCCGGGCGTGAGTTCCGGTTTCGATCAGGTTAACAGCACGATTGTCTAACAATACGCTAACACTGGAAAGCTATAGTCCGCCTTAACAAATTCAGGCAGCGCAACCGGGCGCTGTGCCCGGAACCCGGCTGCTGGAGCAATGAACCGTGACACAGACACATGAACCCCGGCTTGCCCCGGCAAGACGCCCACTGCTGGTACCGGTGGATTTTTCCGACTGCTCAAGGGCGGCACTGCTTTACGCCAGCCGCCTGGTCGAGGGCACCCGCACCCCCCTGTTGCTGCTCCATGTCATCCATGACGATATCAGGAGGCCCGGCATATACCGCAATCCAGGGACCGCCTGTCACTATACGGCCCGGCCTATCACAGACATCGCCGCTGAAATGGTTGAAGACATGCTGAGCGAACTCCGCAACCTGGAACCCGAACTGCAAGCATTGCAGACAGTCGAACCCCTGTTGATTCGCGGCCTGCCCGGTCGCCGCATCATCGAGGTCGCGGAACGCGAGCAGGCAGCGATGATCGTCATGGGCACACATGGCCGCAACGGTTTCGCCCACCTCATGCAGGGATCGGTCGCAGAATACGTCGCCAAATATGCCAGGTCACCGGTGATGACAGTCAAGGACGATAGTTACCTGCCGGGATCCCTCAACCTGTCCTGGCTGGACACCGCTCACGTGCCCGGCGGGATCTGAATGGGCGCCGGCCCCTCCGAATTTACCTATTCCCGCGCCGGCACCGGTGGCGTTGCTGTTTCCACGGCAACCCGAAAGCGGTTTGCCATGTAGGCAATAATATCCCGCGACGACACAATGCCGACCGGCTTGCCGCTGTCATCGACCAGTGGCAGGTAACGGATATCACTGACGATCATGCGTTGCAGCCCGTAGCCCAGCGGGTAACCGGGCTTGCTCGTCTCCGGTGTGGCGGTCATGCAGTCAGCAACCCGCAAGCGGGTGAGATCATTCCCTTCCCCGGCGACTTTCTGCAACAGGTCCCGCTCGGTAAGAATACCCGTCAGTTTCCCTGCGGCATCGGTCACGAGAACACAGCCGATACCATGGTTGCGCATGAAGCGGACTGCCTCGTCCAGGGGCGTGTGCAGTTCCACCGTCAACGGCCGCAGCGGCTGCAGGCAGGCAACCGGTTCTTCCATGAGGCTGCGTTCGATAGCGCCGCAGGGCTGCGGCACATCATCCTGGCAGAGACTCGCCTGGCAGTTCTCGCAGCTGTCCGCACCAGCCAGGTTCTGGTAGCCACAGCAGGGACATTTCACGGTTTTGCCTCCGTCATGATAATCACGAAACCTCCCAGGTCTCGCCCTGGCGAAACAGGGCTTCCAGATCCTCCGCTTCGCGTGCCTGCGCCGCGCGAACCTGCTCCATGAGCTGCTGGCTGTATACGGGTTTGTCGATGGCGCGGAAGACGCCCACGGGTGTCGGAAAATCCGGGGGACCCATGCGCGACAGCAGGTAGGCAAGCGTCGGTTCCTCAGCCTGTTCGTCATGCACCAGCAGGTTTTCCTCGCCAACGGACGCGACATCGACCACCTCGGGATGCAGCCCATTGAGGAGGATTCCCTTCTCGTCCTGCTTCCCGAAACGCATTGGCTGGCCGTGCTCCAGGTACAGGACGTGCTCCTGTCGCCTGTCAGGGTCGGTCATGTGCGACCAGGCGCCATCGTTGAAAATAATGCAGTTCTGCGCGATCTCGACCAGTGACGCACCGCGGTGAGCGGCTGCACGCTTCAGCATCCCGGAGCAGTGCTGCTGGAACACGTCCACGGTGCGTGCGATAAAGCTGGCTTCCGAGCCGATCGCAACGCCGACCGGGTTGACCGGGTTCTCGATGGAACCGTCAGGGCTGGACTGCGTGCGTGTCCCGTGCGCCGAGGTCGGTGAATACTGCCCCTTGGTGAGTCCGTATATCCGGTTATTGAACAGCAGGATGTTGATATCCACGTTGCGCCGCAGTGCATGTGCGAAATGGTTGCCACCGATTGCCAGCGCGTCGCCATCCCCGGTCACGACCCAGACCAGCAACTCGGGACGCGCGCATTTCAGCCCCATGGCCAGGGTCGGTGCACGCCCGTGGATGGAGTGGATACCGTAGGTGTTCATGTAGTAGGGAAAGCGGCTGGAGCAGCCAATGCCCGAAATAATGACGATGTTCTCGCGGGGAACACCGAGTTCGGGAAGCGTCTTCTGCATCTGCGCGAGGATGGCGTTGTTGCCGCAGCCGGGACACCAGCGGACATCCTGGTCCGACGCAAAGTCCCGGCGGGTCAGCCCGCCCTGCCTGGTTTCAGCCGCCATACAGCACCTCCATGATGTACGCCTCGATCTCCCCGACACTGAAAGGCCGGCCCTGCATTTTGCCACGGGAGATCACAGCGACGAGATAGCGGGCGCGCAGCAGCAGCGCCAGCTGGCCGTGGTTGAGTTCGGGCACCAGGACCCGCTCGTAGCGGGCCAACACTTCCCCGAGGTTGCCGGGAAAGGGGTTCAGGTAGCGCAGGTGAGCACATGCGACCGGCCGGCCAGCCTGCGCCAGCCGCTCCACGGCGGTCCGGATGGCGCCATAGGAGCCGCCCCAGCCCAGTACCAGCAAGGTTGCCTCCGCATGTCCGCCGACCTCGATGTCGGGTATGAATTCGGCAACGCAGGCGACCTTGTCGGCACGCAGCCGGCACATGGTCTCGTGATCCGCCGCTGCGTAACTCACGTCCCCCGTCAGCGGCTGTTTTTCCAGGCCGCCGAGGCGATGTTCCATGCCCGGTGTGCCCGGCAGGACCCAGGGGCGGGCCAGTGTCCCTGGGGTCCGGCTGTAGGGCTGGAAACCCGCCGATTCGGTCGGGTGGTGGACCGCGATCGGCTCCAGTTCCTGCAACGGCGGAATACGCCAGGGTTCGCTGCTGTTTGCGAGAAAGCCCTCGCTGAGGATAAACACCGGCGTCATGTGGCGCACCGCGATACGCATGGCCTCGATCGCCAGCTGGAAACAGTCCGCCGGACTGGCCGGTGCCAGCACCGGGACCGGACTTTCGCCGTGGCGGCCGAACAGGGCCTGCAGCAGGTCGGCCTGTTCGGTCTTGGTCGGCAGGCCCGTGGATGGCCCGCCGCGCTGGACATTGATCACCACCACCGGCAGTTCCAGCATGACCGCAAGGTTCAGTGCCTCGCTCTTCAGGCACACCCCGGGACCGCTGGTGGCCGTGGCAGCCAGGGCGCCGCCATAGGCCGCGCCGATCGTCGCACCCATGGCGGCGATTTCGTCTTCCGCCTGGATCGTACGCACATCCATGTGCTTCCAGCGCGACAGGCTGTGGAGGATCTCCGACGCAGGTGTAATCGGGTAGCTGCTGTAGACCAGCGGCTTGCCCGCGAGACGTGCGGCCGTCACCAGCCCCAGCGCTGCAGCCTCGTTGCCGCTGACCAGCCGGTAGGTTCCCGGCCGGCCCGGCGCCTTGCGTATCTGCCACTGCACCGTAAAGGCACCCGCGGTTTCACCGTAGTGATAACCGGCCTGCAGCGCCAGCCGGTTCGCCTCGGCCACCAGCGGCATGCGGGCAAACTTTTTATCTATCCACGCCAGGCTCTGTTCGAGCGGCCGGTCATAGAGCCAGTAGACGAGTCCCAGAGCAAAGAAGTTCTTGCAGCGAACCTTGGCAGACCGCTTGAGCTCCAGCGCTTCTAGCGCATTCAGGGTCAGCGTGGTCACGGGCAACGCATGCAGTCGATAACGCGTGCCCGTCGCCGCATCTTCCAGCGGATTCCCGGTATAGCCGGCCTTTGCCAGATTTCGCCCCGTAAAGGCATCCCGGTCGACGATCAGGATGCCGCCTGGCAACAACCGCGGCAGGTGGATCTTCAACGCCGCAGGGTTCATGGCAACCAGCACGTCCGGGGAGTCACCCGGCGTATGGATATCGTGGCTGGCCAGGTGCAGCTGGAAGGCGGAGACGCCGCCGAGCGACCCGGCGGGTGCCCGAATCTCTGCGGGATAATCCGGCAAGGTGCTGACATCGTTGCCATAGATCGCGGAGGTGGTGCCCATCTGCGTGCCGGTTAACTGCATGCCGTCGCCGGAGTCACCGCAGAACAGGATCGTGACCTGTTCGAGCGTTTCCCTGGACTCGCCGGATGTTCGTGCCGCGCCGTCAGTCATGTCAACCACCTTCTGGCGCGCGGGCCACCTGCTCGGGGTCCGGCGGCAGGTTGAGGACCTGTGCGGCGTAATGGTTGACCAGGTAGCCGGCGATATCCTTGTGACGCACGCAACCCAGAATCCTGTCATCCTCGTCGACGACAGGCACCTGGCGATAGCCGCCCTCGTGCATCATGACAATGACGCGCCAGACGGGGTCGCCCCCGTTCACCCGGGCGGGTGCCGCTGTCATGTAGCGTTCGACAGGTTCCTGCAGCGCAGGGACGTTACCGAGCACGGTCAGGAATACGTCACGCTCGGTAAAGATCCCGTCCAGCCGTCCATCTGTCTCGAGCAGGGCATAACCCAGGCAGCTCCGGCGCATTGCCTCGATAACCTCCGCGACGCAGGTCTGGCTGTCGAGGACGATTGGCGGTTGCAGTTCGAGTGCCAGCACCTCCAGTTCCCGCAGGCTTCTTTCAATTTTCATG